>OBZQ01000995.1_pt1 | contig 12476 bp, 15 predicted proteins | sample 1495531 | NCBI WGS metagenome assembly OBZQ01 (sample SAMEA2580237, study PRJEB22360) | human gut metagenome | biome: human gut; feature: human-associated habitat; material: faeces | place: Denmark | collected 2008/2010
TGCTTTTTTACCCATTTGTCAAAAAAATCAAAATAGCCCCCTGCCGCAACCCGGATATACGGTTCCACTGTATAATCATCTTCCATACTCCAGAATGTCCCATATACCAGATCCCCGTCCATTGCCCGTATTTTCTTTTTATTTTTTATGTAGGCAACAACTCTGAGAGGAAAGAAATATTCTTTTCTCAAAAATGCCGCAAACTCTTTACATGCCCTTCGTACCTCCGGATCTATCCCACTATCAAACCGAAGCCTGAAGCCCGTCCGATGACCTTCCTCCATAAAATCAATGTTCTGTTCCCAGTTTTCTATCGTCCAAATGTGATCCATAATGTTTATCCCTTTTCATCATAAACTGCTTTCATGCCATGATACTGCATCTTTTCTTTTTGCACTCCACATAATCTGTCAATAAAAAATAAACCTATTTTTATGGCAAAGTATATTACAAACGCAAAGACTATACGCACTTCTTGTTTTAAGTATTCTAAATCTATTTTAATCATGCACACTAAAATAATTAAGAATAGAATCAAGAACATTACCTGCTTTAATACCACATAACGATATGTATTTGTGAATTTCATATGTCTTCTCCTTACAGCCATTCAGATATTTTCCCTTTTATCGTATCGATAAAATGCACTTACTTGCTTGCTCTTATACTCTATCTCTGTTGCATTTTGTTCTTCAAACATCCTTTAAAATGGTTTCATAAATTCCTCTTTTGCCGATATACATCGGAAGTGGCAGTTTCCTCTGTATATCGACAGTTTACTTTACGGTGATGTGTATACCACATCTATTTTCCATTAGATAATAATTGAAATAATTCATTCATATCATTTTCAATATCGTCGGTATCCGAACTCAAGGATACATTGAGTTTAAAAAACCGCCTTTCTATGGATGATTTCCTCTGTATATCGACAGTTTCTTACTGTTTTACTCTTTATTGACTTTCATCAAACACAATCTTCTCAGATTAATACAACATATATTCCGATGGTAACTCGAACTTATATCCCCATCCATAATATTCATCCACTGTTCTTGGCAAATCTTTATTTTTTAAATTATAATGCTTCCGGTTCCTTTCACAATACACATATGGAATCTTCATACAAGGAGTCAGATCTCCATCCAACACATTCACCGAAAACAGAAACGTCTGTATCTGAGGCATTTGATTCAAAAAACTCAAACTCGAAATTTCATTTCTTCCGGTCAACTCTAAATGTCTCAGATTTACCAGTTTTTCCAATACAGAAAAATCTTTCACCTTCGGGCATCCACTGATACAAAGCGCCTCAACAGATTCTGCTATATGTTCTAGTGCCGAAATATCTTCCAACCTTTTTAATTCTTCCAGTTGAACCCATTTTAAGTTGGGGGCTGTTTCTATATGGTCTAAATTTCGAAGCCTTGAATAAAATATCATAAGATACTTCATTTTTTCTGAGCAAAAATATTCCCTTAAGTCTTCTTTATCGCAATCAGATATCCTAAGTAATTCTAAATCCTTCACTTTTTGAAACCCGGTTCCTCTTCTGAAATTACTTAATGATATCCTAATTTGTTTGATATGTTTCATTTTCGTGAAGTCCACAAAAAATTTATTAACTCGTGGAGCACCTGCTAAACTTTCTGCTCCACAATCCACAGCTTCTAAATTTTCCATCTCATACAACGGAGAAAAGTCAAATTCTTTCTCAACGCACAGGGGAACATAGACAGATGCTGCCTTTATTCCCGGACATTCTTTTAAAAATTCAATACTTTCCGTAAAAACATCTACTCTCTCCACATTATTTTCATTGATAAATTTTACATGTTCTTCTATGGTTCGCTCTGTACGGCGTTTGGGTCGCTCCTCCTGTGTATTTGAAATTCTCATAGCAGTGTTCCCTTTATAATCACTGAATACAAATCCGTCTATTTTGATCGTTCCATCAAAATTTTTAAAATACAAATCATTCCTTTGCTCTTCTGTAAGTTCAAATGCCTTCATGTAACTCCTCCTTCTTGAATATTATTACGCCTTCATTTTTTCGTCCCATATCTTATCCCCATTCGGGTATACTTTATCGGACGAAGTCCGCCTGCCGTAGGCATACATTGCGGGATGCCCGAATGGGGATGCTTTAAAATTCAATAGCTCTTACACCTTACTTAATATTTGAGATATTGAAACTTTTTATGAAACTGCTTCCTTCCTGGACTCCAAATTTTGTTTTTTAGTGTATGCTGTGCATCTTTAAACTTTCCATTTGGGGACTTTTCAATCCTTCGACATTGCATCAAATATTCATCGATAAAAGCCTCATTTTTTGACGGAGCTGACTTCCATAATATTGATTTCACTGTTCCTTTATGTCCTTTGGCTGATTGAATTGCTCTGTCAAAGCCACCTTTTCCAACATAACTTAGTCCATCCGTATAAAAAATTTCATATGAGCCAAATCCTTTTCTAATTTCCTTTGGTAAACTCATTGCTTTCGCTGATTTAATGATGTCATCCCCTTCTTCAGCTACTTTCTGAATTTTCGTAATAGCCTTTGTAGCTTCTCCAATTCCAGTAACGAATGGAACCAAATCAACTGCATCGCCTACTAAACCAGCCCATGCCAATACATCTGATGGATTAGCTGCAACCTCCACGATACTTGCTCCCAAAGTAACTACATCAAGTGCTGTCTCCCAAAAATCCCCTCCTGTATCTTTACGTATCACATTATTATTGTCACAATATACATACAGGTTCTTATCTGTTAATTTGGTAGGCACTTTTCCTATAAGGCTTACATCATCCGCATTGACAAATCTCCCCGTCTCCGGATCGTAATACCGACTATTCAGATAGTACATTCCCAGTTCTTCGTCATAGTAGTATCCCTTGAAACGGAATGGATTCTTTCTGCCCAGTCCATTCAAACTGTAATCCGTCAGATTCAGCAGTTTTCCCCAGGAATTATACTCATATTTTACAAGTTCCGTTCCGTGACTGTCAAGAATTCCCAGAATATCCCCAAAAAGATTTTTGCGGTAGAAATACATCTCATTCTGATACTTCATGGCAAACACATTACCCTTGTCATCGTAGAAGAAATCGATCCTGCTGCCGTCACTGGACGTCTGCATCAGAATGGCCGAACCATCCAGATAAAAGTCTGTCGTAACTCCATTGACCGTCTTTCGGATTCTCTTTCCGCTGTCATTGTACATGCAGTACATATCCAGTCCAGCGCCTGTGATGTGCTTCAGCTGATGTCCTTTTTCCCATTCCATCTGCATCCCCAGATACTGGAGCGGATTTCCCATGGCATCGTAGGTAATTGCCTGTCCGTTGTAGAAACGAAGCTGATCTCTCCAGCCTCCGGTCTGATACTCAAATGTATCGGACTTCCACGGTGCTTCTGTGATCATCGGATTATGAGCGAGTAAAGCGTATATCTCCTTTCTTTGCTCTTTTACTGATACCTAGTAGTCGCAGGTTTTCTTTCTTCCTTTTAAAACTTACATTTTATTGCCAGTCCTCTTTTAGTCCTCCTATCACTTTTGTAAAATTTAAGACCTTTTCCTTATCCCGCACGCTTTGTTCCATACAAAGTCTTATCCATAGTATCCGCCACATAAGAACCTTTATCTTCCATAAGGTGAGTATAGGTATCATATGTAAAAGACGGAGTCGCATGTCCCAGCTTTTTACTGATTTCCAAAATTTCAATCCCTTCATGTAAACAAAGACTTGCAAAGCAATGTCTTAACCCATGAAAAGATACTGGTGTTATTCCTAAGTTTTTAATAAATCTCCTATATTTCGTGGTGAGATTATCCGGCATCCATGGTTTTCCTGTAAGAGGTTTATAGCATACATATCCTTCTTTATTATAATTTCTTCCATTTTGCATCTGCCTTTTCTTACAGGAAACTTCTTCTTTTTTAATCATCTTTAAAAGTGTATCAGGAACATTTAATGTACGAATGGAATTTCGCGTTTTAGGTTCTTTCTCAAAAACCTGATAATCACAGCACTGGATTCTGTTGTTATGTATTTTTATTGTTTTCTTTTCATAATCAACATCTGAGAATTTCAATCCCAGAACTTCCCCCCTCCTTAGTCCCATAGCTAATGCCAGATTTACCGGGAGTTGAAGGTCACTTTTTTCTTGTTCCAGAGCGGCTAACAAAACTTGAACTTCTTCTTGTGTAAAAACCTTGATTTCTGGTTTTTTCATTTTAGGCAACGATATATTCGAAGCCGGATTCTTCTTAATAATATCCATTTCCACCGCCTTATCCAGACAACTTCTTAAAATATTGTAGGTAGATTTCACTGTCTTAGGAGAAAGTGTTCCGCCTCTTCTGGAAGGACGTTTACTTAGTGTATTAACAAATCTCTGAATAATCATAAGGTTTAAACTCTGTACAGGATATTGACCGATTCCCCATTTCTCGGCAAAAATATAAGTATTGCATTTTTGTCTATACCCAGACACTGTCGTAGGAGAATTATACGGGACAATAAAAGTTTCCAGCCATTCTTCCAAAAATGATTTCAAAGATACATCCTTTTTTTCCAAGTAAGTTCCTTCTCTAATTTCCTGCTCAAATTTAGAAAGTTCCTTTCTGGCTTCTCTTTTTGTAATTCCTTTTAAAGTTCTGGTTCTTTGAATCCTCTTTCCATGAATGTCTTTCCCAGCTTCAACCACAAGCATGTATGCGACCTCTCCGTCCTTTAGTTGCTTTTCTCTAATATGGGACATAGATTTTCACCTCCCTTCTTTGCCCTAAATATAATATACGTTTTCAAAAAATTACTCTTTAAATTCTTCATCAACATCAACCTCATCCACTAATTTACGTTCTGTAGCATTTACATTTTTCAGATAAATCTTTTTATATCTTCCTTCATTTTTAACAAAAAAACTAATTCCTGCCTGTTCCAAAATCCCAGCTAATGAATTTAAACGCATACTGAGTTTAGATGCGTTTTTGGGGTATAGTGGATTCCTACGTTCAATTTCCAACTGCGTTGCCAGAAAATCCAGTCTGTCATACAGTTCTGTAACACTGCCTTCCCATTCTTTTCTATGCTCCATGAAGTGCAGAACCAGCACAGCAGTGGGATTAGCTTCCAATACCTGTACATTTACATCTTCCTTGTTCTTTTGTAACAATTCTGTCAGATAATCATTGTTACGTCCCAAAAGAACAAAACAGATTTTTGCCGCTACCTGTTGAAAAGAAGCCATACGGGTAACAAATTCAATCTTTTCATCCGGCATATCTAATACAGCCGCAACACATCCAAAGATATATCCCAGCATTTTTGACTTGTATTCTCTATATTTTCTTTGAATTTCCTCGTCTGTGGTAAGATGATTCTTTTCAATTCGTCTCAAATTAAATTGAAGCAAACGGGAAAGAAGGTCTTCTTTTTCCACCACGCTATCGCAACTATTTAAAACAACAATACTTCTGAGTGGAATATTTACTATTTCACTGTCTGTATACAATTTTCTTTTTGTATAACTTCCAGACGTTACACTTTGACAAAGAATATTACTTGCACCCTCTGAAATTTTCCCACAGTTATCAAACACAGAAATACAACGTGTGGACAATCGTATTACCAAATCATCTTCTTTTTTCGGAAAAGTACTTCTGTCCATTTGTTGCGGAGAAATCAGGTCTTGTATCATACTGCTGGCAGTGCTTTTTCCAGTCCCATGTGAGCCGGTAAGACATAAAATAGGATGACTGTGCCCTGGAATGAAACAGCTTATAAGCCAAATAGCAAAAAGTTCTAGTTCCTGTCGGTCTGAGAAATTAAACAGTTCTTCCAATGTTTCCAGAAACTCAAAATCTTCCTCCCATTCTGGAATTTCCTGTGTTTTGTCAAGATCTGCTCTCTGAAACAATCCACAAGGGGTTTCCACCACTTCCCAGCCTTGTGAAGTAATCTGAACACTTTTATAATCAGATGTCTGCAAATCATAAAAAACCGTCCCTTCTCCATCTGTTCCAATACGGTTGTAAATAGTAATTTCTCCACCTTTTTCTCTTGCCAGAATTTCTAAATATTCCAATGTTTCTTTCCATGTCTCCTGTTTTAAGGTCTTAATTTTGAAAACATCACGAATCATAGTACGAAGGTACACTTTAAACTCTTTGCTGTACAAGTTGAATGTAATCTTTCGGTTATCTTCCTGACGAATGTTGACAAATACCTGGTCTGAATCACTAAGGAAATATTCTCCCACTTCTTCTGCCATATCTGCAATGCTACTTTCTTCTTCCTCTTCAATACCACTCCCAAGCCATCCTAATGGTTTATTCCCTGTACATGCCAGCTTTTTTAACAATTCCTCAGTTACGAAGAATCCATAATCCGGCGTTTCTAAAATCCTTGCCATTCTATTATCTGATTCCATCTCATTATTCAAACTTCCCGGCATACGGATTTTCCTTCCTCTGTCACACACTACCGTATCTATTTTGCATGAATCTTCTGAGACATGTTCAGATAATGCACGTAAAGCTGTTTTTATAAGCGTATCATGTGATTTACTTTTTGTAAGTTTCAATGGATAGAGTAAATGAAATCCATTAGAAGAATCCGCAACAACAGGCTGTGGAAATCCTAAACTTTTTAAAAATTCTCTGGCACGTTCTGCTACTTTTCTTGCTTTTTCATGCTCCTCATAGGTCGCATTACGCTTTTCACCGTCTTTTTTCAGTTCAGCCACATCCACATCTACAAAAAAGAAACGATATGTAGAAATATCTTCTGATTTAATCCCCTGCCCCTTTTGCACAATAGCTAACTTATCCTTTGGAAGAAGTTCCATTCTTTTTTGTGGAACACAATGTACCGTAGTATAAACTCTTTGAATATTCTTCTTTCGTAATTCTTTTTCAAGAGCCTCCTCTTCGTAGAACACACCTAAACGTGGTGGCTGAAACGTCATTAATATTAATGGACTATCTGGTGAATAAATTTTCCAAGCTTTCTTAACCTCTTCGATCTGTTTTGTTTTCATCTTCATTTACCTCTCTTCTCTTTTTCTTCTTACCGCCCGATTTCCTACTGTTTCTGGCATACTGATTACCAGAAAAATTTTAGGTTTTTTTGAACCTATTACTAATTTTTTCTGTCGATTCATTTTTCATCACCTCCTTGTGCATTATGTTTGATTGAAGAGAGGAAGTGTCTTTTTGTACAACGCAAAAAGACACAGCAAATAATCATCCTGGCTTTACACCACGATAACTTATTTACTGTGCCCCTATTATCTAAGAAGAAGACAAAACTTATCTCTGCCCTTCTTAATTCTCTATCTCTATCCACAAAATGATTATCTCAACTATGGAACATACCTTCGCCACTCTACACTTATTGAGCAGCTACCCGATTATTTTGCGTCATGCCATTATACATCTTTAATTATTTCTTATTTTTCTTTATTTTTCATCCAGTCATCCACTAGATGAATGTCATATTTTAATACTTGCACATTTCCTCTGTAAAACACAGAACACTTTAAGCAAATATTGGCTCGCATAGTCCAGTTATTAAAAAACACTGGACACTCTCGTTGCAATGTTCAAAGGGTTACACCTGTGACTCTATTCAATTAGGTCAATCATATCACTTTTCCTCATCCTGTGCAAGATTTTTTTAAAATCAAGCGTCAATATCGACAGTAGCGACAATTTCATCTATACTTTCGCTTTTGACGCTACTGTCTCTTGTTTTCCATGAAAATTATTTTTCGGTATCTTTCGTGTTTCATTTAGCCGCTTTTTTTCATTTCACATTCAGTTTTTCTCTCCTTCTTTTCTTCCTCCTGCCTTTTCAAAAAATCCATATATTTTTTATGAGGGAATACTTCTAATTTCCATTTGCTAAATTTAGAACGTATACCCAAATAAAGGGGATGTGTCATCTGTCCGGCTTTTGTATCAATTCCTTTTGCTGTGAGTTGATACATCTTACCCTTTGGAAACTGCTCTGTCCAACTTGTCAGAAACTCTATTTTACTTTCATTTATAACTTTAGAAGTGCCATGTGCAGACCCCCATGCAACTACCCAGATACTTTCTCTAAATACCTCATTCTTGATATATCGTTCACATATGTAGTCCAGATTTTCTCTATCTACCTCCAGCCCTCTAACACTTAGTCTACATCCATTTACAACCTTAGAAAAAAGATTCAATACAGTAACCGCATCAAAGTCAAGTTCTTTCAGATGCGTTAGAATATGACACATAGTATCATCATCTGCAAGCATGTTTTCTTCTGTTCTGGTGGGATAAAGCATAACAACAATTAGATGCCTTTTCATTTCTCCTTCTGTCAGTTTTGTCACAGAGTAAGTATGTGTGCCATCCTCAGATGTCTGTAAAATAGTTTCCACATTTCGATTAATCGTCTTCATCTTTCTTTCCCTTTCTTATCTTTCCGTAATTATCACAATTCCTACATGGTAATCACTTCCACATAAATAGAGCCTGAACTGCACTTTTTTTAACAGTTCAGGCTTCCAGTATGTATCCACGTATTCGTAATCGTCTGCTTTTAGATGATGGTAATTTAACACTTTTAAAAATTCTTTTTCTATGTCACTTTCTGTTCCATATAAAACCAAAAGATAGCCCCCAAGGTCAGTTTCTAGCTCTCTGTCTGCACCATAGCAATCGTCCAGAATTTCAATTTGTCTGGAAATAAGTGCTCCTATATCCGAAGATTGCACTACTTTTTCTATCTCTATTGGCAAATGCTTTTTCCACTTTAAAAGTGTTTTTTTATTTGGTATTACCTTATACATTTTCTGTCATTTCCTCCGCTTTAATTCTTGTCCTTCCAGTTGTATTACAGCTTTTAAAATAGTTACAACAACAGTAACTCCAGCCATTACTGTTTTTATATCAATTCTCCGCATGATTCATTACCCTCCAAAATTTCACATTAAGAAATACTAAATTGAAGAGCATTAATCCTAATGCCAATCCAAGCAAATAACTTTCCAAAGTCCTCCCCCTTTCATAAAATAATAAAATTGTGGTTTAGTACATCCATGTATATATCTTGTTTTTGAAATAACGAATTGTCAAAATCTTTTTGAAATGAAAGTTCCAGTTCTACCTTTTCTTGTGGAAACTCTCTATTCCAAAAATATGCCTGTCTCTTTTTAATCTCAAATTCTAAAGTCTTCCTTATCTTTTCCCTTCCTGTCTGCTTTTGTTTTGTATAGTAATAGTATAAAGAAAATCCCATAATTCTTTCTGTTCCAATACACTCCACAAAAGAGAAAATATTTTCTTTCTTGGTTTTCACCCTGATTCTCAGATAAATATCTTCTTCATCAATGACCCTCAGTTCCCCTTCTTCAGTACGGAAAAAATCCAACATAGTGCTTTGGTTTAAATGTTGAAAAGACTTTTCCACTAAAGCAATGTATTCTTTTTGTAATCTTACCCATTCATGCGGATTCAAAAAAGCAAACGTAGTAATATCCTGTATCCATTCTTCTTGATTCCCATCATAGTCTGGAGGTGGAAAATTGATATTTACTACATTTAATACTTCATGTCTCACCTTCCATCGGTCTGCTCTAAAAATTTTTTCCATAAATTGTCTATCCATGTTTTACCTCCGTTAAAAAGAACCAATACATCATTTCTGATATATTGGTTCTATATTTATTCACTCTTTTCTTTTTCCTGTTTTACATGTTCAGTTGTATTCTTAGTTGTATAATTAAGATTTTTTTTATGCTTATTGATACTTTTCTTTTCCTTTAGAACAAACACTAAAACAAAAACCAACAGAAAAACAATAATTAAAAATACATGCATTATCTTTTTCCCATTTCTCTTATTCTTCTAAATTTTGATTATTTTTAGCGACTGCTAAATCTTTTGCTTTTTTCCTGGTATGCAATTCGGAAACCCTATGAGTTACGGTTGCCGCAGCCCAACTTCCCACTGCAACTACTACAGTTAGCCCTATATCAACTAAAGGATTACCTGTACTGATACTTGGCTTCTTTTGATTTGTATCTTTGTTCTTTTCATTATTGTTGCTACCCATAAAATTATTTCCCCCCTTTCACTTTTTTTATTTGTTCAGAATAGTCTAAGTTTACCTTATGTCTTTCCTTTACAACTACCCCCATTTCCTGCACCATATTTTTCATTAACGCCCCTGTCATAATAACATTCAATTTACCACCAGGAACCATAGGCATATTCCCTCTTTCTGAACTGGCTATAAACTTTTCTTCTGCAAATATCAGACTTGATAACTGAATCATAATACATGTGCCCATAGACAGTATTTTCATATCACGTTTAAAACTTTTTTCTTTCTCTCCAAGTTTTTTGCCTAAAACATATAGCTTATTCATACCTTCAATGAATCCAAGAGAGACAAAATCTGAAGCCTTCATGTTTCCTCTATATTTGTCTAGAAGTCTATTAAATTTATTCGTCAATGTGTATTCATCAGAATCATCCATTAACTCTTTTCCAAGACCAAAAAAATCTTCCTCTTCTGCAAGGTTTTCATACTGATTTAATAAAGAAGAAAAGGGTAGGGGTACTCCCTCACTTGTTAATAAATCCTTTGCAAAATGCACAATCGTGTGTCCTGCACAGTTAAAGACTCCAGCTATCGGGTTTTTTGCACCTTTTCCATAATAATACCAGATGATATCCAACATAGATATATCGCCACTTTTGTTTAGCACCTCTCCAATAGGAAGATAAACATTGCTCTTTCCCATTTTATCAACATAAATCGGAAAATTATTAGGGATATTTTTTAATCCAAATGTAAAAATATCATGTCCGAAATCTCTATGATTTTTTCCTGTTTTAGTATCAAATGGATTATTCTTATCAAATCCTGGAGGGAGTAAATCGTCAATTTTACCTTCCCATTCCTTCCCCCGTTTATCTACCTCACGTGCTATGAAATATGCAGTTACTCCGATACATATAGCAATTCCAGCATCCGTACTTGTCATTTCATAGAAGTAATTTTCCATATTTTTTGTATTTTCTTGAAAATTTTGCTTCGACACATATTTTAATGCTTCTATATACAGTTCTTCATAGTTAGCCACTTTTTTTCTTTTCTCAGAAGGACAGACAGAAAAGTATTCTTTTATAGTGGCTTCTTTATCAAAAAAATCGTTATCTTTCTCGAAAAAAATAACATCTTTTAGTGTGTTAAGGAGTTTCACATTATTCATCCTTTCTTAAACGTATCTACTTCTTAGAATCTCTTTTAATTATAGTCGCATTACGACTATTTTTCAATAGTCGTGGAGAGACTTTTTATAATAAAAGAAAACAATGAAAAGGATTACTTCATGATATTTGAAAGAATTCGCAATCTCAGAGAAGACAATGATAAAAAACAGCAAGAATTAGCTAACTATCTAAACGTCAAGCAAACCACTTATTCCAAATATGAACTGGGAAAAATTAACATCCCTATTGAAGTTTTCATGAAATTAGCTGATTACTATGACGTGTCTGTTGATTATTTGCTCGGCAGAACCTCAAAAAAGAAATAAGCAAGAATATCTTCTAAAAAGATACCATCCTGCTTATTTCTTTTTTATGGATTATTCATGATATTTTGAAATTATTTGTAAAATTTATTTATGACCCTTTCTAGTGCTTCACCTGGTATCGTACCCTCACACTTATCTGAAATCTGTCGTACCTCTAGTTCTTTATCCTTTTCCCATATCTGTTCTTCTATATCCATTTTCAGGGTTTCCCATAGATTCGCCGTTCTTGCTAATCTTTCCTCATCTTCTCCAAGATACACAGCGGTTTGCACAACTTTAATTGTGTCCCAGTCGCAACGCAGTAAATAATTTTTAATATTATTTGAAGCATTGTCACCTTTACTAAGTTCTATAATTCTCTGAAAGACATCCAAATAACTTCTGTCATTCTTCAAAATACATCATCTCCTCCTAAATTTAATTATTAAGAATTATATCACTTCTTTGTGTAACTTACCAGAACATCTTAATTTTGTCGAAAAAGTGGAATCATTACAGCTCTAGTCCTCCCAAAGTCCTCTGATTTCATGAGAAATGCTTATCACAGCCTATCTCAAGGAGATTCGTATTTTGAAATTTTAATTTTATAGAATAATTTATCTAATTTCACAAATCCCTTCTGCTTTCTGGTTTTAGACAAAAAAGAAAAGCCCTTGACTTTCCTGGTCAACAGCTCTTTCTTCAATAGCGGGAGCAGGATTTGAACCTGCGGCCTTTGGGTTTTCGGTATAACGGTACTCATCTCTTCTGACCATATTTCCACCCACATCGTAAGTGTAACAGATGGTCTGATTCTGCTTCTGATTGTCTTCTCGTACCAGCTGATTCAGTGCATCATAGTAGTAGCGGATTTTTCTTTCGCTGCCATCGGCGCTTCTCT
>OBZQ01000998.1_pt1 | contig 12404 bp, 11 predicted proteins | sample 1495531 | NCBI WGS metagenome assembly OBZQ01 (sample SAMEA2580237, study PRJEB22360) | human gut metagenome | biome: human gut; feature: human-associated habitat; material: faeces | place: Denmark | collected 2008/2010
CTTAGAATTACATGAATATTTTCTGATCCATGTCGTAAATAAACTTCAAAAATTTTGTCCAGATATTGTCTAAATCTGTCATACATAACATCTGTATTGTATTTATTGAACCAATTATCGATTTCAATACCTGCGTGAATATCCGTTACAGAAATCACCAAATCATTATCTGCTTTCAAAATTCCTGTAAATTGTTTTTTCTTATCATAATCTAATGGTTGTCCGTGATATTCTGAAATGGATCTTAAAATCTGTTCTCTATAAGATTCCTTACGTGCTTCTTCTCGAATCAATCTACGATACTCATTTCGTTCATCACGAGTCTTGACTCGTTCTTTCTCTAAAAGAATACGCTCTTCTTTTAACTCTTTTAATTGCGCTGCACCGTCTGAGAATTTTGACTGGTTTGCATCAAGAACTTTCTTAAAATACTGCACTTTCTTTCTATATGCTGATTCAGTGTAATCACAATTAAGAAGAGAATTTAGTACTGTAGCTACATCATTCCAAGTTCCGATATTTTCCTTTTCATTGCAGATTCGAAGGATTAACTCATCGTCACTTTCACCATCAAATCTTTTATAGTTATGTACTATAATGTCCACCTGCTCTCTATTCTTCTGAGTCAGATGGCTCTAATAATTCAAGTTCATCTTTTACTTTCACGTTTAATTCAATGCACTGATCATCAAAGTCAGACAGAAGTGTTTTAATATCTTTTTCAACTCCATCAACATCAATCACTATTCTATCTGCATCAAGAATTCCACCAACTTTTAATGTTGTGGTTGTAACTTTTTTATACTGTAAATTTTTCATATTTCAAATTCTCCTTTAAACTAAAATAGAAGAGCAGTATTAGCTTACTCTTCCTCGTCATAATATTCTTCAGTTTTTGGTTCATAATGAAACCCAATAGCACATGTATCAATTTCTTCAGTTTCAGAATTTGACTGTAACTCTTGTAGTTCTGCATTACCTTTAATAACCAGTTTTCCTGGAAGTATTTTCAGATATTCAATCCAGGAAAGAATAACATTAACCAATTCTTCTACAATCGGAAGAAATATTACAATTGTACATGCGCCTAAAATATATGATAATAATGTTTTATATTCTTTCATATGCGTTACCTGCGATTTATACTGTAAACTTCAAGCTCGAATTTGCAATTAACCACATTTTTTATAAATTAAATGATTTTTCAGATTATCTTCATTTATAACATCTTTGTTAGACATATCAAATCTGAATTCTCCAAAATATTTTTCTTCTGCTAATTTTCTTGAATTGATTGCGTCTTCAATTTTAGTAAACGTTCCCAGATTAATGTTTTTATTTTTTACGGATATATATGCCACCCACTTGTTTCCGTTTTTTCTTACTCCTGTAACACCAGATTCAGTTCTAATATATGAGTAATCTTTATTCCAAGAATTTTCTGAATCAGTTGCTTTTCTCAAATTACATTTTCTACAATCATACCTAATAAGATTTTTATGATCTACATTTATATCTTCCCGATCTTCAATATCTAATACGACTCTATGCAATCTAATAATTTTTGTAGTATACTTGTCATTTTCTAATGAGTGAGCACAAACATATCTGCCATCATACCACCAGGAATAATCTTTAATTTTATCGTAATCTTCTTTATCGAAATAAAAGAAAGTGCCATTATTGCAATAACCTATTCCAAAATCATATGTATCTAAATCATATCCGCAATATTTCTTTCCAGTCTTATATCTTGATTCATTATATAGACAGCCACAAGATTTTACTCCATTTGGTGTAATTAAAGCATATCTTGAATAATAGCAAATGGTCTTATTTCCACAATCACATTGACACTTCCATAGGTATGCTCCATTGTCGGATGGTTGATTACTTTTAATATTTGTTTTTTCAAGCACGGTTAATCTACCAAATTTTAATCCAGTAATATCTTTAGGATATTTATTTCTTGTTTCTTTAGCTTTTTTCACAGCATCACTTGAATTCCTGGCACAACCGCAAGATTTAGTTCCACCTTTTCTTCTTGTTAAAGAAGTGGATTGAACAGATGTAATATTTCCACAATCACACTTACAAAGCCAATACACTTTTCCGTTTCCAGTTCTTTCTTCGTCTACTTTTAATACAGTTAATTTTCCATATCTATTTCCTACTAAGTCTTTTCTCATCAAAGCTTTCATATTATCACCATGCCCTTTCGTTGTATTTTCAGTAAAATTAAAAGACTGCTGATTCTACTCAGCAGTCAATTTTTTAAAATCATTTTTAAATTTTTCTGTATCTTCAAAATAAAATATGGTTGCATTCTGTAATGATTTGTTTTTCTGCAAATCAATTATTGGATTTCCACATTTTAATAACTGTTTTGCAAGAAAACTATTAAAAATAGGTTTAGCTTTTATAATAAACATCCTCTCTATAATTTATCTACCAACATTGCAATTTTGCTTCTCCAAACATTCGGAAGATGTACATATCCAAATTCTGATTCACCTTGAAGCACATCAATTGCTCGTTTAAATCCATTTGAATTCCCTTCAAATAAATAAGAATCAACTTGGCTTTCGTAATCTCCTTCGATAACAATTTTACATCCGCTACTTGCTCTTGATAAACACAACTTTAATAATTCGATTGATGTATTTTGCGCTTCGCTAATGTATAAAATTTCATTATCCCTTACTTCCATTCCTCGTACATCTGCCATAGATACTAATCGAATTTTATCTTGCTGCAATAACATTTCAACAGCAAATCTATCACCAAATTTTGTAGTTAACATGGAACCTATCGAATTTTGCAGAGCCTTTTGAGTTGCATCACCACAATAGAAGCCCATATCTGCAGCACCTTTTGCTTTATTAGGGTTAAACATAATGATCACTCTATCATAGTCACCATTCTCTATAAGACTCATCATAGATACCAATGATATCAATGATTTTCCGCTACCGGCATGTCCAGTAATAGCTGTCATTGTATTTGAAAAAATTGAATCAATAGCACAGGCTTGATATGAGTCTTTTGGTCTAATTTTATCTCCAAAAATAGTAGAGCGAACTGTTTTTTCACATACAGCCCTATATTCATTTCCATCCCATTTTCTATAATCTACAACTTCGCCATCTGATTTTTTAATAATAAGATATTCGTTTAAAATACAATCATAAATATTTTCATTTGTATGACAATAAAAGTAACTCATTTCTTCGTCAGACAATGTTAATTCTTTATATCCAAGGTATTCGTCAAGATTTTTGACAAGGTTAATATCTGCAATTCCTTTTGTAGGAAGTCCAAAAATATTACGAGATATAAACTTACAATTCAAATCATCTGAACATACAAGAACTTCCGATACGTTTGAATTATAGTAATAAGCAGAAGCCAAGATAATGTTATCTGGCGTTTCAGATAAGAAATAGCTTTCAATTATTTCTTTGATTTTTGGAGAATATAAAACAACATCATAATCGCCATCATGCTTATCCAATAATCTGGAAATTTGTCTGGCTTTATATTTTATTTCTCCGTCTTTTGAACCAGACACTTTGATATTTTCAATCTCTTCAAGTGTCTTTTGTGCAATAATAAATTTTTCTTTAAATGCATTTTCGCCGAGATTGAGTAATGCATTTGTGTCAAGGAATAATTTGTATTCCAATAAGGAAACCACCTTTCCTTCTAGTTTTAATTCTAATTATTTTTACGTTTTCTGTTTGTATGATTCTTTGTATGTGTTGTTTCTTTGATTGACCGTGATCTGAATTTTTCTAAATCCTGCATCAATCGATAATTTTCTGTTGCGTATTTTTTGTTAGCTCCAGATACTGTACGATGAATATGATCTCTCCATTTCCATCCTTTGCTTAACAAATATTCGCACTCTTTGTCTGTAATAAGAACTATTTTAAACATTCCTTTCATTTCGTATTTCTCCACAGTGGGAGAGTAACGGATACTATAGGGGATGATCCTATAACCTTTCGGTTAACAGCCGAATGCTCTACCAATTGAGCTAAGTATCCATATATTTCATGTAGTTTGCTCGTCCAAAACACCCATCCACAAGGACGACAAAATATATTGTTATGTGAATAGTTACATAGAACATAATAAACCTAGAGCGGCTTTCATATTAATCTAGTGTCACCCAGATAATAATCAGCAGGTTTTTGCGCGCCACTGATTGACGGTCAGCGCAACACTTAAGGTGAAACAGCCCGTAGTTGATTCGAACAACTGAAATGCAGGAGTCAAAGTCCTGTGCCTTACCGCTTGGCGAACGGGCTATATTTCGAAAGAGGATAGTAGTAGCACTGCAAAATCTGCAGCACCACTACTAAATGAGAAATGATAAAAGAGAAGTCAATGCATAAGCACTTGATTATGAATACAAATGGAGCTTCCTCCTACATCAACATATTGTCATAATGTTCTGCCACTACTTACAAAGGGCTGAGAATAAGGGAGCTACCCTTAGACTTCCTTTGCATCTGGAAACAGTAATTGTAGTCTCGACTGGTTACGAGAAACTTTCACCCAGGTCATTCAGCAATTAACCATTTTTTATACTTGTTCTATTATTTGTAATATGTATTCTTTTTTTCTTTTCTTACGTCAATTTGGGCTACTTGTACATTCAACAGATCTTATGCCGGAATTTCTTCCGTTCAACGACGTAACTAACTTATTTGGATTTCCGCTACTTAACTCCTGTAACATTCCACCGATACAGGCATCACGGTTATTACTCCACCGGAGTCGTCTATTATGTTAGCGATCTGACAATTGCATTTTACGGCAATAAGTCTTTGCACATATATTTAGTTTTGGCGGTTTCCGTCTTTCTGTTTATGATTCACATCATTCCAGAAGTCACAGTATGAAACTATCGCATCATACCACAACTCACTATCCATATATTCTCAGCATGGTGGCTAACCAATCTACACTGAGGTATTTGTATCCATAAGCAAATACTTATATATTCTACATAATAAGAAAAACGGGCATAGTGCCCAGAAACCCAGTGTTTTCAAGGGTTTCTGGCATTTTCTGAATCGTTACATACTATTTTCTCTATACTTTTGCACTCTAATTCTTGTTTTTTCTTTCGTAATTTCTCTCTGACAATCATTGCAATAGTTCATATTATTGCTAGTTTTTTTGAACAGTCTATCACAACATTTACATCTTTCAAATTTCCCCTCACCGATAAAATTGAGATACTCGTATCCTAATTCTCTAAAATCAGTTATTTTTGAAATAGTATTTCCTGATTTTTCAATAAAGTTAATTTTCAAATTAAGATTGTCATTTTTGTTTGAAAAAGAAATTAAACCAAGCTGCTCCAGATCATTTAAATACAAAAACTTATCATTTCTGTGTTTTACGTTTACACGAGAAGTTTTGTAGATTTCTTTTATATCTGTATTAACCCATCCATTATTTGTATCAGACAACATATTGTATAGTTTTGCAAAACATAACATTGTGAATAAAAGTTTTTCGTATTTGATAGAATTAACCTTTGAAATTGTGTCTAATTCAGATTGAAAAATTTCTACATAATCTATTTCTCTTAATTTGTATTTATGTGCTTTACTTACGATATTTTCAATAACATCTTCCCATAAAGCAGGATTATAATTTTTATAATTTCGAGTCATAAAATCATTTAATTTACAAATAGTGTCTTGTTTATTTAAATTTACTTTTTGTCTATAATACCTAGATAATAGAAATAGGGTAGAAGTTGGCTTGTTGCCAACCTCTTCTTCAGAAATGATTCTTTCTGCTTCTTTTGTTTCGTTTAATACAACCATTCATCATCCTCCTTGTCATCAATTCCAAGATCGAATTTGATTTCATCTGTTTTCATTGAAAATCTTTTGCCAGAAAAACAAATGTCCCCATTCTCATCTTGTGTTGGATAAGTAACTTTATAATTGTTCCTTTTAAGAAGATTTGCAATGATCATATCTCCACAAATATCCCATGCAAATTGTTTACTTGATTTGCTTTTTGAATAACACAAGTCTAAAACAATATCGCATAAATATTCCTCATTTGGACATTGTTCTAAGCAACGACGTTTAAAATCTTCTTTTAATACATATTTTTGAAGCTGTCTATCATCTGATTTTACTCTTTCAGATTTTGCAAATTGCATATAACTTGAAAGCTCCTTTTTGTAACTCTCGTATATTTTTTTGATTTTGTTAAATAATTGTTTTGAATATTTAACATTGCACTTCATAATAGAATAATCAAAATCAGTTTTCGCATCAAAATTAAAATTATCAAATTTATTTTCAATCGCCCAACATATTTTGTTTATCGTACAAGGTGCAATTCCTAAAGGCATTCGTTTATAATAACAACTTATAAACTTTTTCTCATCTTGAGTTAATAACTCTTTTTTTAAAAGTTCATCAAGAGTGATTCTAAATTTCATAATACATTTTTCATTATTTCGTTTAATGTATTCTGACATTTTTGTTTTTTCAGATGGATAGATATACTGCATAAAATACGGCTTTTTATCTGCAACAAGTTTTCTGTTCAGCCAATATTTTTTCTTATTAGAAGAACATTTCCCATTTGATAGTTTATTTGAAACCCAATTATACCACTCACTAGGCATAGGTTTTGATTCAATGCCCTTGGTTTTGTCGATCGAGTTTTGTTGGTATAATTGTCCACATTTAATACGATAATCAAGAATTCTATATTCACGACTATCTTTAGGAAAATTCGCTTGAACTTCAAACATTGATGTTATTTTATTTGTAACCGCACCAACAGCATTTCCGAAACTATTGATATTAGATTTCATGATATCATCTTCTGTAGGAACACATTTTGGCGCTTTTCTCTGTACACATACAACTGCCGGTAATTCTTGTGTTTTTCTAACAAGCAGCGGAAGAGAAGTGTTAATTACGCAGTCTCCATCCTTATCGAAGCCATTCATGGCATCTGCACAAGTATCCCAACTGTTAAAAATTGTTGGAGTCGTCATGTATTTATAGAACTCATCCATTTTTTCATTATGAACGACATTTAATTTTCTTATATTATTATGAGATGTCATTGGTGCGCGAAAACTTGCAATCTTGTCTACTCTTTTGTCAATCCAATATTTAGAATAAATTTCTCCAGATTTTAATAGTCCTGTAACCTCTAGTCCAAACATTGACTGACATAATGAATATGGATCGCCGGACACTAAAGAGTAATTTGCTGGAACATTTAAAACACCAACCTTGGCATCATCAATTCTTTTTTTGATCATAGAATAAATTTGTGATTTGACAAATGGATCATTTTTCATTTCTGGTTCAATCATTAAAGCTGTAGAAAATGAATTATCTAAATTCTGAATAGTATTACTATTCAAACCAACACCTTTTGTATACAAAATTGTTTTTCTGTAATCATCCGATAGAATATCGTTAATTTCTGAAACAGTTGGATCAATAAGTTCTTCAATTTCACTATCACTAAAATCGTAACTTTGAAGAAATTGATAATTCATCGTTCTAACATTTTCTAATTCTTTTTCAGAACTTTTTGTAATAGCAAAACTATAATGATTTTTTTTACAATTATCTAAGTAGTCTTCAATAGAAGAGTAGGAATCCCATAATTTTAACATTGATTCTGTTAATACAAGTTCTATATCCTTTACATTATGTGAGTTACCCCAGACATCTGTAATAGTTTCTATTTTATGATCATATGCAAATTTTTGAAAATCAATTGGAAAAACAGCTCCTTTACAAAATGAATTTCTTATTACACATCCTGGTAATAAAAAATCTTCACCAATTTCTTCGCCCCATCTTTTCATAAGTTCCGGCATAGCTAATCCATATCCGTCACTGTCGTTTAATTCCACTTCTTTATCTTTTATATATTTCATACTTGGTTCTTCAAGATCTGTATCGTCTAATTCAATTATATCGGATTTAAAATGTGTAATACAATCATGCACAACAACGACTCCATTTGGATATGAGACAGGGTCAGAAGAACTACAGACTAAAGCATTATATGCTTCTAATTTGGCTGGAGAAAATTCTTTTGACATATTTCTTCCATTGTCAATTCGTCTTTTTAATTCAGGTAGTAATTTATCATTCACAAAAACAATTGTGTTGTTTTTTACTCCACCAGTAGTTCCAAGTAAACGTCTATATGTAATTCCATTTATTTTAAAACCATTTTTATATATTTTATAATAATCTTTATTATTATCTATAACAACACATACATAATCTTTTTTGAATTGGTAAGTGTCCAATTCTTCATATAGCTTTTTAATCTTTGGTCGTGAAATGGATAAGTTTTTTTCATATTTTAAATTTTTGATTTTAGATTTTATATCTGAAATATGGAGTTCAGGATTTGTAACTCCATTCAATTCATCAATAAATCTCATCATTTGACTTTCGCTTAAAGCAATTAATTCTTTATTTTCTCTCGCCTGTCTAATTGATAATTGCAAATTCCATTTTGCTCTTCTAAGACGAGAAGAATGTATTTTAAAAACATATCTTTGTGATGTTAAGTGTTTACTCAATTATTTAATACCTCCAAAAATCTCATATTCTCATTTGTGTATTTCAATAGCTGTTTTTTGTTTTCTATCATCATTTCGCATAATACTTGTTTTAAATATTCGATATCTCGACAACATTTTTTATATTCATCATAATCCATTTTGCTAATCATAATTTTCTTATATTTTTTGTTTCTGAAATTAATATGAAAATTACGTTCTGTTATGTTGTATGACACGAGTGGTTCTGCAAGTATATATTCAAAAGAGTTATACTTACTGTGATTTACCATCACATAAAATATCCAATTATTATTAGACAATTGAGATAACTTAGCTTTTAAATCATTATCTAATTTTTCATTTTGTAAAAATAAATAAAAATTTCGATCTTTTTCATGAGGAATATTTCTCTCTAAATTTTTTCTATACTCAATTTTTTTAATTGCTTCTTTAGGCTTTCCAAATTTTTTATGGAAGATTTCATAATCAAATGAAAATTCATCTAATAAGAAACCGTGAAAATAACTATAATTTATTCTAAGTTCATTTTTTATCAAGTTTGTATTCCAGAATGATTATATTCTATTGGAAAAATAGTTTTAGTCTCAGATGAATAAAAAGCATATGCTACATTTTGCATAAATTTATTTCTCATATTTTTCTTTGAATATTTCTGTATCCCACAAATCCATATGTCATTTATGCCAGCAGCGTCATATAAGTCATGCCTTTCTATATAATCTGTTGAAATAGGAGAACACTGATATTCAATTACATATTTTTTATTTTTATATTCAAACATAATGTCTGGTCGTTGTTTTGTTTCTGGTATCCAACCTTCCAAAACTGCATTTTTAACGTTTGGCTGTTTTTTAATCCATTCAAATAGATCTCGTTTTCCTTTTAAATGCTCTTCGGTTTCAGGTTCATTATATTGATAATCACACGACATCTTTTCCATATGTCTAAAATATGGTGTTTTGATTTTACCATGACAGTATTCGTATGGTTTATTACAAACAGGACAAAGTAGAATTTTCTTTTCTGTCCATTTTTTAAGCTGCTCCTTATCATGTGTTCCATCATAACAATTGATGATTTCGTTTCCTAATTTACAAGTTAAAATAGTAATGACCTCACTTTCAATTTTATTCTCTATTTTCTTCTGCAAATTTCTTGATGTAATATTTATTGTGCATAGCTTTTGACCAATTGATTGCGTGTGCAATTTTCTTGATTTTCGTTCCACCTTCTGCACATCCTCCGGTGCTGAAATCACCAATGGTGATATTATCAATCAGATATTTGTGAAATTCATTCCGGCTTGGGATATGAAGATTATGGTTGCCTGGTGTTACATATGTACTGTTTCTCATAAATTAAATCTCCTCTGTTTTTAAAAATTATATTTGTCATTTGACTCGCTCCTTTATTTGAAGTGATGACTATTGGTTACATATATTTATTCTCTCTTTTGTTATTTGACTATTAACTAATTGCATCATGTCTGCTATAATTACTCTTGATCTCTTTTGGATTAGAGCAGCAACCAGGAACTGTCGATTCTGACTTGTCGCAATAATCCAAAACATCCGTGGATCATACATCCACAAAATCTTGTGCAGTGGAAGATATTTTCTAGGGATATCTTCGCTGCAATTTTAATGTGATAGAAAATATAATTATGTTTTCATTCACATAGCTCCTTTCTTTAAATGAAATTTGGTTTTTAAGTTACAAATTACTAAATAATGTTTATTGAATGTGTGGACATATTTTCATCCACCATTAAAAACAAAATGTATAAAGTAGGATTACTTATTATTCACCACTTGTTTTTTGGTTTTTATGATTTTAATTGTGTCTTCAATATCTTTAATAAAAGAACTTATCAATTTTGTTTGACCATTATATAAATCAACATATGATAGATATAATTCTTTTTCTGCTCTTGTAATTGCGACATAGAATAGTCTACGTTCATCATTAACATTTTCATTCTTATAGTGTGGCAGAATCTCTTCATTACATCCAATGATAAATACGACAGGATATTCCATACCTTTTGACTTATGAATTGTAAGTAATTTGACCTTATCATTATCTTTATTTCCCATTTCCGTATTTAACTCATCTATGTATGAAACAAATTCTTTAATAGAAGAGTATTTAGAACAAATATTCTCAAAACTATTAAGATTGTCGATTTGTTCAATATAACTTCCATCATCTGATTGTTTCCCTTTTGTAACAAATTTATCAATGCTTAATCTATTTCTCAAAAATCTTACTAAATCTGAAATGTTAGAATTCTGATTATTTTGTAAATAATTTATTACTTCAATGATTTCATCAATCCCTTTTTTGAATCTCCAATTTCTCCTGCCAATCGTAAACATTGAATTGTATAATGATGTATTTTTTTTAAAACTGTTATCTGTTACTTCTTTTAAAAATTTTTTGTCTAGCCATCGATTTGGTTTATTGTATAGATAAGAAAATGATTCATTATCATTTGTGTTTAACGCAAGTTTAAAGTAAGAAATTATCAATTTGATTTCTGCTAATTCTGTAAAAGTTTTACCATCAACAATTTCAAATGCTATATCTTCATCATGCAGCGTTGACTCTAGTTTTTGTAATTGAGCATTTGTTCTGGCAAGGATAGCAATGTCGTTGTAATCGTATCCTTTGAATTTTAATTCTCCTATTTTTGATGCAACCCATAAACATTCTTCATAATCATCAGAAAAATGTCTCAACTCAGGAATTTGAAAATTTCCTTTATATGAAATACTCTCTACGTAATTTTTGTGTTGAGAATCAGGAATACTTAACGCAAGTTTATTTGCTGTAGATACAATATCTTTGCTACATCTATAATTTGTATTTAGATTAATAACTTTTACATCTTTATAATCAGTATCAAAATTTAGAATAAATCTGCTATCACCACCTCTAAATGAATAAATAGCTTGAAGAGGATCTCCAACGATCATTGTATTTTTTGTGTTTAATTTTCTTAAAAGTAATGCTTGAGAAATTGAAATATCCTGAAATTCATCAACTAATATATACTGAAAAATATTTCGATACTTTTCTAAAGTATAATAATCAGTATCAAAAATTTTATTTGCAATGTTCAAAAAATCATCAAACTCAATAAGTGAATTGATTTCTTTATACTCTTCATAAGTTTTGTATATTTGTCTCATATCATCTTCTTTAAATGGGATATCAGGAGTGTAAATTAAATCATCATTTGGCGTTTTCATGTTATTTTTCTGCAATGCAATAAACGATGTAATTTCGTTGTATGGAACATTATCAGAATCACAAAGTAATAAAGAATCACTACAAATCCATTTTATTGTTTTCTCTTTTTCCCATGGAGCTGTCCATATTTTAAATTTTTTGATTCCATACACAGAGGAGATAATCTTCAATGCAAATGAATGAAAAGTCTCTACAGATACATTCGATATATTAAGTCCCATTAGTTTTTCGATTATATTCTCTTTTGCTTTTTTACTAAAGGTAATTGCTAGGATAGAAGATGGTGATATATTATGTTCTTCAACCATTCTATTCGTAAGAACAGTTGTTTTTCCAGAACCGGCAGATGCAATAACCGCCACGTTTCCTTCTATTGTATTAATAGTTTCTTCTTGTTGTTTATTAAAATTCATATATCTATTTTCCTTTCTTTGATGATGTGATTTTTAAGGTATAATTATCGTCAATTGTTTTTTCTCTTATTCTGTTTCCAAGATATTCTGTATTTTTATCAATCGTTATTTCGCATAAATTT
>OBZQ01000999.1_pt1 | contig 12396 bp, 11 predicted proteins | sample 1495531 | NCBI WGS metagenome assembly OBZQ01 (sample SAMEA2580237, study PRJEB22360) | human gut metagenome | biome: human gut; feature: human-associated habitat; material: faeces | place: Denmark | collected 2008/2010
CAGACGATCATGATGTTGGTCTGGTAGCGGTAGTAGCCGTAGGACAGAGCGATCTTGCCCAGACCGCCGCCGCCGATGACGCCGGACATGGCCGAGTAGCCGAGGATGGTCGTCAGGGCAGTGGTCATGCTGGAAATGAGGCCGGGCAGGCACTCGGGGATCATGACCTTGGTGATGATCTGGAAGGGAGTCGCGCCCATGCTCTGGGCAGCTTCCACGACGCCCTCGTCCAGCTCACGCAGGCTGGTCTCCACCAGACGGGCCACGAAGGGGAAGGCCGCGACCACCAGCGGAACGATGGTGGCCTTGGTGCCGACGGTGGTGCCCACAATGGCACGGGTCAGCGGGAAGACGCAGATCATCAAAATCAGGAACGGCACGCTGCGCAGAACGTTGATGATGATGTTCAGGATGTGCATCAGCCAGCCCGGCAGGGGCAGGACGCCGTCCTTATCGCCAGCCACCAGCAGAACGCCCAGCGGCAGGCCCAGGACCAGAGAAAATGCCGTGGAGAGGACGGTCACGTAGAACGTCTCCCAAATGGCGAAGCCATAATCTGCAAAGCTCATTCTCCGGTCACCTCCTCAACGGTCACACCATTCTGGCTGCGCATATAGGCCGCAGCCCGCTTTGCCTGTTCGGTATCGCGGGGAAGTTTGAGCAGCATGGAGCCGTAGCACTGGCCGCTCAGATCGCGGGTGTCGGCGCTGAGCACAGACACGAGGATGCCCTTCTCCGCAGCGAGGCTCGCCACCAGCGGCTTTGCGGCGGACGAACCATTGAACGTAACACGGACCACGTGATCGTCGGGCGCAAAGCTCGAGAGGTCGCGGGCTGCGCTGCCGCCGTTGGGGGCGACGAGGCGCCTGGCCGCAGCCGTCTTGGGATTTGCAAAGATCTCGCGCACCTCACCCTGCTCCACGACCACGCCGCCGTCCAGAATGGCGACGGAGTCGCAGATCTCTTCCACGACGCTCATCTGGTGGGTGATGACCACCACGGTGATGCCCAGCTTCTTGTTGATGTCCTTGATGAGGGTCAGGATGGCGTGGGTCGTGTTGGGGTCCAGCGCACTGGTGGCCTCATCGCAGAGCAGGACTTTGGGGTTGGTGGCCAGCGCGCGGGCAATGGCGATGCGCTGCTTCTGGCCGCCGGAGAGCTGGGCCGGGTAGGCGTTGGCCTTATCGGGCAGGCCCACCATTTCCAGCAGCTCCCTGGCGCGCTTTTCGGCATCGGCCTTCTTCACGCCCGCAAGCTCCATCGGGAAGCAGATGTTCTTCAGGCAGCTGCGCTGCATCAGCAGATTGAACTGCTGGAAGATCATGGTGATGTCGCGGCGGCGCTCACGCAGGGCTGCGGGAGACAGGGTCTCCATCGCGGTGCCGTCGATGACGACACTGCCCTCGGTGGGGCGCTCCAGCAGATTGATGCAGCGCACCAGCGTGGATTTGCCCGCGCCCGACATACCGATGATGCCGTAGATGGAGCCATCGGGGATGGTCAGGTCGATGTCCTTCAGCGCATTCACCGCGCCGTCCTTCATCTGGAAGGTCTTGGAAAGGTGTTTGATCTCGATCACGATTTACTCCTTCGTTGGTAAAGCTCAGCCCACGATGGGTGCCAGGCTGTCCTGCTTGCCGCCGTAGATGCCCATGGGCTCGACGTGGATGCCGGCGACGGTCACCAGATGGGTGCCCTTCTCCTTATTGAAGTTGTCCAGATACGGCTGATGCTGGAAGTAGTTGGTGTCGCACTGGCCGTCCTCGACGATGGTGTTGGGGATCACATAGTCGTCGTACTCCTGGATGTCCAGAGTGATGCCCTTAGCGGCCAGAATGTCCTTGCAGACCTCCAGGACCTCGCAGTGGGGAGCGGGAGTAGCAGCGCAGCTGACGGTCGCGCCGTTCAGTGCATTGTAGTCGATGGAAGAGTCATAGCCATCGGTCGGGTCCTCGACGACGGAGACGACAGCGCCCTTGTAGTTCTCATCCATGAAGTCCTTGACCTGCTGGCTCTGCAGAGCGGCGACGAGGGCCTTGATCTTGGGCTCGTTCTCGTTGCCCTCCTTGCAGACCAGAACATTGACGTAAGCAGAAGAGCCGTCCTCCATTGCCAGAGCGTCGGTCATGGGGTCCAGACCAGCGGAGATGGCGTAGTTGGAGTTGATGACGGCGTAGTCCTCGTCCTGCAGGACGTTGGGGACCTGAGCAGCCTCGACCTCATCGACGGTGACGTTCAGGGGGTTCTCCTCGATGTCGTTCTTGGTGGCGGTCAGGCCGGCGTCAGCCTTCAGCTTGAAGAAGCCGTTCTTCTCCAGCAGGGTCAGAGCGCGGGCCTCGTTGGTGGTGTCGTTGGGGACAGCGACCTTCACCTTGTCCAGCTTTGCTGCAGCGGAAGCAGCCTCAGAAGAAGCGGCAGTGCCGGAAGCAGCAGAGCTTGCGGTGGAAGAAGAGCCGCCGCAGGCGGTCAGGGCAGCAGCAGCGGCTGCGACACCGGTAACTTTCAGAAAATCACGACGAGTAATCATAGTTTTTTCCCTCTCTATTATTGGATAGAATGTACAGCGGCGGCGCGGCACAGGTCCGGCTCCTTGTGCAGCGCCCGCCTTGAACGGAAGCATCAAAAAAGCCTCCGTCCCTGCCAGCCATGCGCTGCACAAGGACGGAGGCTTTGAAACTTCCGTGGTACCACCTTGGTTCACAGCATCCTCGCGGACACTGCCTCAAAACTGCGGCAGAATTTTTTCTGCTTACAGCCGGACGCTTTAACGGGCGCACCCGTCGCGGACTAGTGCTCTTGCTCTTCGTCCGCGCAGCTCCGAGACCATTTTCGGCTCCCTGTTTCCTGCCCTTTTCCACCTGCCGGGCTCTCTGGTAAGGCTCATGCGAAAGCTTACTCTTCTCTTCACAGCCATTTTAGTGATATTGCGTTTATTGTACTCGCCTCGACGGGATTTGTCAACCCCTTAAAACAAACTTTTTCAGTAGGGAATTGACGCTCCTTCGCCCGTGAGACAAAATATGCCCCCGCGCTGTGCGCACGGGGGCATATTCAGAAGCTTATCTATCAGCCCTGCTCCTGCTGTGCCTTCTTGGCTTCGAGAGCCAGGATGGCGTCGCGGCGGCTCAGGTTGATGCGGCCCTGCTGGTCGATGTCCGTCACCTTGACGACGATGGCATCACCCACAGCGACAACATCCTCCACCCGCTCGACACGCTTGGTGTCCAGCTTGGAGATGTGGACGAGGCCCTCCTTGCCCGGAGCGATCTCGACGAAGGCACCGAAGTTCATCAGACGGGTGACCTTGCCCTTGTAGATGGCACCGATCTCGGGGTCTTCCACGATGGTCCTGATGGTGAAGATGGCGCGCTTTGCGTCCTCCTGATCCACGGCGGAGACGAAGACGTGGCCGTCCTCCTGCACGTCGATCTTGCAGTTGCAGGTGGCGCAGATGTCCTGAATGACCTTGCCGCCCTTGCCGATGACGTCCTTGATCTTATCGGTGGGGATCATCATGCTGAACATCTTGGGGGCCCAGCGGCTCAGCTCGCAGCGAGGCTCTGCGATGACGGGCTTGATGATCTCATCGAGGATGTACAGACGGCCCTTGCGGCACTTCTCGAAGGCCTCGGCGATGATGTCGTAGGTCAGGCCGTCGATCTTAATATCCATCTGGATGGCGGTGATGCCCTTGCGGGTGCCGCCCACCTTGAAGTCCATATCGCCGTGGAAGTCCTCGACGCCCTGAATGTCCAGCATGGTCATCCAGCGGTCGCCCTCGGTGATGAGGCCGCAGGAGATACCGGCGACAGGAGCCTTGATGGGGACGCCTGCGTCCATCAGAGCCAGCGTGGAGCCGCAGATGGAAGCCTGAGAGGTGGAGCCGTTGGAGCTCAGGACCTCAGACACGCAGCGGATGGTGTAGGGGAATTCTTCCAGAGAGGGCAGCACAGGCACGAGAGCGCGCTCAGCCAGTGCGCCATGGCCGATCTCGCGGCGGCCGGGGCTGCGGGGTGCGCGGGCCTCGCCGACGGAGTACGGCGGGAAGTTGTAGTGGTGGATGTAGCGCTTGGTCTGCTCGTCGGTCAGGTCATCCATGAGCTGGTTGTCCTTGGTGCCGCCGAGGGTGCAGGTGGTGAGCACCTGAGTCTGGCCGCGGGTGAACATACCGGAGCCATGCACACGGGGCAGGATGCCGACTTCTGCGGCCAGCGGGCGGATCTCGTTGATGCCGCGGCCATCCACGCGCTTGCCCTCGTCCAGCAGCCAGCGGCGGACGACGTACTTCTGCATCTTGTAGCTGACGAGGTCGAGGTCGGCCTCGGTCAGGTCGGGGTACTCCTCGGCGATCTTGTCCATGATGGGCAGCAGGGCGGCATCACGCACATTCTTGTCGTCGGTATCCATGGCGGCCTTGAAGTCGTCGAGATACTTCTCCTTGATGGCGTGGAACACGTCCATATCGAGGCCCACGACCTGAAAATCGATCTTCGGCTTGCCGCGCTCGGCCACGATGCTGTTGATGAAGGTGATGATCTTCTTGATCTCCACGTGAGCGGCCTTGATGGCGTTCAGCACGGTGTCCTCATCGACCTCATTGGCACCGGCCTCGATCATGACGATCTTGTCCATGGTGGCGGCGACGGTCAGGGCCAGGTCGCTCTTCCTGCGCTGCTCCTGAGTGGGGTTCAGGACGATCTCGCCGTCCACCAGACCCACCTGCACGCCGCCGATGGGGCCGTTCCAGGGGATCTCGGACACCGCGGTGACCAGAGAAGCGCCGATCATGCCGGCGATCTCAGGGCTGCAGTCGGGGTCAAGGCTCATGACGGTCATGGTGATGCAGACATCGTTGCGCATCTCCTTCGGGAACAGGGGGCGCATGGGACGGTCCACGACGCGGCTGGTCAGGATGGCGCGCTCGCCGGGGCGGCCCTCACGGCGCATGAAGCTGCCGGGGATGCGGCCTGCGGCGTAGAGCTTTTCCTCGTACTCCACGTTCAGGGGGAAGAAATCGACGCCCTCGCGGGGCTTGGGGCTCATGACCACGTTGCACATCACGCAGGTCTCGCCGTAGCGGATGAGGGCGCTTGCGTTGGACAAGCCGCACATCTTGCCCATCTCCACCTTGAAGGGGCGGCCTGCCAGCGTAGTCTCGTAAACTTTGAAGTTGTCAAAGTTTTCTTTGCGGGAACCAAATTCGATTGCCATTTGGTTTGCCTCCTTATGTCCGTTTGATATTCCAAAAGGCTGCCCGCCGCGCATCATAGCAATAAATCCAGCGTCCGTGCCGCTTCACACAGGCGTTCGATTTACTGCTGCAACACGCAGCAGCGGCCTATTTGTTCCAGTGCCTGGGATACAAGGGAAAATCCAACATAAAAGAGCAAAGGGCAGGCACCCTTTGCGGTACCTGCCCTCTGTTTTCTATTACTTACGCAGACCCAGAGTTGCAATCAGAGCACGGTAACGCTCGATGTCCTTCTTCTGGAGGTAGGCCAGCAGATTGCGGCGGCGGCCAACCATCTTCATCAGACCACGGCGGCTGTGGTGATCGTTCGGGTTCTTCTTCAGGTGCTCGTTCAGCTCGTTGATGTGAGCGGTCAGCAGAGCGACCTGGACTTCGGGAGAGCCAGTGTCCTTCTCGGTCAGAGCGACTTTGGCCATAACTTCCTGCTTGTTCATAGTAACAGTACCTCTTTATAAAATTTTTATTTGCCAGCGACACAGCAGCGGGAAAACGGTACTCCCGAGTGGGCATACTCCCAGCCCCGTATCGCGGTAACAGGGCTAGTATAACAGAAACCAACGTAAAAAGCAAGAAAAATTTTTACAGATCCGCAAAAATAAGGATGTTGTTTTCCTGCCAAATCATGTTATAATCTGTCTATTGTAATAAAGAGGTAGATCGAATGACACATTGCTTTTCCCGCCGCAGCTTCCTCAAAGGAAGCGCAGCCGCAGCGGTTCTTTCAAGCCCGCTCCTCCCGGCTGATGCGGCTTTTTCTGAAACCGAAAACGGCCTGTTCTCCCCTGTCTCTCCTCTCTGCCAGACCCAGTACGGCCCGGTGAAGGGCAGAGAGGGAGAAAACGGCCTGCTCTGCTGGTACGGCATCCCCTATGGCGCTGCGCCCACGGGCGAAAGCCGCTGGACAGCGCCGCTGGAGCCCGCCTGCTGGCACACCGTGCGGGACTGCACCGGCCCCGCCCCGGCGGCCTACCAGTACACCACCTTTCCCCTCGGCACCGAGGACTGCCTGACGCTGGACATTTATTCCTCCGCCGAGGCCAAAAAGCGGCCCGTCCTCGTCTATCTGCACGGCAGCGCCGCCACAGGCTCATCTCTCGAGCTGCCCGGCTGTGAACTCGTGCGGGACGCGGGCTGCGTCTTTGTCGCGCTCAACTACCGGCTGGGGCTGTTCGGGTGGAACTGCCTGCCCGCCCTCACTGCAGACCCGGACGCCACCGGAAACTTTGCCCTGCTGGACATCGCCCGGGCGCTGGACTGGGTGCGGGACAACATCCGCCGCTTCGGCGGCGATGCCGACAACATCACCCTCTGCGGCTTCTCTGACGGCGGGCGGATGGCAGCGGCCCTTGCGGGCAGCCCGCTCTTCCGTGGGCGCTTCCAGAAGGCCGTCGCCATCTCCGGCGGGCTGTCCCTCGCCGACCCGGACGCCGCCGCCCAGAAGCTGGCCGAAAATTTCGCGCCGCTGGCCGTGGAAGACGGGCGGTTCGCTGACACGGCTTCCGCCGCCGAATGGCTGGCGTGGCCCGGTCGGTGCTGCGACGCCGGGGGCGGACGTCCGGGAATGGCTCTGCGGCCTCGAACCGGCCCGCATTGCGGCCCTCGGCAAACCAGCCATCCTTTACGCAGACGATGTGGTGCTCTCCCGGGGCGCCCGGAGTGCTGTCCCCCTCCTGCTGCTCAGCAGCGCCACCGAATTCAGCGGCTTTGTCCGGGACGACCTGCGGCCCGCTTCCAGCGCGGCCCGGGCCTATGCCGTAAAATACGGCTCAGCCCTCTGCCGCTGGAGCAGCACCGAAGCCGTCGCCGAAGCGCTGGGCGGCAGTGCTCCGGTCTGGCTTGGCCTCATCGACTACGGCGGGACCGACAGTCAGACGGCTATCCCGGGCCTCGGCTCCTTCCACGGCCTGCCGCTGGCGCTCTTCTCGTCCGAGAGCAGCTATTCTGCCTGTGCTGATTTGTCTTCAGCAGGTGCGCAGGCCCTTTCGGCCCGGCTGAAGCAGGCGCTTGCCGGCTTCATGACCAGCGGTTCCCCGGGCTGGGACGCCTGGACGCCGCAAGACCGCGCTGCCCTCCACTTCGATGCCGACAGCGAAACAGCCTGCATCACCCTCAGCTCCTACCCGGATACTCAGGAAAGTATCCGCGCCGCCATGGCCGCAGACACATCCCTCTCCGCCGCCGAAAAGGAAACGGTGGAGCACCTCTATTTTTCCGGTCTCTCCTTCTGACGAAACAAAAACGCACCTCACCGATGGCTTTCATTGGTGAGGTGCGTTCTTGTTTTATTCAGCGGCTGATGCCGCCCACAGCCTTTTTGATCTCGGCTTTGTTCTGATACATCGCAGCATCGGCCTCCATGAACAGCTCGTCCGCCGTCATGGTGCGGCCTGCCTGCATGGCATAGCCCACTGCGATGGAGACGGGATACTCTTCCTTCGCATCCCACTCCGCGCACAAGTGCCGGAGCGTTTCGACTGCTGCCTTCACAGCGTCCTCATCCGTCGCAGCCGCAATGACCGCGAACTCGTCGCCGCCGATGCGGAAGCAGTCCTCGGCCCGGTAAAAGGCCTCCCGGATGCAGCGGGCCGCACAGCAGAGCAGTTCGTCACCGGCACGGTGGCCGTATTGGTCGTTGGTCTGCTTGAGCCAGTTGACGTCCATAACGATGTAGGTCCAGTCCGTGCGCTCGGGCCAGCGGGACTTCATATACTTGAAGGCCGTATAGTTGAAAAGCCCGGTCAGCGAGTCGGCGTAGGCCAGCTTCTTGTAGTTTTCCAGCTGGGCCTGTTCGTTGACAGCCTGCCGGATGCGGTGGAGCACGATGCGGCCCAGCATCACCAGAAATCCCAGCAGACCGGCGCAGTAGCACACGGCGTAAGTCCGGCCCCGGTAGCCGCTGTAGAAGGTCGCCAGCGCAAGCAGAGCACCCGCTGCCAGCACGCCGAAAGCCAGCAGGATGTTCCTCACCTCGCCGCTGTGGTTCTTTTTATAGGAGACCACGAGGGTATGGAATGCTGCCAGAATGCTGGCAATGACGGTGATATGAATGGGCATGAGCAGCCACAGCATGGGCTGTCCGGCCAGCAGCCAACCCGCAGCATCTGCTGCCAGCAGTACCAGCATAGCCATCTGCGGGAGGCGGATGAGCCAGCCATCATTCTTTACGGTGCAGCGGATGAATTCCAGCACGAAAGGCACTGTGAGGCTGAAGGTGACCAGTGAGACGAACACGACGAGATTCGCCCTGTCCGTCACCAGTGCCAGCAGCTCGGAATCCGTCAGTATCCAGATGCCGGCGTCCAGCATCAGCCCGATCAGCACCCGGGTCTGATGGCGGACCTCCGGAGTGAAGATGCTGTGCATCGTCACCATCAGAACGCCAAGCTCCACGGCGCAGAGGACGCAGAGCAGGAAGAACATCAGTGCATAAAGGCTGCGCCTGAAGTAATAGCCGCTCAGTTTCGTCTGGGTGGACAGCACCGGCCCCCTGCTCAGCATCGCGCTGAGGGCCGACGGCTCCGCACAGCGGAGCACCAGCGTCTTTCCGGCCGCGCCCTCCGGCAGAGCAGCAAAGAGCCGCATCTCTGCCGGGCCGCTGCCCGGGTCGTAGGTATAAAACGCCGTCTCCTGACCGTCCGCCGCCCGCAGCCCGAGGCTGAACTTCTGCTTCGTGCTGCGGATGCTCAGCATCAGGCTTTCCCCCATGCTTTCCGGAATGTCATACACAGCCTGCTGGTCTGTTTCCAGCGTCCAGCTGTCGTCCAGTTCCTGCAGACTGCCCTGCACCAGTGTGCGGTGGGGGTCTTCCTGCACACGGCAGGAGTCCGCCACCCCCAGAAGGACCAGCACCGCCACCAGCCAGATCAGGATGCGCAGGCACCATTTCTGTTTTGTTTTTTTCATAAAGCTCGCTCCGCAAAGTATTCCTGCGCGCGCTGGGCTGCGTGGTCGATGCACTCGCGCAGCTCATCCAGCGTGTCGAACTTTTTGCTGGGGCTGAGGTAGGCGTGGAACTCCACCACCGGGTCGGTGCCGTAAAGGTCGCCGGTAAAGCCCGGGATGAAGGTCTCGCAGGTCACCTTGCTCTCGTCGCTGTTGACGGTGGGCCGGGTGCCAAGGCCGGTGGCCGAGGGGTACCACCTGTCTCCTATCCTGGTGCGGGTGATATAGATGCCGTACCGGGGCAGCTGGAAGCCCTGCGGGTAGAGCTGGTTGATGGTCGGCACCCCCAGCGTCCGGCCAAGGCCCGCCCCGTGATGCACCGTGAAGCGGATGGCGTAGGGCATCCCCAGCATGGCATTGGCCGCCGGGATGTCACCGCCCTCCAGCGCGGTGCGGATGCGGGTGGAGGAAACGGGCTTCTCCTCAAACTGTGCCATCGGCAGGACGACCACCTCCACGCCCAGCGGCGCGCAGAGCTGACGCAGCAGCTCCGGTGTGCCTGCCGCCCTGGCCCCGAAGGTGAAGTTCTCGCCGCAGAACAGCGCCCGGGCGTTGCAGTCCCGGATGATGCCCAGCACGAACTGCTCCGGCGTCATGGCCTTGATCTCCTCGAAATCGGGGCAGAGATAGTGCTCCACGCCGAGGCTGGCGATGAGGGCGTGCTTGTCCTCGGTGGAGAGCAGGCGCTTGCCCTTCATCTTGTTTTCGGTGGGCAGGCGGAAGGTGAACACCGCCGGTGCCGCGCCGTGGGCCCTGGCCCACTCCACTGCGCCATTGATGACCGCGCGGTGGCCGATGTGGATGCCGTCAAAAAAGCCCATTGCCACAGCAGAGCCGTGGGCACCGCCCAGCGCAAGCGGCGCAAGCTGTGAATAGATCTGCATGAATGTTCTTTAATTCCTCTCTACAAAGAGTTTTTCGACCTTGAGCACACCGCCGGTGATGTTCGCAAGACCCAGGAACTGACCTTCGGCATTGCGGACACGGTAGCGGCCGTCTGCCGCCGGGTAGCGGCTGGTGGGGCAGCCGTTGTACAGGTGCTGCTCCACCCTCGGCTCTGCCACCAGCAGAGAGCAGAGGCAGGCTCTCGAACACGCTCTCCACCGGCAGCATCAAAGCCTGCAGTGCCTCGGGGCCTGCGTCCTTTGCCGCCTGTATCTCTTCCAGCGTGTGGGCGTCGGCCTCGGTGTAGACACCCGCCGTCGTGCGGCGCAAAGCGCTCATGGTGCCTTTCTGGCCCATAGCGGCGGCAATGTCCTCCAACAGGGTGCGGATATACGTTCCCTTGGAGCAGCGGACGGTGAGGACGTATTCGTTCTCCGCCGGGCTGCCGCCGTACCGGATGTCCAGGATCTCGATGGGGCGGGCCTTCCGCTCCACCGTGACGCCCTCGCGGGCCAGCTTATAAAGGGGCTGGCCGTTGATCTTGACCGCCGAGTACATGGGCGGCGTCTGCATCCGGGGGCCGAGGAACCGGGGCAGAACAGCCCGCAGCTCCTTCTCCCCTGCCGTCACCGGGGCCGTTTCCAGCACGGTGCCGGTGATGTCGCCGGTGTCGGTCTGCATCCCCAGCCGCAGCCGGGCGCAGTAGGTCTTGGTGTGGTCGAGCTGAAGGTCCACAGCCTTGCTGGCCCCGCCGCAGAACACCGGCAGAACGCCGGTGGCCATGGGGTCCAGCGTACCGCTGTGGCCCAGCTTGCGGGTGCCGAGGATGCCGCGCAGCTTGGCGATGACGTCAAAGCTGGTCCACTCCATCGGCTTATCTACGATAAGGATGCCCTGCATCAGCTTTCCTCCTGCGTCTCGGGGCGGTCGAGTTCCGCCTCCACCTCGGCCAGAATGGCGCTCTTGGCGTTGTCGAGGTTGCCCAGCAGCTCACAGCCCGCTGCGCGGGTGTGGCCGCCGCCACCCAGACGCCGTGCGATGGCGCAGGCGTCCACGCCCTTGGCGGCGCGCACGCTGATGCGGTAGCTGCCGCCGGGCTGCTGACGGAGCAGCAGGCCCACTTTGACCCCCTCGATGCTGATGGGCAGGCTGGTCAGCTCTTCCAGGTCAGCCGGGTCCACGCCGCTCTGCTCGATCTCGTCCCGGGTCAGATACATCAGGGCGCAGCGGCCCTCAAGATGATATTCCAGATGGTTGCGGGCGATACGCTCCGCCTCCATCCGCTCCCGGGGCTTGGTGTCGAAGAGCAGGGTGTTCAGCTCCTCCACCTGCGCACCGGCCAGAATGAGCTTTGCCGCCACGATGTGGGTGTTGGCAGTGGTGGAAGAGAACCGGAAGCAGCCGGTGTCCGTAGCGAGGCCGGTGTAGAGGCAGTTGGCGATGAGGGGGGTGATCTCCACGCCCATCTCGCTGATGACCTCATACAGAAGCTCTGCCGCTGCGGCCGCATTGCCGTCCAGCAGGGTGAAATCCGCATAGCCGCTGTTGCCCGCGTGGTGGTCGATGCAGAGATCGATATGGCGGGTATACTGCGGCATGCCGTTGTTTTCGCCAAAGAGCTGCACGCTGGCAACATCCACGGCCACAACGGTCTTGGGCTCAAACTCGCCCCGGAACGGCACCGGTGCGGTAAAGCTGTAGCGGGAAGGCACTGCATCGGAGCAGAGGACAGCTGCCGTCTTGCCCAGCGCCTTGAGCGCGTGGCAGAGGGCGCTGCCGCAGCCGATGGTGTCGCCGTCCGGGTTTTTATGACACAGGATCAGAATGTTGTCCGCAGCACAGAGGCGCTCGGCCATCTGCTGCACATTGAGCTGTTCTGTCATTTGATGGTTCCATCCTTTCCGCAGCGCTGGATTTATTCCTCGGTCTCGGCGGGCTGGGAGCCTTCCGCGTCGCCGTTCACATTCAGCGTGCGGAGCAGCTCGTTGATGTGGGCTGCATAGGCGGCACCGTCGTCCTCCACAAAGATGAAGCGGGGTGCCTTGCGGATGTGCATTTTCTTGCTCACTTCGGTGCGCACATGGCCTGCGGCGCGGTTCAGGGCCTCGATGGCGGGCTTGGGGCCGTCCTCACGGCCCATCACGCTCACATAGACCTTCGCCACGTCCAGGTCGGGCGTCACATCCAGCCGGGTGACGGTCAGCAGACCGCCCTCCAGCCGCGGGTCTTTCAGCCGTCCGATGATGGCGATGAGCTCACGCTTCATGTCCTGCGCCAGACGGCCCATATTTTTCTGAGACATAGTTTCTCCTCTGAAA
>OBZQ01001024.1_pt1 | contig 12065 bp, 5 predicted proteins | sample 1495531 | NCBI WGS metagenome assembly OBZQ01 (sample SAMEA2580237, study PRJEB22360) | human gut metagenome | biome: human gut; feature: human-associated habitat; material: faeces | place: Denmark | collected 2008/2010
CGGACATCTTCTAAAATGGCTTCATGAAGTGCACTCACTTCAGCTTCTTTATCTGAAAGCTTTTTAGCCCAAGAATCATTCCAGTCCTGAGCAACAGGTAAGTTATTATTAGCAATAATAGATTGTGCTTGTTGTTGTACCATAGTATCCCGTTTTGCAGCCAATTCCTTTTGTAAAGATGCTGCATATTGGTTAAGCTCTTCTTGCCCTTTTTGTTGCATAGGAGCAAGTTCTGCTTGTACTTTAGCCTTAATAGAGTCTACATCTAGATTAGATGGTTTTCTCTTAGCTAATAACTCCTTCAATCGTTCCTCTTTCTTAGCCTTCTCTGCCATAGCCGCTTCTTTTTGTGCATCATCAATGTATACACGAGCATCATAAGCATATAAATCTAATTGAAGATTTACAATTTCAAGATCATATTCATTAGCACTAACTTTTAACTGGGCTAAATATTTTTGAGTGAGTTCATTTCGTTTCGCATTTAATTGCTGATTCAATTCATTTTCTTTTGTTGCAATACGAGTTTGCAATTCCACCGTAAGAGCATCTGACAAGGTTGAATCTAATGCAAGAGATTTCAACTGTTCCTCTTGTGTCTCTGACTTGGCATTTAGAGCTTGTTGCTCAAGTTCATATTGACGTTGTAAAAGGTCCAATTCATTTTTTGCTTGTTTATAATCCTCATAAGAAGGATTAAACTCTAATACATCATCAATACGTACAACACCTATTGATACCCCATCAGGACTCTGCTGACGATTCGTCACAAATCCATAGGCCCAAACCATAGCACATAATGCAACAACGAGAAATATGGCAAATCCGATATATCGTTTTTTCCCGTTCATTGTCGTTCTCCCTTACATAGAACTACAGTTTATTTTTTCGCATCATTAGCTAATTTTTTCAATACTTGATCTGTAATATCTACACCACCGTATAATACAGTGTCTTTAGTCATTACAACGCTAAGGCCTTTTGCATCACCCACAGCTTTTGCTGCTTCCATCGCTTTATCTTGAACGGATTTAGCAATTTCTTGATCTTTTTTTGCTAAGTTTTGACGTGCTTCTTCAGCTAATTTTTGTTTAGTCGCATCATCTTGTGCTGCATCAATTTTTGCTTGTGTTTCTTGTTGTAATTGACTTTGATAACTCATATATTCTTGAGCTGCAGAGATATAAATTGGATTATCTTGAGACATCATACGAGATGTATCGATAACACCAATTGTACTATTACCGCTATTACCACTTGGCGTAGCCATTTGTGTATACGCTAAAGCGCCAATACCAATAATAAAAATAGCAGCAATGACGATGGAAAAAATTTTCACATTCGCCTTGTTGTTCATCATTCGCATCATAATAGAGTGCCCTCATTTCTTTAAATTACTATATCAAAGGATGCCATATAGAGATATTGGTGAAAGCCTCTTTAGAAACGAGGCCTCCACCATATATATTTACTATATTAGAATTGTGTGCCGAAGCTGAAGTGGAATTTATTTTTGTGTTTACCCACGCCATAATCAAGTTTAACTGGGCCAATTGGTGTAGTAATACGAACACCAGCACCAACGCCATAGTTAAAGGTTTTCTTGCCATTGTACCACGTAACATTTGGTGCATCCCATGCATCACCGATATCAGTGAACAACACACCACTAACCTTTTTAACGATTGGGAAACGGAATTCCAATGTCGCATTATACATATACTTACCACGGAATTGATCATCTTCGTAACCACGTAAGGAATCAGCGCCACCCAATGTAAATAATTGGCTATAAGGTGCATCACCTTGGATAAAACCACCACGTGCGCGGAATGCCAAAACGTTCTTAGCACCTAGTTTTTTATACATACGTGCTTCAGCTGTGAATTTATAGAAGTCGAAATCACCGCCTAAACCATGACCAGCCCATTGAGCTGTATAGGAAATACGACGACCACGTGTCGGATCATAAATATTATCACGGGAATCGTATACCTTTTGCCATGTAATGGAGTTAATACGGCCAAAGTTATTTTTTACGTAATTATTAGAGGCAAAATTCCAACTACCACCAGTATTTGGATTAGTATTATTCCAATCATTACCACTACCACTTGTATTAGAGATAGCATCTGTGTCATAACGATAACCAGAGCTATCGTCACTATCCCATTTATAAGTATCTTTACGGGATTCTAATGTCAAGTAGTCACGTGTATATTCCCCAGTTTGACGACCGAAGGAGATATTGAAACCACGAGATTTCTTGTTATATTCAGCTACTTCATTACCATCTTCGTTATAATCTGTGTATTCATCTTCACGGTTGAAGAAGGAGAAGCCAAGGGATGTACCTTTGCTATCAATCCAAGGTTTCAAGTAAGAAATTTGGTAGTTTTTGTATTTTTTCTTACCACCGATTTCCCAGTGAACTTTAAATTTGTCACCAGTACCGCGGAAGTTATCTTCACCAAATTCAATGATACCCATCAAACCATCAGATTTGGAGTAACCAGCACCTAGTGTAATAGTACCTGTTTTATGTTCCAAAACATCGATTTCAATAATTACATTGTTAGGATCTTGATCGCCAGGCAACATGCGAACATTTACATCATCAAAGAAGCCTAGGTTGTATACGCGTTCTACAGAACGGCGTACCAAGAATTTATTGAAAGGTTTACCTTTCTTTTGAACGAATTCACGAGTAATAACTTTATCGCGAGTTTTCTTGTTACCAGCAGGAACGATATCTTCTACAATACCTTCTACGATATGAACGTGAAGCACACCTTGGTCATCTACGCGAATACCATCAACGTGTGCCAACATGTATCCATCACGAGCATATGCTGCATTAATACCTTGAACTTTCTGGCCAACATATACGGAGTTAAGGACTTGACCTGGTTGAAGATCCATGAATTTAGTCAATACTTCAGAAGTATAAACTGTATTACCTTCGAAAGATACACCAGTAGTAATTGGATTTACTGTAACAGCAAAGTCCAATTTAACACCTTCAGGTACAGTTGTGAATACAGGATTTACTTCAGAGAAGTATCCAGTATTACCAAGGTTAGTTACGTCTTTGAATACACCATCAACGGATACAGCATCGCCGATTTTTTCTGACAAAATAGGCAATAGTTGTGCTTGTTGTTCGGCTGTTACACCAGAAATAGATAAACCAGTAATCAATTTACCTACATATGGGTTAATAGACTCAGCATTAGCAGATGTAACATATTGAGCCTCTACAGTTGTAACAGCTTGAGTTTGGCCATTTTCAGCAGCCTTATCAAGGTCAGTACCACCAGTAGTTTTAGAGACCATTTTTACTTGTTTGTCATCTGTTTTTAAAGCAGCATTATTAACTGTAACAGTTCCGTCAGAACCTTTAACTACAGTACCATCGCTAGATACAGTTGTATCACCACGAGCTGCTAAGATAGCTGCATCAGTTTCATCTTGTGTTGTTGCAGGTGTAGCTGCATCAGCATTGTAAACTGCTTGTGTAGTAGTAGCATCATTTGTTGTAGCTGCACTAGTTGTTGTTGTGTTATTTAAATCTGGAGTATAGCCAGCTTGTACCTCTGCAGCAAATACACTGCCTGTCCCCATGACAGCAGTCAATACAGATGCTGCAAGCATACTTTTATAGGCTTTTGGTTTAAACATAAATTCCTCCTAGAACTCATCCCCATAAAAAGTTTACATCTTGTTTTATAAAGACTAATAAATCTTTATTATTATAGCATAAAATACTGGGAATGAGTACTATATTAAACAAATTTTATGAAATTAATATGACTAGAATGTGCATATCCATGGGATTTACACACTCTAGTCATAAACTTAGAAGCTCCTTGTCCAACGACCACCTATATAATTGTTTCCTTGCGATGTGCGCCATGCAGTAAACTTAAGATTACGTTTGACAGAATATTCTACACCATATTTATTTTGTTTATTATTAATACCTTGAGAATAGGTAAGCATAACTTTCGGCACAATATACTTGCCAATTTCGATATTGTAATTGCCAGCAGTTTCTCGATTAGTCGGTTCATCAGGATCAATGGAACCAGTCGTAATATTGATTCTATCAAGCCCTAATGTATTTTGTAATGCATCTTGTACATAACCAAAGGCAAACATTTGTAACCCTGCAGTAGCAACAGCATTTACATCTTCATTTGTCAATGTACTGCTATTTGAATCTGCCCCACGGCCAAAGGTCAACATAGAAATAATTTGTTTTCTAGACAAACTAGGATTAGACGATAAAGTCAAATCCATGTGATCTACCGTGCCTTTTACGCCGAGCAGAATATTATAATTACTTACATTTGTTTCAGCCTCTAATTGTAAGTTTGGCAAATAGGAGCCACCCACGAAGTGTGCATTCCCCTTTGTAATATTAAATACATGACTTAAGTATTTAAATGTACCAGATTTAACATCAAACTGACCACTAGCTGTTGGATTTTGTAACGTTCCGCCAAAGTGAACATCACCACCAATGAACATATTATACAAAGTACGATCATATAGGCGTACACCCTTGCCAGCATGGATGGTAACGTCTACCCCCATATTGGTACTACTTTCACTAGATTGTAAGGAAAGCGGAATCTTGAATTGGATATTTTCCAAGTCCAAATTACCTATCAATGTAGGTAACCCATCGCGTTCAGCAATATAAAGTTCCCCATTCAATGGGCCCCTAATATATTCACTACGAACATCGAGTCCATCAAGTTGAACAGCAGCCTTATAATTTGTAAGCTCATGACCAGACCAATTTACCTTAGCAGCTAAACCGGCTGAACCTTTCCCCATATTAATGCGGGATTGGAAATCACCTTGCTGTCCTGAGAAGATTAAATCCCCATCAATCCCTGTAATTTCATTATCTACATTAGCCAGCTTCATAGTGCCATTACGTACAGAAACCGTACCATATGCTTCTGGTTGTTCCACAGTACCAGTAAGTCTGATTACCCCTTTTAACGGACCTGTTGCCTCCTTAACACTAGTAGTAACAAGAGGAATAACAGCCATATCAGCTTCGTTAAAATCGATAGTTACGTCCATAGATTTAGCATTACTAGCTTCTATGTAACCAGAGGTATAAAGTGCAGCCAATGGGATTTTACCATAAATACTAAGTTTATAGCCTCCCTTTGCACCTTGGATCCGTTGAATTTGAATAACATGATCTTGCATAGTAGCTAATACAAACCCCTCATCAATGCCAATTCCATTGAAAGAGCCAGATTCTACCGCACCAGAAAGTTCAACCTTAGGGTTTTTAGTTTTTCCCGTAACATTCACAACACCAGTTACCCAACCTGTAGCTTGAATGTCCTTACCCATAAGTGGTAAGAATGGTACTATGTCAACATCTTTTAAAGCGACTTGTAAGTCAGCTTCGCCATCTAGATCCAATGTACCGCCCATGGCAATGAGCCCTTCATCAACAGGTAGTTTTAAGGTCGTAATTTTAAACTTTCGATTAGCTAAGCTAGCATCAATCGTTGCATCACCAACAACCTTGTTATCAATACTAACTTCATTAATTTTACCGTCAACAGTAACACTTGGATTATCCTTTGTGCCACCAATTTCAACAGAACCGTTTAATTTACCATCAAGATGCTCATTTTTACGATCTAACAGTGCTAATAGATTCTTGACACTACCATTAGTAACATCTAAAACACCAAATAGCTGTTGACTATCGTCGAGCTTCATGCCGCCTTTAGCAACATAACGACCACCATTTGATTCAGCAAAAGAAAAGTCTTGTACATTTACAACGGATTTATCTGCATAGACATGACCATGTAGATCTGTCAACAATTGGCCATTGATGGATAAAGCATCAGATAAAACATATCCATTAAACTGAGGATTATCCATAGACCCTGTTATAATACCACGGCCATCTAATAAACCATCTACCTTATAGTCAGTATTGATGAGCAGTCTGCCCATATCAATTTTTTTACCTTCAAAATCAATATTAATAGCATCTTTTGATACAGTACCGCCACCAGTAATAGTTGCACCATAACCTTCGATATCAAAGCGATATAATTCTAATATTTCATTTTTATAGTTGTATTTGGCAAAAGCATTAGTAATAAGCTTACCATAGGCAGACCCATCCCATAAATGAGCTCGCCCTTCTACAATCGGATTAGCCGCAGTCCCTGTTATATGGTTGTCGGTTTCAAACCAACCTGTAATAGGAATATCTGTTACAGGACGAATTAAATTTTCAATGCGTACAGCACGAGCTTTAGCATTTAAATCTAATGCATCAGTATTGATATTATACCAACCAGCAATATCATAACCGCCACTACCGTCACCAATATGACCATTTGTAATCGTCAAGATATGGTTATCTAATGTAATATCACTATGAATATCATTAAAATGAGCACCCTTATAGAGAACATCTTGTCCCCATACGGTTCCAGTCACATTAGGGTTATCTAAGGCCCCTTTTACATTAATAGAAGTACTAACTGTGCCAGCTACATCTTCACCTATGATCGGACTAAGTGATGTCAACGGTAAGGCATTACCAGAAACTGTAGCATCCACTTGACCATTTTGAATCGAACCATATCCACTAAAGGAGCCAGCGCCCATATTCCCAACCATAGTAATGTTGGTAAGATTATCACTATGAGTTAAATCCGCTTTTACAGCGTCAAGGATAACACCACGCACACCAATCTGACGCCCTTGGACAGCACCAACCAGATCGGTAAGTTGATTATTCTTCCCTAACGCGTGGATTTCTCCATCAACTATCCCTGTAATAGGCATAGTTAGATCTTTTGTGAAAGTATCTAGCGATAAGGAATGAACATTTGCAACCACATCAAAGTCACCTGTGTCTACGACATATTGACTTTTAACTTTGGCATTTCCAGCGCCAATAGATAATTGGGCATCATCGATACGAACCAATCCATTATCGTATACTACATTTCCTTGCACTCGGTCCACATGGTACCCTTTGTAAGAAATACCATCACCACCGATTATCGCATCTACGCGAGGCGCTACAGTGGTACCACCAATATGTGCGCGACCGCCAACAACACCTGTAATCCCCACATCAGTAATAGCTTCTAGCGCTACTTTATCCGCCACAACATTAAGGTTTAAATATTCTTCCTCTTTTCCTAACGTAATGAGACCATTAAGTTTTGCTGCTTGATCATTAATACGCCAAGAGCTATGGCTAATGACAATTTGGTCGTGATTGAGCATAATACGACCTTCCCCATCAGTAATAGTATAGGTCGTATTTCCACGTTTATAAGTACCGCTTAATCCTTTGAACCCTACATTACCACCCATAACATATTGGCCATCTTCACTTTTAATATTGAGATGTAAATCTTGTAATTTCCCCTTCGATACAACTAGATCCTTACGTAACGGAACAAAGCTCATAATGCCAGCCGTATCAATTTCATCAGCTTGTACAAACACATCAAAATTAGACACATCATCCATGTCTATATTGCCATTTATAAGAACAGAGGAACCATCTATATCAGCCGTAAAAGCCCCTTTAGACATACCACTCATATTGAGTGCAACAGTACCATCAAGCTTTTCAACATTTCGTTTTATTCCATCTTTAGTACGTAACGCTACACGACCATTATTTATGGTAATGTCACCATCAAAACTGCCGGACTTATTTGGATCAGATGGTTTTACTAACTTTTCTACACTCCAAGATCCATCGACCAATTGCCATATATGGAGATCAGGAGCCTCCACTGTAACACTAGATATAGCTGTTGCCCCTGATGTATTACCACCAATTATGCTCGGTAATGCAGATAGTTTAACCCCCACTGCTACATCTTGTGCAGTTCCTACTAAGTGTCCATCTCGATCTTTAATCACCACATCGGATAGAACTACATCGCCATTCCAATTGATACGAAGAGAATCATAGTCCACAGATCCGTTTATGGCATTATTTACTTGTTCTTTAACCATAGGAGCCACATAGGTCTGAGCTATAGGATTGATGCTAGCACCAACACCACATAATCCTAAAATTGCAGCCCCTATGAGACACCACTTTTTACGGGTCATAATGATCTCCCATACACATTATGAATAATATAAATATATATACTAATCTTACCACAGACACAGTAATAACTATAGTGTTTTAGGGGTAAATTTTATAAAACTAATATAATTTCACACTAATCAATTTCTGCTATAAGTACACTGCTAATAGAATTGCCCTAATGTAAGTGCATTGAGTTATAAAACTATACATATGTGGGAAATTAATTGCTTTTTTACAATAACACACTTAATCTAAACCAATATGAAATACACATATAAAATACGAAAGTAAATACTGAAGTAGCAAAAAAGACGACCGAAGTCGTCTTTTTAGGTTACATATTATATTATTGATTGCCACCTAGTTGTGCTAATTGTTCAGCTGCACCACTGTTTGCAATAATTTCTGCACCTTGTCCAACTGGAGTATTCAATGGAACACCTGTCAATTGTTCAAGAGCTGCAATGCTAATATTGTAATTATAAAGAGCTTGTACATAATTATTACGAGCATCTGTTAATTTAGTTTCCGCATCGAGTACATCAAGGTTTGTACCAACACCAGCACGATAGCGAAGTGTAGCAATACGGAAGCTTTCTTGACCTTGAGCGACTGCAGTTTGAGTGCTTTGGATTGTTTGCTCTGCAGAACGCAAGTTCAAGTATGCTTTTTGTACGGCTAATAATACAGCATCAACAGTAGCTAAATTAGCTTCTTTCGCTTGTTCAAGTTGTGCATTGGCTTTTTTAATAGCATTTTGTGTAGCACCGCCGTCCCATAAACTCCAGGACGCAGTAGCACCTACACTCCAAGATTTTGTACTTGTTCCAAAGTAACCATCTGGATCAGCATAGCCACGACCTGCTTTTACTGCTACAGTTGGTAAATAACCAGATTTAGCAGATTTTACAGCTTCTTCTGCAGACTTTACATCAAGGGCAGATTTAACAAGGGCTGAACGATGAAGTAAAGCATATGACTTAGCTTGTTCTAATGTAACATTGTAAGGTTTATATTGTAAGTCATGTTCTGCTGTATTAATAGCCGTTTGTACAGGGTATGCAATGACTTGATTTAAACTTGCTTCTGCTAAATTTGCAACATATTGAGCTTTAACAAGGTTCGTTTCAGAGTCAGCAAGATTTGTTTTAGCAGCTAACACATCAGAACTTGCTACTAAACCAACATTATATTGAGCTTGCACATTTGTTACATGACCTTGGTAATCTTTAACAGCTTGTTGAGCCACATCAACAAGATTACGGTTCATGATCAATGTGTAATAGCCACTAATAGCATCGTATTTTGCTTGTTGCAATGCTTCTTCATAGCTAGCGCCAGTACCTTCACGTGTATAACGTGCAGAGTCAATACTTGCATCAAGTTGAGGATTAAATACAGGAGCACTAATGGAGAAGTTATGACTACCAGATTTACCGCGTCCAGTATCACCACCGGTTTTTTGAGCAGACCAACCATAGCTAACGCTAGGGTTTTTACCTGCTGCTACTTGGCTAACTGCAGATTTAGCAGCTTCATAACCCCATTTAGTTTGTTTTGCAGTACGGTTATTAGCTAATGCCAAATCTATAGTACGAGACTCATCGAGGTCCAATTTGCTCTCATATGTTTTGCTATCTTGAACAGATTTTTCAGCTAATTGCTTTTGTGTTAATTGAATAGCTTCTTTTTGATATTTGCTTAATTGGTCTCCATTATTAACGGAAGTTGTAACTACATCAGCAGCCATTGCACCTGTAGTAGCTAAGGAGAGCATTACACCCAAGGATAAAACCTTTTTATTCATAATATGTACCTCCATACTCACCTAAAGTGAATGTATTAGTCTTTAAAATACTTGTTTGATACCAAAGTAGGTACCGCCATTCGTGGAACCGAACGGTCTGGTCATTTGAATAACCCCATAAGTATCTTTATGTAAACGTATATCACTACGAATACGATATTTACGATGATTAAGATCATACATAGCAGCAGACAAGGATACAGGACCACGTAAATTATAATCTACGCCCACACCCAATTCACTTTCAAAAATACCACCACGTACTAACCATTTCGGACTAACAAATTTTCCTGCATTTAAATCGAATTTTGTATCATCCCCAATATTGGATAGTCCAATTTCTGCCATACCTTTATCATTAAAAGCACGAACACGACCATTGATACGGAATTCATCATCTGTTGTGTTATATAGTAAATCTACAGATGGCTCAACTTTAGTTGATGACTTTTTTTCAACATTATTCCCGTCTGCAACATTACCATTTACATCAGTTTGGTACGCTTTACCACCCATCAATTTATTGATACGAGCAGAAATTTGTGCCGTATTATGTAATGTTTCCTTAATATTTTCTTGTGCTTTAGGATCTGTTACTGTAGATTCCATAGAACGAGCCATATTATCTACACGATCCGTAGTTTGTTTTAAATTAGTCAAAATAGCGCGCATATCATTGCCTGCATTACCATCTGCATTAAATTGTTGAGCAGCTTGATTTAGCTGTGCCGTTACATCAGCCATATTTTGTGTAATCGCTACAGCATTATCAGCCATCGTTGCCGTAGATTGCAAGGAATGCTTAAGTGCATTTTGCGTTGCTGGATCACCAATAATATTATTAATAGATTGCAACATTTTTTCGGTGCCATCCATTAGTTTTTGAGCGCTTTGCATCGCTTTATCCATAGCGTCTGCACCTTCGCCCTTAACGGAATCACCATCTTGTAAATATACTGTAGAATGACCAGGTGAAATTTGGATAAATTTATCGCCTAAGAAACCATCTGACCCTAAAGTAAATATAGAATCACTTGGGATTTGTGTTTTTTCATCAAGCTTCATTTTTACTACCACACCATGCGGTGTAATCTCAATATCAGAGACATTACCGATAGCTACACCAGAGTATTTAACTTGATTGCCATTTTTTAGGCCATTAACTTGAGCAAAATCACCGGTAATCGTCATTTGCGGTTTAGCCCATATATCAATGCGGCCTACAAACAGTATGCCCACAATAAATAATGCTATACCTATTATCGTGAAAGCCCCTACCTTGGCCTCCGTTGTCCACTTCATTATACATCTCCCATCGCAGATACATTAATTGGTTCTGCTTCACCATGAATAAACTGTTGTACCTTTTTATTTGTAGAATTCTTAAAGTCTATTGTATCAGAAATTTCCACAAATTTCCCCTTATCAAGTAAGGCTATGCGATCAGCTACATAAAATGCAGATTGCATATCATGCGTTACTACAATAGAGGTACAACCAAGCCGTTGTTGCATTCCCTTAATGAGCATACTAATCGTACCGGATGTAATAGGATCCAAACCGGATGAAGGTTCATCATAGAGAATTAAGCTTGGATCTAGCGCTATGGCGCGAGCTAAACTAACGCGCTTTTTCATACCGCCAGACAATTCGTTAGGCATATAGGATTCATACCCTTTCAAACCGACCCAATCTAGTCGCTCTGCTACAATGCGTCGTATCTCATCATCCCCCAAGTCCGTATGCTGACGCAAACCAAAGGCCACGTTTTCGCCTACCGACATAGAATCAAACAGAGCAGAGTATTGGAATACCATCCCCATTTTTCTTCGTACTGTATTAAATTCATCTTCAGATAATGTTGTAATATCTGTGCCATCTACAATGATCTGTCCCGATGTAGGGCGCTGTAAGCCAATTAATAATCGAAGCAAGGTACTTTTACCACTGCCACTACCACCTAATATGACTAACGTCTCCCCATTATCAATGGTGAGATTAATGGAGTCTAAAATCACACGTGACTCATAGGCAACTACAACATTGCGTAGTTCTATCATAAATCCCTCTAATGTATCTACTAATATAACAAGGTAGATAAAAAGTAATTTAATACAAATACTAAAATGA
>OBZQ01001029.1_pt1 | contig 11948 bp, 4 predicted proteins | sample 1495531 | NCBI WGS metagenome assembly OBZQ01 (sample SAMEA2580237, study PRJEB22360) | human gut metagenome | biome: human gut; feature: human-associated habitat; material: faeces | place: Denmark | collected 2008/2010
GCGGCGACCTCGGCGTCGCGCTCTTCCTCACGGCGCTTCAGGTCCTCACGCACCTCCGGGAGACCGGTACCTGCGGGGATGAGCTTACCGATGATGACGTTCTCCTTCAGACCGGCCAGCGGATCGACCTTGCCCTTGATGGCGGCCTCGGTCAGCACGCGGGTGGTCTCCTGGAAGGAGGCGGCAGACAGGAAGGACTCATTTGCCAGAGCCGCCTTGGTGATGCCCAGCAGCACCTGCTGATACTCGACCAGCCTGATGCCCTGCTCACCGGCGTCGATGCGCTTCTGCAGCTCGGCGTTGACGTTCTCGACTTCCAGACGGTTTGCCAGAGCACCGCCGATGAGGTCGGAGGAACCGGAGTCGGTCACCCGGACCTTGCGGCACATCTGACGGACGATGACCTCGATATGCTTATCGTTGATCTCAACGCCCTGCAGACGGTAGACCTTCTGGACCTCGCTGATGAGGTAGTTCTGAACATCGCTCAGACCCTTGATGGCCAGGATGTCCTGAGGATACAGGACGCCTTCACGGGTGATGATGTCGCCCTTCTCCACGCGGTCGCCCGGCATCACACGTGCGTGCTGGGTGAACGGGATGGAGTAGTTCTTGACGACCTCGGCGCCGTTCTCGTCCTTGCCGGTGACCTTGATGACGACATTCTTCTTGGTATCGTCGTGAGAGACGACACCGGAGATCTCGCTCATGATGGCCATGCTCTTGGGACGGCGGCTCTCGAACAGCTCCTCGACACGGGGAAGACCCTGGGTAATATCTTCAGCAGATGCGATACCGCCGGTATGGAAGGTGCGCATGGTCAGCTGAGTACCGGGCTCGCCGATGGACTCTGCGGCGATGACGCCGATGGACTCGCCCAGCTGGACGGGCTCACCGTTTGCCATATCGCTGCCGTAGCAGTGTGCGCAGACGCCGATCTTGGCGCGGCAGGTCAGCAGGCTGCGGATCTTCAGCTTGGTGATGCCTGCGGCCTCGATGTCGTTTGCATCGTAGAGGTCGATCATCTTGCCTTCGGGAACGATGACCTTGCCGGTGACGGGGTCGAGGACATCGCCCACGGCATAACGGCCGATGATGCGCTCACGGAAGCTCTCGATCTTCTCCTTGCCCTCGTGGATCTCGGAGACCCACAGGCCGTCGGTGGTGCCGCAGTCGATCTCGCGGACGATGACTTCCTGAGAGACATCGACCATTCGACGGGTCAGGTAGCCGGAGTCAGCGGTACGCAGAGCGGTATCGGCCAGACCCTTACGAGCGCCGCGAGCGGAAACGAAGTATTCCAGGATATTCAGACCTTCGCGGTAGTTCGCACGAATGGGCATCTCGATGGTCTTACCGGCGGTGTTTGCCAGCAGGCCGCGCATGCCGGCCAGCTGCTTGATCTGGTTCATAGAACCACGCGCACCGGAGTCTGCCATCATGAAGATCTCGTTGTCCTCGGGCAGGTTTGCAGCCAGAGCCTTGGAGACCTTATCGGTGGTAGCCTGCCAGATGTTGATGGTCTGGGAGTAGCGCTCGTTCTCGGAGATCAGGCCGCGGTTGAACAGCTTGCTGACCTGAGAGACCTGCTTGTCGGCGTCGGCGATCAGCTCGTCCTTCTGGGGCGGGATGACAGCGTCACAGACAGCGACGGAGATAGCGGACAGCGTAGAGTACTTGTAGCCCTGTGCCTTGATGGCGTCCAGCATCTTTGCACACTTGCGGCTGCCGTTGCGGGTCATGCAGCGGGAGATGATGTCGGGCAGGGTCTTCTTGGTCACGCGGAAGCTGACCTCGTACTCCAGCCAGTGCTCAGGGTCGGTGCGGTCGATATAGCCCAGATTCTGAGGCACGGGGTTGTTGAAGATGATGCGGCCGACGGTGGCGTCCACCAGACCGGTGCGCTCCACGCCGTCGATGACCATGGTGCGGCGCACCTTGATGGGGGCGTGCAGGGTGACGACATGCTCAGCGTAAGCCATCAGAGCCTCGTTCTCATCGCGGAACACCTTGCCTGCGCCCTCTTCGTTCTCACGAACGGTGGTCAGGTAGTAGCTGCCCAGGATCATATCCTGCGTAGGAACGGTGACAGGTGCGCCGTCAGAGGGCTTCAGCAGGTTGCCGGAAGCCAGCATCAGCATCTTGGCCTCGCGGCAGGCATCCTCGCCCAGGGGCAGATGGACTGCCATCTGGTCGCCGTCGAAGTCGGCGTTGAATGCGGTACAGGCCAAGGGGTGCAGCTTGATGGCACGTCCCTCGACCAGCACGGGGTTGAAGGCCTGGATGCCCAGACGGTGCAGGGTAGGTGCGCGGTTCAGCAGGACGGGGTGGCCCTTGATGACAGTCTCAAGGCTGTCCCAGACCTCGGGCTTTGCGCGCTCGACCATCTTGCGGGCAGACTTGATGTTGTTGGCAACACCCTTCTCGACCAGGTCCTTCATGACGAAGGGCTTGAACAGCTCCAGAGCCATCTCCTTGGGCAGACCGCACTGGTCCATCTTCAGCTCAGGGCCGACGACGATAACGGAACGGCCGGAGTAGTCAACACGCTTGCCCAGCAGGTTCTGACGGAAGCGGCCCTGCTTGCCCTTCAGCAGATCAGAAAGGCTCTTCAGTGCGCGGTTGTTGGGGCCGGTGACGGGACGGCCGCGGCGGCCGTTGTCGATGAGGCTGTCAACTGCTTCCTGCAGCATACGCTTCTCGTTGCGCACGATGATGTCAGGAGCGCCCAGCTCCAGCAGGCGGCGCAGACGGTTGTTGCGGTTGATGACGCGGCGGTACAGGTCATTCAGGTCGGAGGTGGCGAAGCGGCCGCCGTCCAGCTGGACCATGGGGCGCAGGTCAGGCGGCAGCACGGGCAGCACGTCCATGACCATCCACTCGGGGCGGTTGCCGGAAACGCGGAAAGCCTCGACGACTTCCAGACGCTTCAGGATACGCACCTTCTTCTGGCCGGAGGACTTCTCCACCTCGGCAGTCAGCTCAGCGCTGAGCTGGTCGAGGTCGATCTCCTTCAGCAGGTCCTGAACGGCCTCAGCACCCATCGCAGCCTCGAACTCGTCGCCGTAGCGCTCGCGCATCTCGCGGTACTCTTTCTCGGTCAGCAGCTGCTTCTTTTCCAGCGGGGTCAGGCCGGGGTCGGTGACGATATAGCTTGCAAAGTAGAGGACCTTCTCCAGCAGGCGGGGGCTGATGTCCAGCATCAGGCCGATGCGGCTGGGGATGCCCTTGAAGTACCAGATGTGGCTCACAGGAGCGGCCAGCTCGATGTGGCCCATACGCTCACGGCGGACCTTGGCCTTGGTCACCTCGACGCCGCAGCGGTCGCAGATCTTGCCCTTATAACGGATGCGCTTATACTTGCCGCAGTGGCACTCCCAGTCCTTGGTAGGTCCAAAAATGCGCTCGCAGTACAGACCGTCGCGCTCCGGCTTCAGGGTGCGGTAGTTGATGGTCTCAGGCTTCTTCACCTCGCCATAGCTCCAGTTGCGGATCTGGTCAGGAGAGGCAAGGCCGATTTTGATCGAATCGAAGACGTTGTTTTCCATGAAACGAACCCTTTCTTAATCTTTATAGTCTCGATGATAACAGTTGACGTTGGAAGACCCGCTGCCCTCCCCTGCCCTGCGGCGGCAGCACGCGCGCCGCGCAGGGAAACACAGCTTTCTCAAAGGGGCCTTATTATTCGTCGATGTTCACTTCGTCAGAAGCGGACTCTGCAGCGGCAGAGTTGTCATCCTCCAGCACGGAGGGATCATCGAAACCAGCATCGGCGTCCTTGATGGTGTAATCGTTCAGCAGCTCGTTCTCGTTGGCGACAGTCTCGGTGCCGGCAACATCACGCATATCGAAGCCGGTCTCTTCGTCGTCGAAGTTCTGGCGCATATCGATCTCGTTGCCTTCCTTGTCCTGGACCACGACGTCCAGACCCAGAGACTGCAGTTCCTTGAGCATGACGCGGAAGGACTCGGGGATGCCCGGCTGCGGGATGGGCTCGCCCTTGACGATGGCCTCGTAGGTCTTGACACGGCCCTCGACGTCATCGGACTTGACGGTCAGGATCTCCTGCAGGGTGTAAGCAGCACCGTAAGCCTCCAGAGCCCAGACCTCCATCTCGCCGAAGCGCTGGCCGCCGAACTGGGCCTTGCCGCCCAGAGGCTGCTGGGTGACCAGAGAGTAGGGGCCGGTGGAACGGGCATGGATCTTATCATCAACGAGGTGATGCAGCTTGAGGTAGTACATATAACCGACGGTAACGCGGTTATCGAACTTCTCACCGGTACGGCCATCGTAAACGGTGGTCTTGCCGTCGCGGTCCAGCTCGATCTTGGAGAAGTCGATGATGTGGCCCTTCTCGCCCATCAGCTTGGGGAGCTTGGTGGGATATGCAGGAGCATTCTCGCCGTGCCACATCTCGCGGGCGGTATCGAAGGTATCGCCGATGTCAGCCTCGCGGGCGGAGTCGAAGACGGGGGTCATGACCTTGATGCCGCAGGCCTTGGCAGCGTAGCCCAGGTTGACTTCCAGCACCTGACCGATGTTCATACGGGAAGGAACGCCCAGGGGGTTCAGCACGATGTCCAGCGGGGTGCCGTCGGGCAGGTAGGGCATATCCTCCTGCGGCAGGATGCGGGAAACGACACCCTTGTTGCCGTGACGGCCTGCCATCTTATCGCCGACGCTGATCTTGCGCTTCTGAGCGATGTAGCAGCGGACGACCTCGCGCACACCGGGCTGCAGCTCGTCGCTGTTCTCCGGGGTAAAGACCTTGACGTCCACGATGATGCCGTACTCGCCGTGAGGCACACGCAGAGAGGTGTCACGCACCTCGCGGGCCTTCTCGCCGAAGATGGCACGGAGCAGGCGCTCCTCAGCGGTCAGCTCGGTCTCGCCCTTCGGGGTGACTTTACCGACCAGAATATCACCGCTCTTGACCTCGGCGCCGATGCGGATGATGCCGCGCTCGTCCAGGTCCTTCAGAGCATCCTCAGAGACGTTGGGGATGTCGCGGGTGATCTCTTCGGGTCCCAGCTTGGTGTCGCGGGACTCAGTCTCATATTCCTCAATGTGGATAGAGGTGTAAACGTCCTCACGGACGATCTTCTCGTTCAGCAGGACGGCGTCCTCGTAGTTGTAGCCCTCCCAGGTCATGAAGCCGATGAGGGCGTTCTTGCCCAGAGAGATCTCGCCGTTGCGCATTGCGGGGCCGTCGGCCAGCACCTGACCGGCCTTGACGTTCTCGCCCACCTCGACGATGGGGCGCTGGTTGATGCAGGTGCCTGCGTTGGAGCGGGCAAACTTGACCAGAGAATAGTTGTCCACGGCGCCCTGAGCGTTGCGCACCTCGACATGGTCAGCGTCCACCTTCTCAACGATACCGTCGTTCTTTGCCAGAACAGCGGTGCCGGAGTCGGTAGCAGCCTTGTACTCCATACCGGTAGCAACGATGGGCTGCTGGGTGACCATCAGAGGCACTGCCTGACGCTGCATGTTGGAGCCCATCAGAGCACGGTTACAGTCATCGTTCTCCAGGAAGGGGATGCAGGCGGTAGCGACAGAGACCATCATTCGGGGCGAGACGTCCATATAATCGACCTTCTCGGCGTCGATCTCCAGGATGTCGTCGCGGCGGCGGGCAGAAACGCGGGCGCGCTTGAAGTGCTTGGTCTCATCCAGAGGCTCGTTGGCCTGAGCAACGACGTACTCGTCCTCGACGTCAGCGGTCATATACTCGACCTCGTCGGTGACGACCTGGTCGATGAGGCGGCCCTTCTCGTCGTAGGTCTTCTTGACCTTGCGGTAAGGAGCCTCAACGAAGCCGTACTCATTGATCTTGGCGTAGGATGCCAGATAGGAGATCAGACCGATGTTGGGGCCTTCAGGAGTCTCGATGGGGCACATACGGCCATAGTGGCTGTAGTGGACGTCGCGGACCTCGAAGCCTGCGCGGTCACGGCTCAGACCGCCGGGGCCCAGAGCAGACAGACGGCGCTTGTGGGTCAGCTCAGCCAAGGGGTTATTCTGGTCCATGAACTGGGACAGCGGAGAAGAGCCGAAGAACTCCTTGATGGCGGCGACCACAGGACGGATATTGATGAGAGCCTGCGGAGTGATGACGCTCTGGTCCTGGCTCTGCAGGGTCATCCGCTCACGGATGACGCGCTCCATGCGGGAGAAGCCGATGCGGAACTGGTTCTGCAGCAGCTCACCGACGCTGCGGATGCGGCGGTTGCCCAGATGGTCGATGTCATCGGTGGTACCGATGCCGTGGCCCAGGCCGTTCAGATAGTTGATGGAAGACAGGATGTCGGTCACGGTGACGGTGCGGCCGATGAGCTGGTCGTGGTTGCGGCGCAGCAGCTCCTTCTGCTCTTCCACATCCGAAGTGGTGTCGAGGATCTTCCTGATCTCCTCAAAGGAGCAGCGCTCGTTGATGCCGCACTCCTTGACATCGAAGGAGAAGAAGCCCTGAGCGTCAACACAGCCATTGGTGATGACCTTGACCTTCTTGCCCTCGATGTTCAGCACGACGATGTTGACGCCGGCGTTGTCAGCGGCCTCAGCCAGCTGACGGGTGATCTTGGCATCCTTCTCGATGAGCAGTTCGCCGGTCAGAGGAGCGACGACGTTCTCGGCGGCGATGTGGTTCATGATGCGGCGTGCCAGAGACAGCTTCTTGTTCATCTTATAACGACCGAACCGGGACAGGTCGTAGCGGCGGGGGTCGAAGAAGAGCATATTGAGCTGGCTGGTAGCGGACTCCACCGTGGGAGGCTCACCGGGGCGCAGCTTGCGGTAGACTTCCAGCAGGCCTTCCTCGGTGTTCTTGGTGGTATCCTTTTCCAGAGTAGCAAGGATGCGCTCATCCTCGCCGAAGTAGTTCAGGATGTCCTCGTTGGAAGACAGGCCCAGTGCGCGGCAGAGCACGGTGACGGGCAGCTTGCGGTTCTTATCGATACGGACATAGAACACGTTGGAAGCGTCGGTCTCGTACTCCAGCCAGGCGCCGCGGTTGGGGTTCATGGTGGCGCTGTACAGGTCGTTGCCCACCTTATCGTGATCATGGCCGTAGAATACGCCGGGAGAACGGACCAGCTGGCTGACGATGGCGCGCTCTGCACCGTTGATGACAAAGGTGCCGGCGTCGGTCATCAGGGGGAAGTCGCCCATGAAGATCTCCTGGTCCTTCACCTCGCCGGTCTCCTTGTTCAGCAGACGGGCGGTGACGCGCAGGGGTGCCGCATAGGTCACGTCGCGCTCTTTGCACTCTTTGATGCTGTACTTGGGCTCTTTATCGAGACGGAAGTCCACGAAGCTCAGTGCCAGATTGCCGGTGTAGTCCTCAATGGTGCCGATGTCGTGGAAGACCTCTTTCAGGCCCTCGTCCAGGAACCACTGATAAGAGTTCTTCTGGACCTCGATGAGGTTCGGCATACTGATGACTTCGTCGATGTGGGAGAAGCTCATGCGCTCGGTCTTGCCGAGCTTGACGGGCTTGACTTTCATCATAAAATCAACCACTCCTTACTTTTATACTCTACGGATGTTGCAAAATGCAGGTCGAATTTGAGCAGACACACATAATTCGGCCTGCACCGCGCGCAGAAGTCCGGCGTTTTGCACAAACTTTTCGGTAAGACCCGTTCCGCTCATGCTGCGCAAACTCCCTTTTTGGCGCACTAGGCCATTATGTGATACTAGTGCAGTATACACCCTGAAACCCCTGTTGTCAAGCCATTTTTCCGTTTTGAGGCAAAAAAATTCCCGGATGCCCTCTTTTATCGGACACCCGGGAACGTGTATGCTTTGTGCGATTTTGGGGTTGATTTTTTTGTTTTTTACGTTCCAGACAAAAACACCCTTGTGCATTTTGTCACCATTTACTCTTGCAATCCGGTTTATTCATCCAGATAATCCCGCAGGCGCTTGGCCCGGCTGGGGTGGCGGAGCTTGCGCAGGGCTTTGGCCTCTATCTGGCGCACCCGCTCCCGGGTGACGTTGAACTCCCGGCCCAGCTCTTCCAGCGTCCGGGCGCGGCCATCCTCCAGACCGAAGCGGAGGGCAATGACCCGCTCTTCCCGGGGCGTCAGGCTCTTGAGCACATTCATCAGCTCCCGGCGGAGCAGCTGCCGCCCGGCCTCGTCGGCCGGGCGGGCCATCGATGAAGTCCTCGAGGTGGGCGTCCTCTTCCTCTCCCACCGGCGTCTCGAGGCTGATGGGGTCCTGAGCCAGCTGTATCAGCTCCCGCACCCGGGCGGGCTCCATGTCCAGCTGGGCGGCGATCTCCTCGGCGGTGGGCTCCCGGCCTGTGCGGCGCAGCAGCTCTCCCGCCGTCTTCTTCACCCGGTTGATGCTCTCCACCAGATGCACCGGGATGCGGATGGTGCGGCCCTGGTCGGCGATGGCCCGGGTGATGGACTGGCGTATCCACCAGGTGGCGTAGGTCGAGAACTTGAAGCCCCGGTCCGGCTCGAACTTCTCCGCCGCCTTCATCAGGCCGAGGTTGCCCTCCTGGATCAGATCGAGGAAGGGCAGGCCCCGCCCGGCATACCGCTTTGCCACCGAGACGACGAGGCGGAGGTTCGCTTCGCTGAGACGGCGGCGGGCGTCCTCGTTCCCTGCCTGTGCGGCACGGGCAAGGGCGGCTTCTTCTTCCGCCGAGAGCAGCGGCACCCGGCCGATCTCTTTCAGATAGGTCTTTACCGGGTCGTCCAGCGCCACGCCTTCGGCGGACAGCTCATGCTCGAGCTTTCCGATCTGTTCTTCGTCCAGAAGCGGCAGCTCTGTCTCTTCCTCGGCCACCTGCACGCCCCGCGTCTCCAGTGCGGCATACAGCTCGTCCAGCCCCGCCGGGTCGAAGTCCTGCTCTTCCATGGCACGGCTCACCTGCTCGGGCGTCAGGACATGGCGGCGGGCGCGTCCCGCCAGCATCTTCGCCATTTCTTCCGTCTGTGACATTTTCTGCATCTGTGCTTCTCCTTCCGGCCCCAGCCGGTGGAGAGATCAGACCGAATCTTCTGCGTCAGCAGTTCCCTGCTTTTGTTCCCGCATCGACTGGAGATACTGTTCAATATCGTTGGTTGACATACTGGCGGCGCGGCTGGCCACGGGAGTCCCCCGGGCGATGCGTTCCAGATAGAGCTTGATGTCCTCCGGCGTACAGTTCACATCGCTGTATTGTGCCGCAAGACGGCTCAATTCATTCAGAGCTTCCTCGCTGACGAAGGCCCGCAGGGTGGCGAGGCTCACCTCCACCCCCTGCTCCCTGCAGCGGAGCATGGCTTCGTACAGCTCCTTCTGCTGGGGCTGCAGGAACTGTTCCGGCCTGAGCTGGGCGCTCACCTTATCGATATAGCCCGGCTCCCGCAGCATGGCGGCCAGAAGCCGCTGCTCTGCGCTGGCCATGCCCAGTGCGCCCCGGCCTGCGCTGTAGGGGACTTTGATCTGGTTCATCTCACCCTCCTGCAGGCGGGCGCGGTCCTGCTCCCGGCGGCGCTTGCTGCCCGCTTTCTTCACGGCGTCGGCCAGCTGGGCCATGATGGCGGTCTTGGAGATGTTCGTCTCCTCGGCCAGACGCCCGGCGTAGACCTCCTGCTCGGTGGGGTTGGAGCGCTCGGCCAGCATCTCCACCGCTTCCTTGACGTACTCGAGGCGCTGAGCATCCTGTTTGAGGTCGTACTGACTGCGCAGACGGCCCAGCCGGAAGTCCAGCGCATTGCCCACGCCGTCCAGCAGGGCTTTGAAGCGGTCGGCACCGTATTTCTTGATGTACTCGTCCGGGTCTTTCGCGCCCGGGATCTGCAGCACGCCCACCCGCACCGGGCTGTTGCGGAACAGCTCCAGCGAGCGGAGGGTGGCCTTCTGGCCCGCCTCGTCGGAGTCGTAGCTGAGGATGACCTCATCGGCATACTGGCTGATGAGCTTGATCTGGTCGGGCGTCAGGGCCGTGCCGCAGGCGCAGACAGCGGTGTCGATACCCGCCTGATGCATGGAGATGACATCCATGTAGCCCTCGCAGAGGACGTACCGATGGGAAGCGCTCCGCTTTGCGATCTGGAGCGCGAACACCGTGTCCGACTTGTGGTAGACCAGCGTTTCGGGGCTGTTGACGTACTTGGGCTTGGAGTCGTCCAGCACACGGCCGCCGAAGGCGATGATGTTGCCCCGCAGGTCAAAGATGGGGGTCATGACCCGCCGCCAGAACAGGCAGTAGATGCGGCCTGACTGGCTCCGCTTGAACAGGCCGCTGGCGTCCAGCTCCTGCTGGTTGTAGCCCTTGTCCCGGAGATGCTGGTAGAGCGCCTGCCCGTCGTCGGGGGCGTAGCCCAGCCCGAAGCGGTTGATGGTCTTGTCGTCGAGGCCGCGCCGACGCCAGTAGGCACGGGCCTGCCGGGCCTCCTCCACGGTGGAGTTGAGGCAGGCGTGGAAGAAGCGGGCCGCGTCCTTGTTCATGGTGAGGATGCGGCTGCGCAGACGGCCCGTCTTGTCGTCCTCGGTGGGCTCGGGCATACCGGCCCGCTGGGCCAGCAGCTTGACGGCCTCCACGTAGTCGATGCTGTTTATCTTTTTGGTAAAGGTCACTGCATCGCCGCCTGCACCGCAGCCAAAGCAATAGAAGCTCTGGGTGTCCGGATAGACGTAGAACGAGGGGGTCTTCTCGCTGTGGAAGGGACACAGACCGCCGTAGAGCCGGCCCTTCCGCTTGAGCTGGACATAGCCGCCCACCAGCTCCACGATGTCGGTGCGGCGGGTCAGCTCTTCAATATATTCGTGTGGGATCATAAAGATGTTCGGCGCTCCTTTTTACAAAACGTGCCACTTGCGAGGCACAAAGACGTCCTCAAAGGTCCGGATGGCAAATTCGTCGCTCATGCCGCTGATATAGTCGGTGACGGCCCGCTCGGGGTCGTCCTGATAGGCCAGCTGGACGTAGAAGTTGGACATCTGGTCCACATGGGCCAGATAATACTCGTACAGCTCCCCGATGACCTTGTCCACCTTCTGCTCCTCGGCCTTGGCGGTCTTGTCCACATACACGGTGGCATACATGAAGTCCCGCAGGGCGAGGAAGGCTTCATTCTCCTCCGCGCCGACTGCCACATCCCCGTCGCTGTGGGCGAGGATGCTGTTTATCATGGTGGTGATGCGGGCGGACTTCGTCTGGCCCAGCACGGCGGTGCAGTCCTTCGGCAGGGTGGCCGAGTCCAGCACACCGGCCCGGACGGCGTCCTCGATGTCGTGGTTGACGTAGGCGATCTGGTCGGCCATCCGCACGATGCGGCCCTCGGGCGTCGCGGCCCATCTGCCTTTTGTGTGGGTGACGATGCCGTTGCGCACCTCCCAGGTCAGGTTGAGGCCCTGCCCGTCCTTCTCGAGCTTGTCCACCACCCGCAGGCTCTGCATATAGTGCTTGAAGCCGCCGGGCGTGAGCTTATCCAGCGCCCGCTCTCCGGCGTGGCCGAAGGGGGTGTGGCCAAGGTCGTGGGCGAGGCTGATGGCCTCGGTCAGGTCCTCATTGAGCCGCAGCGCCCGGGCGATGGTGCGGGCGATCTGGGAGACTTCCAGCGTGTGGGTCAGGCGGGTGCGGTAGAGGTCGCCCTCCGGCGAGAGGAAGACCTGCGTTTTCTGCTTGAGCCGCCGGAACGCCTTGCAGTGGAGCACCCGGTCGCGGTCCCGCTGGAACACAGGGCGGATGGGGTCCTGTTCCTCCGGTCTCTGCCTGCCCCGGCTTGCATCGCTGAACGTCGCCCATGGGGCCAGCGTCAGCCGCTCGATCTCTTCGGTGCGTGTGCGCACATCCATCCTGTGTCCCTCCTTTTTTCTCTCGTTTTCCCTCCTCTCCGCGCGCGGCCGATCCCAATGCCGCGTCTGCGGCTATTGTAACCGATTCGCCCTGTCGAAGGGGGAAAATCCGTGTATCTTCGTCAGAAAATGTTTCGACTTGTCAT
>OBZQ01001032.1_pt1 | contig 11859 bp, 19 predicted proteins | sample 1495531 | NCBI WGS metagenome assembly OBZQ01 (sample SAMEA2580237, study PRJEB22360) | human gut metagenome | biome: human gut; feature: human-associated habitat; material: faeces | place: Denmark | collected 2008/2010
TTCCAACTCCCCATGATGCCGCTTTATCAAGTTTTTTCCATTCATCCGGTGCAACTTTTACGGCTTTAAGTGTTGCCGTGTTGATCTCGTAATTGTCTTTGTATTCTGGGTGCAAATCTTCGCAAACCGGAATATATTCATGCGTTCCCATGTTTTCGCCGATATTCCAGACAAAAAAGCGAACAGGGATTTTCTCAACGATTTCAAAAATATCAGTTTTTTCACAAAGTGTAGAAGTGCTATAAATTTTGTTGTTTTCAAATTTTAACGTTTTCATATTTTCCCTTTCTGGTCTGCCATCATCAGAGCCGGGAGACCATCCCGCGGCTGACGCTCCAGATCGGAGCGTTTCGGCTATGCTATGCAGATTTCAAACACATCCCCTTGGACGTGTTCAAAATCGACTTTTTCAAAAATCCCAATGCCGTAAAAGTCGGCTGTGAGTTCCCCGAAGTGGTTATACTCAAACGCGATATTGTGCTTTTTCAGCTCCTCGATTGCGTCGCCATTTTTTGTTGTTCTCCATGCAAAATGCATTCCTGTTTTTCTCATGTTCAAGCCCTCCTTATAAAATTTCCGAAAGCTGTAAAATCTGCGCTTCGCTTAAGTGGTCAATAACCACATTTCCGTTTACGTCGCTCAATTCGTATTCATCCGGAAGAGTGGTAAAACCGTCAAACTGGTTCGAAATATAATAACCTTTGCTTTCTAATAATGTTTCTGCCGCTTTCATATCTTTCATGTTGTAACCTCGCTTTCGTGCTTCATTTGATAGTTGTATAATATCACTAATTTTAGTGACAGTCAATAGCAAATATCACTTTTTTTAGAAATATTTTTCTTGACTTTTCCGGATAGGAAAAGTATGATTGATTTAAGAAAATCTATATAGAAAGGAAGATGCGCAATGCTAAAATACAGATTTGATGTAGGGGACGCGCTGGAGCGCATCGGCTTTAACTCCTACATGGCTAAAACAAGCGGATTAAGTCAAGAAACGCTCAAAAAAATAAAACGTGAGGACACAAATATAAATGCAAAGAGCATTAATAATCTTTGTCTGCTTTTGGATATGCAGCCGAAAGACATCTTTATATATGTAGAGAGTCCGGAAGATTTGGAACTGAAAAAGAAATTGCAAAAAAAATAAAATATCACTTGTAAAAGTGATATATGTGTGCTATAGTATAGTCAGATCAAGAAAACAGCACAGAGCCGAAAGGGGAACGACATATGTTAAAATTAGAAAATCTGAAGAGGAAGAAGGAGAACGGAATGACCTTGTATTTTTATGCGGGGTTGGGTTGGGTAACCGCAGAACGGTTGAGCCAGCCGGACGTTGCAGAGAACGAAGCAGTCAAAGATTTTGATTGCAATCCGAAAAATTCCGGAAAGTGCTCCGACTGCCCGCACAACCGAAATTTTTCGGATTGGCAAGGCGGATTGCCGTGCGGTCAATGGCACTGCTGGGTTGACGTAACTTGCAAATAAGGGAAGGAGAACGGAATATGATTATATGGAAGGCAACAAGTGTGAATGGACTCGTGGAATATGAGCAGGAAGCGGAAAGTTTCAAGGAGCTTTTCGATGCGCTGGACGGAAGAGGAATAATTAGCGATCCAGATTTTCCCCTTTATGATACGGCACTCTTGGAAAAATGCGGGAAATCATTTGATGATGCCGGTTTTAAAGACGAGAGTGGCGAACTTGATTACGAAAAAGTAGATGATTTTCTGGATGGAAAGAAATTGTCTGACAAGGAACTGTATGAATTAATACTTTCCCGGAACGGAGAAGCGTATTATCAAAAATTTATGCGCGAAACCGAAAATCAGATTGTTGAAATTGAGGAATCTGATTTTGAAATACAAGTTTTAAAAATGCCGGTGGATAATCCACCGGCAACAGTCACGTAAATTTGAATAGGTACTAAACCTAATCTTCCAAAACTTACGTGGCTAAGAATAACATATAATAGACCAAAAGTCAAGAAAATATTTTCAAACAAGGGCAGCTTTTTCGATTGCCTTTTCTTTTTTGTCATGTCCAAAATCAACAACGTATCCGGGCATTTCTTACAAAATCTCCGAAAAACTGCAAACAAACTATAAAACTTTTCTTAAATTTTTATAAACAAGGCTAGCTGTGTTAGGTCTTTGATAAGTTCAAAAATGATAGAATAGTATCAGTTTTTGGTGAAAATCGTCTGACAATCGTCTGACATAACACGACACAATCGTCTGACGTCGCTTTTTCAGAACTATGTTTCTCTTTCTCTCTCTTTTTCTTAATCTTTTAGATTAATAATAATACACTGTATCTAAAGTCTATAGGTTTATATTTAAGTTATATCCGCATACGCGCGCGGCGTAAGTATATAATATCACCGTAAAAAAATAAGGCTTGACTTTAAACCCGGAAATAGTGTATACCAAAAGCAGAGAGAAATAAAACGGATTGGAGGTGTGAATATATGCAGGATGTAGAGAGCGTAGATCTTACAAGCCTTATAGTGGATCTAGGTACAGTACAGATATACACATCAACTGTACAGGATTTAATAGACAACGCTTGTATAGAATTTCACATCGAAGATTTACTAAAAGCTGGACAGAGACAATGGAAAGCTGTTATGCAGTATGTTGGTATGCATTTATTCCCGGATACATCGGTACTAAAAGACAAGAGCTTGAAACCTCTTGGTAATGCAACGATACCGACTAACTGCAATAGATACGACAGAGAGGTGTTATATAAACTTTGTGACTATTATATATATATATCCAATGTCTACAGCAAGCTGGTAAGTACAGTAGCATTCAGTTATTTTTGTAATATACCTACAAACAGAAGAACCAAGCTCGTTGGCTTTCAAGATGTGGCAAAAATTGCAACGATCTCGTAAGGATTGCATCCTTGATCGTGCGTATGACTCCAATAGTCCCGTAGGCACTATGTTCGTAGGAAATAACGAATTCGGCATGAATCAGCCGGGAATTGGAGATAATGCCACCCAAAGAAGGGCAATTACAGCGCAGGAGCTGCCAAGGCTGGACGAGAAAAAGAGCCAAGAATTGCACGCGATTGATACACAATTCACGGATGCAACGGCAAATAACACGGTTTAAATTGTGTGTGATTATTCTACAATTCACAAATGCAGTAATGCCAAGGGTTGTAGCGCTTCAACTATTCGTGAACTATTCGGAAAAGTTAGGTTTTGCGAATAGTTACAAGGACATGACATGAATTGTATTAAAACAATTTGATTTTCACGCAATGACAACAAAACGAAACGGAAAATATTTTATATTTCCATGTTTTCAGAAAAAGGATGGGGAGGGGGTCTGACAGAAAGACCACCGGGCGGCTACTAAGTCCTTTAAATACCTCAAAAAATAAAAAGTCACTTACAACAACACCCATTGACTTTCAACGTAAATAGACTATAATAAATTTATAACAATTCACTTTCACGTTGCGAATCGCAACTAAATTTCCAAAAATTTTTTAAAAACAAAAAAGAGTGTTTCGGACAGGAGAATGATATATGACCGGAAATGAGTATCAGTCATTAGCCATGCGGACAAACGATCGCAAGGCGACAGAAAGAATTTCGGATAAACTTGATTTGCTTAAATCTTGCAAAAAGAACAATATCGCATCGTTGCAAGATTACGACCTTGGCGGCATCTTTAATGCTTGTCTCGGTCTATCCGGTGAGGTCGGAGAATTTAACGACATAATCAAAAAATGGATTTTCCACGAGAAGCAGCTTGATATTGACCACGCTAAGAAAGAAGCCGGCGATATTTGTTGGTATCTTGCAATGCTTTGTGAATCCTTCGGCTGGAGCCTTGATGAGATCATGCAGATGAATGTAGACAAGCTTAAGGCACGTTATCCGGAAGGATTTGACATTGAAAGAGCAAACCACAGAGCGGAAGGTGATGTTTAATGGCAAGCTGCAGCAATGAGTTGATGAAAACCGAGTATTCCGAAACCTTTGATGAAAAACGCAAAGGTTTGATTGAACAGTCGTATTACAAATACGGACCGGCAAGAATGAACTTTTCTACCGGAAATGTTGATGCAATCGAAAGTTTGAAAATTTGCCTTGCCAAGTTTGAAGAGACCGGAAACCTTGAATATCTGTGTGATGTTGCAAATTACGCTATGTTCCGGTTTATGTTTCCACAGCAGGGCGAGTATTTCGAACATACGGACTCTGATTCATCTGCCGGGATCTTCGGTATGAGCGTAAATGAAATGGAACGATTCAAACAGGAACACAGCTTTGAGGATGGGAGATATTGATATGATTTTAAATATAATCGCTACGGCGATAGATGCCCTTGTAATACTTGGACTTATGGGAGGACAGGTAAAACAAAAAGACAATTCAAACGCAATTGGTTATTTGCTTTCATACGCGATCTTTGCAATGAATATTATGGTCATTTGGAAATGATGGGCTATCGCCAAACGGTAAGGCACAGGATTTTGATTCCTGTATTCCCGGGTTCGAATCCCGGTAGCCTAATTGGTTGCATGCTGACGTTTCATGTAGCCACGTATGTTTTTCATATGTACTTGAACCCTTGGTTGAGTGATTCAAGCATTTGGGTTCCTCCTTTCGCCACTAGGACGATTCTGTTAAGGACGGTGCGAGACCGTCCGGTGGTATTCTATCATGCATCTATCCCACGGTGCATGAGCCATGAAATTAGGTGGTGGCGGAATAGGTAGACGCGCAGATGGAAGAGACAGGACAAAGATTAAAAACTCATGGTTGAAGTCCTATGGGTTCGATTCCCTCCAATGTGAACAGTGCACGGTTTATGTGAGGTGCAAATCCTCACCCACCTATTCGGTCAAATTATGCTGTTTGCTTGCAGATGGTCTATGTTTTGGCTGTATGATACCACGGGCAATTATAATGTGGCGCAGAGGCATCAAGACCTCGAAATGGAAGCATTAAGACTTCGTTAAGTAGTAACAACGATGGGTATTCCTGCTGAATCATCGTTAAAACAAAACAGGATAGTGCCATGCATAGCACGTAAAACATATTGCTAACCGTCTTGTGGCGGTTTTGATCGGTTAGTCGAGCGGTAAGACACCACCCTTTCACGGTGGCAACACGAGTTCAAATCTCGTACCGATCATTTAAACATGATTACCTCGGTTATTTGGCAGTGTTCACATAATGGAATTGGAGCCGGTTGCTATCCGGTCGGGCGTTTGTTCGCCTTGTAGGTTCGAGTCCTACACACTGCGCTAACTTACGGCAATAAACCTGGGAAAAGGTGTGCCGTAAGCGGTAGAAAGTCCGCATGAAATTGTGCAATGTAGTGCAAAAGCAATTTCAGTATAGCGGTTTCACTACGACTGCTATATACGTCTGTCTGTTGGTCAGAAAGAGGTCTCCAAAACCTCTAACGAAAGTTCGATGCTTTCCGGGCGTGCTTATCTTTATCTCCACTTAGTCGGGTGCTACTGCAATAGTTCCGGTCGATGGGAGACTTATGGATGGTAGCGGTATTATTGGAAACAGAAAACCCTTCCGTGATTAGAAATTGCAGATTTGAAAGCGGTTGGCATGGTTTGAACTGACAGGGTTCGATTCCCTGTGTCGCTATTTGATGATAAAAACATTGTGGAATATTTATATCAAACAAAAGACACGGAATCTCACGAGGATTCCGATTTTTGCTATGATTGGGGGATGAAATATGGTTTTAAATTGTGTGAATTGCGGCGCACCGATTGAAACCGATAAAAAGGTGTGTCCTTATTGCAAAACTCCATATGATGTAAGCGGATTCAAGGCTGAAATAGGGGAAATGTTCTTCGGGGAAATCACGATTGGCGGAAAAACAAGTAGAGTATATCTAGAAAATGTAGAACATAATCATCTATTATGCGAACCATATTATGATGCAGATGGTATTTTGCATCGTGAGATTCCAAAAACAATAAGAAAATTTACTTTGATTGAGGTGTAATATGTGTGATTTTTGTCGGAATAAAAAGAAAATCATTGATGGTAAAGGAAATTTAGTCCTTTTTGGAGCTGAAAATAACATGATTTTCGACAATAGCGATGGAAAAGAGGTTGCAGGAGCCGTAAAAATTAATTTTTGCCCTATCTGCGGAAGAAAGTTGGTGGAAGAATGAAAGAAACTATTTTATATATTTCCAAAACGGAAAAAGATATTGTTAGTTTTTTAAAATATCTTCAATCAAAACTAGAAGCAGAGCAAAAGGAATGTGCCATGGATGAAGAACATAACGTTTTAAAAGTACCAAAATATTACGATATTGTCGGAAAGAGCATTCACGGAAACATGCTTGGTACAGGCTATGGATATTGCAAATATTATTGTTTTTCGGAAGCGTATGATAGAAATAAATACAGCGATGCAGAAAATGAAAAACTTAAAGATATTCTTATGCACACAAGAGAGGGTGCGGAGAGAATATCGGAACTTGATATTTTGTATATGCTAGGATTGGTTTAAAAGGCGGTGGAAGAATGAAGCAGGAAAAAGAAATTTTATGTGTATGTATTAACCATGAAAATTGTCAATTAGACCCGGCTAGTTGCTGTTGTTCAATAGAGACTACGACTTTTGAAGATGCTTGTATGGGTAAAAGAACATTCATTCCGGGAATCGAATGTGATAAGTGAGGGATTTATATGAAACATCAAAAAGAATGGCGCACTTGCGATAGGTGCGGTGCTGAAATTGAAAAAGGAATACTGTGCGGAAATTCCATTACAAGGAATGGCACTTTAAATACCACATACGACTTGTGCTATAAATGTATGGAAGATTTTGAGGAGTTTATGAGAAATGACCGTTAATATGGGAACCCAAACCTATGAAATGAGCCACAAGCAGGCAAAAGCTATTCTTGGAACGGCTAAGAAACTTGCAAATTGCAACATATACGGCATTGAAAAAGGTAATGTGGTGGATTATGCTGAATGAAAAGTATGAGGACGATATGAGCCTTAAGAAAGCCGTAGAGGAGTATAAAAAGAAAGGGTTCAAGGTGCATTGGAAATGAAAATAATCAAAGAAGGCAGCATTAGGTACGAAAGAAAACCTTTAAAGTTTGAGTGTAAGAATTGCAAAACCGTTTTTGAAGCGGAAAAGACTGAATATGAATATTGTGGAGATCAAAGGGAAGGCGATAACTACAAGTGTGAATGTCCATTGTGCCACAAAATGGTATATTACAATTAAAAGACAACCGGCTAACAAATGGAGTTAGTCGCTACCCTAAAACAGTTATAGGCAGAGGTCAAGGCACTTCTGCTTTTGCGGAGGTGCTTTTTATTTGGCTTCAAGGCAGTTAATCAATGCAGTAAATGGATATGAAAACTACATACAGAGAAAAGGCGTTGATGAACAGGTAATAGATGCCCTTTTGAAAGCGTGCAATGTGGCGATTCGGACGGAAAAAGACGTTGACTACGGATTGACTATAACCGAAAGAACAAAGGCTTTAATCAACGAATATACGCAGAAAAATGCGGGCGGTAGCATATGGGAACTTGAACGATATGCGCAGAATCACGACATTAAAGGCGGATACAAACTTGTGGATCAGTTCTATGAAGTCTTGCGATTAGAGAGCTTTTATCGTTTCGAGAGCTTCATCTACTTTATGGAGCGCAAAAGAAATTGGAGTAAACGGTTTTATTATCCGCGTCGCAAGACGCTGAATATTGTCGCCCAAGATCTTGAAGATTTGGAAAACCGGAAGATTAAATTTTACGGATTGTCAATGCCATCGCGTGTCGGTAAATCGACTATCTGTATTTTCTTCCTTGCGTGGGTGGCTTTGCGCAGACCAAACAGCCATAGTGCTATGGGCGGTCACTCCGGTATTTTAGCAAAAGGTTTTTACAAAGAACTGATGAATCTTTTTACCACGGAAGAATATACCTTTGCGGAACTTTTTGCTTATTGGCACCCGGAATACGCAAACGCAGCACTTCCGACAGACAAAAGCGCGGACGAATTTACGATTACGCTTGGAGATCCGGACAGATTCGCAACCGTAACGTGTCGTGGTATTGACGGAACATGGACAGGAGCGGTCGATGTTTCAAAAGATGGATATTTGTATGTCGATGATTTGGTTCGTGATCGAGAGCATTCATTAAGCCCTACTCGAATGGAAAACACATACCAAGAGTACCTAAACAAGATGGTTGACCGTAAAAATGACGGTGCAAGGGAATTGATGGTTGGTACTCTTTGGAATGTTTTAGATCCATTGGAGCGCATGAGAAAGCAATATGAGCATGATCCAAAATACCGATTCCGTAAGATTCCGGCACTTAATGAAAATGACGAAAGCAATTTCGCGTATGAAATCAACGGATTTTCCACGGAATACTATCGGGATATGCGAGATAAGCTTGACAACGCCGAATGGATGGCTAAGTTTATGCAGCAACCATATGTCCGCGAGGGATTGCTTTATACGGATTTGAGACTATTTAACGGAATCCTACCGGACGGAGATTTTCGGAGAATCGGAGTTGTGGATGTCGCCTGGGGCGGCGGCGATAGCTTGTCAATGCCGATAGGGGCAGAATATGAAAACGGTGATGTTTATATTTACGATTGGGTATTCAACAAAGGCCCGAAAGAGGTAACAATTCCTCTTGTTGTCGGACGAATTATCGGGAATGAGATTCGGCAGACAAGATTTGAGGGCAATACCGGAGGAGATCTGTATTGCAAATATGTAGATGAAAAGTTGCAGGCGCAGGACTATAAATGCTCGTGCACAAGCAGAAAAGCACCAAACAATGTTGAAAAGTTATCAAAGATCATAGCATATTCCGGTGATGTTAAGAGAAAATTCATATTTCTTGATACGCACCGACCGACGCAGGAACAAATGAAGAAAGATTCAGATCTTGGAGTAACAAGATATTACAGAAATGACGAATATCAAGCGGCTATGGATGAACTCTCTATGTTTGTAAGCATTGGCGGTAATGACCACGACGATGCAGCAGACGGTTTAACTCAGCTTGAAATGTTTATAGAGAACCCAAGCAATACCGCAAAAGTAGAAGCGGCAGTAAACCCATTTAGGAGGTATTAGGATATGACAACAGACAAATATCTTTCACAGATAAGCAGAATTGACCATGCGATTGCAAATAAGCTTGAAGAAATAAAAAGGCTATCCGATATGGCAACATCTATATCCATATCCCCGAAAGAGGTGGATGTGCAATCATCCGGCAACCCCGACAAAATGGGGAGCGCGGTATCGAAGATTGTTGATTTGCAGAATGAGGTTCAGACACTTGTAGATGAATTGGTTGATAAAAGACGGATTATCATATCACAAATTGACAGTATGGATAATACAGATGTATATATCGTGCTTTCATCGCACTATGTCAATGGAAAAGATTGGAACTTGATTTCCGTTGAGATGAAATATTCATACAGGAACATTATGAAACTTAGAAAAAGAGCATTGCAGGAGTTTGAAAGACGTTATGGACAACTTTATTCTGAAAAGAGTGCATAAAAGTACACAATAGTTCACACTCTTTCACAACATTTCCCAAAACTTGCATGGTATACTAAAAGAGTAGAAAAACAAAATCCTACAACCCCAAAAGCATATAACCCGTAAAAAGCACTGTCAGAAATGGCGGTGTTTTTTATTTACAAGAAAGAGACTTCTATGGAAAAAGTAACTATATATTGTCCTGATTGTGGAAGAATTGCCGGACATTATGATGGGAGATCTACGATAGATCATCCGTGTAAATGTAAAAAATGCAATCATATTGTGATTTATCGCGTGGCAACAGGCAAAATTGAAATAAAGCCAATAACGAAACGCGCTTGCAGTAGTGGAGTTTTATTTATATGAATACACAATATTTTCATGACCTTGTAAAAGGCAGATATGGAAGAAAAATTGCATATGCTAACGTAGAACAGATTACGGCAGACAATATCGTAAACGTTGTCGGAAACTGCATTGGTGCATTTTATTTCAACAAGACGGTCATCCGTTATCTGTGGAACTACTACAAGGGCGATCAACCTGTATTGTACCGAACAAAGGTGCAAAATGCGGATATAACCAATAAGGTGCCTGAAAACCATGCCTATGAGATTGTTCAATTCAAGGTTGGTCAGACTTACGGTGAGCCAATTCAGCTTATCAGTAGGAAAGACGATGACCGTATAAACAATGCGGTTGATGAATTTAACGATTATCTAACCGATGCCAATAAGCAGGAAAAGGACATTAAGGCAGGAGAGTGGCAATCAGCAACCGGAACGTCATTTAAGGCGGTACAGATTACAAAAAATAGAGATATACCATTTAGAATTGTTGCACCAACGCCAATGAACACTTTTGTTATCTACAGTCGTTCCACAGAAGAACCACTTTTAGCAATTCAAGAGCTCAAGGACGCCGATGGACAGATGTATAAACTCTGCTACACGGACTCTTACGAATGCAAGATTGTAAATGGAGAGGTTCGAGATTGGAAACTGCATGGCTTTGGCGGAATCCCGATTGTTGAGTTCCCGAACAACCATGAGCGCATTTCTGATATTGAGCTTGTGATCGGACTATTGGATGCAATCAATACAATGCAGTCAAACCGAATGGATGGCGTTGAGCAGTTTGTTCAGTTTTGGATAAAGTTTGTAAATTGCGACATTGACCCGGAAACCTTTGAAAAAATGAAGGTTTCCCATGCGCTGACGGTAAAATCCAACAATGAGCAGAATAAATCAGATGTTGACATTATGACACAAGAGTTGAATCAGACAGAGTGCCAGGTTGCAAAGGATGATTTATGGGATAATGCACAGTCCATTCTTGCCATACCGAATAAGAACAACAATAATTCCGGTGGAGATACACAGGGAGCGGTTGAGCTTAGAAACGGATGGGACTTTTCAAAGTCGAGAGCCAAACTGAAAGACCCAATTGTAAAGTCGGCTGAAAAAAGACTTGCGAAAGTTGTTTTGAATGTAATTCGTATACAGGATCACGATTTGGGATTAAGTCTGCGCGATTTTGATGTTCAGATTAACCATAGCCCACAAGACAATATGTATACCAAGTCACAGACATTATATCAACTTTTACAAGCTGGTATTCATCCACTTGTAGCGATTAAATCTGTAGGACTTTGGGGAGATGCAGAAAAGACATTCCTGTTGTCAAAACCATACTTGGACAATCTGTGGAAAACCATTGATGATGTAGAAACACAGGAACAGAAAGCACAAGAATTGATAAATAAAATGAATACAGATGGCACACAGAGCCAGATGAACAAAGATAAGACGGTCACCGAGTAATCGGTGGCTGTTTTTATTTTATAAAAATTCGCAAAGTTGTGAGCGTAAAAATCAACAATGTCGTTCGGTGTCGTTGCACCGTATAAAAATTCGTATGACATATCGGAGGTAATGGATGAAAAGAGAAGATCTGATTGCTATGGGATTAAGCGAGGAAAACGCAGACAAGATCATGGCAGATTACGGAAGTTCCGTACAGAGAGCCAAAGCAAAGGTTGACGAGTACAAGACAAAGGCTGACAAAGCTGAAGAGTTGCAGAAGCAACTCGATGATATCGAACAGGGAAAGCTCACGGAAGTCGAGCAGGCAAATAAGAACCTTGAAAAAGCCAATGCGAGAATCGCGGAACTTGAAAAAGCGCAGGCAATAGCCACGCAGAGAGCCAATGCTGCATCTAAATTTAATGTTACCGCAGAGCAGGCAGCACAGATTGTAAAAGACGATGGCAGCTTTGATTATGACGTTCTTGGAAAG
>OBZQ01001037.1_pt1 | contig 11798 bp, 9 predicted proteins | sample 1495531 | NCBI WGS metagenome assembly OBZQ01 (sample SAMEA2580237, study PRJEB22360) | human gut metagenome | biome: human gut; feature: human-associated habitat; material: faeces | place: Denmark | collected 2008/2010
AGTCACAAATATAGGGTATCGGCTCTCTTTGGAAGCGTCTCCTTTGCTGCGCAACGCAGGATTTAATAACTCTTATATGGTTTTTCCATCAATTTCACTACTTCATACAGCAACATTGTTGCTGCACCAGTTCCACCCTTAGAGTAAATCTCAGTATCTTCATCAGATTCCGATGTTCCAGCAATATCAAGATGTACCCAAGGTTTTTTCTCAACGAATTCACCTAAGAATCTTGCGGCGGCAGTTGCACCACATTTTTTACCACAGTTAGCGATATCTGCTACAGTAGATGCGTTCAGATTATCATATTCTTCATCACCCATTGGGAGTCTCCAGATATTTTCTCCTGCAAGGATGGATGCCTGGACAATCTTGGACATAAGTTCGTCGCTGTTACTGAAAGCACCAGTGTAGCGGTCACCGAGGGCAACAACACAGGCTCCAGTTAAAGTTGCTACGTCAATTAATGTTGTAGCTCCACATTCACGGATTGCGTAAGTAATGGCATCAATAAGTGCCATACGGCCTTCAGCATCAGTGTTAACAACTTCGATGTATTTGCCATTCATAGACTTAACGATATCGCCCGGTTTCATTGCCTTGCCGGAAATCATATTTTCACAGGCAGGAATAACTGCGGTTACGTTAATGCCAAGTTTCGCCTCTGCGATTGCACCCATAGCAGCGATAACTGCGGCTGCGCCGCCCATGTCACCATGCATGCCTTTCATGGCATTGCCAGGCTTTAAATTATATCCGCCGGAGTCAAAGCAAAGACCTTTTCCAATTAAAGCAATCTTTTCATCGTCTGTAACACGGCCGTTATATTCCATAACGATAAACTTAGCGGACTGTTTAGAACCACGGGCAACTGCCAGGTAGGAATTCATGCCGAGTGCTTCGCAATCCTGCTTTTCAAGAATTGTGCATTTGATATTGTTCTTTTCACAGATTTCCTTTGCCTTAGCTGCGAGAGCTGCAGGAGTCATCACGTTCGCTGGTTCATTTACCAGGTCACGGGCTGTTGTAACGGCTTTTGCCATCATTCTTGTGTACTGCTCTTCCTTTTTAAAGGATGCAGAATCAATTCCTGTCAGAATTCCAAGATGCAGCTCTGGAGATTCTGGCTTATCAGAAATGTATTTGTCAAAAGAGTAATCTGCGAGGAGAAGTCCCTTCATAGCAGAACTTAACCAGTAGGAAACATCTTCTCCGATTGCGGTCATAAGAAGGTTCTTTCCGTGGAAACGCTTTGCTTCCTTCATAGCCTGACCGAACTGTAATTGAAATCTTCTCGGAGTTGCCTTCTCAGGAATACCAATGAAAATCAGGTTATAATAAGGCTGTCCCTGATAAGAAAAATCCTTTCCTCGGAGACCGTATACCTTGCTTCCTCCAACGAGACCATCGGCCTGAAGACTTTCAAAAATCTCGCTAACTTTTCCAAGCTCGATACTCAGACGATTTTTATGATTGTATGTGACGAGCAATGTATCAAATTCGTAGTCCTCCAGATCTACGAGACGTTGTATTTGCATAAATGATACGCTCCTTTCTAAAAAATATTTTTATTTAAATAATTATAAGTTGCATTAAAATCGGGAAAAGTGCATACTATCCCCGATTATAATATGTAATATATATACGTTTTAGTGCATATATTCTTCAGCGTATATACAGTTATTTATAGTATAGCACAGTCAAATATTTTAAAACAGAAAAAACTTGTACACATTACATAAAATTTTGGTGGTAAGAGACACGGTTTTTGCGTAAACTACTTATAAACAGGGTAAAATTTTGTCAGAATAAATTGTAGTTAAATAAAGAGTGTTTGAGAAATCACTCCAGTAATATGTATGTTCCAATTTATGGGGAAAGTATTTTTCAAACACGCTCTAGTATACTTCATCTGTGATGAATTTGACAAAACAAATTTTTTTCTATATAATAATTAACAAAGCTAACTAACATTGTTAACCAGGAAAGAATAGGTGATAGAATGAATGAATACTCAATGATGACACAGGAACTGCAGGATCTGGCTGCACTTTCTATGGAACACGGACAGATTCCTTCAGGCCTGTATGACCAGTACCATGTACTGCGAGGTCTCCGTGATGTGAACGGTAAAGGCGTGCTGGCAGGACTTACGGATATTTCCACCATCACCTCTTCCAAAGAAGTTGATGGAAAGATGGTTCCCTGCGATGGAGAGCTGCGCTATCGCGGCTACGACATTCACGATTTAGTAGACGGATTTGTAGCAGAGCAGAGATTTGGCTATGAAGAAGTGGCCTATCTGCTTATTTTTGGACGTTTGCCACAGAAGCAGGAATTACAGGAATTCCAGAATCTTCTTGGAAGTTATCGTACATTGCCGACGAACTTTGTGCGAGACGTTATTATGAAAGCACCAGGTAAGGATATGATGAATACACTGCAGCGAGGCGTACTGACATTATACGGTTATGATGATATGGCAGATGACATTTCCATACCGAACGTACTGCGCCAGTGCTTACAGCTTACAAGTACTGTGCCGTTACTCGCAGTTTATGGTTATCAGGCATATAATCATTATGTAGAAGGCAAGAGTTTTTACATTCATTCTCCGAAGCAGGAACTTTCCACGGCGGAGAATATTTTGCGTATGCTCCGCCCAAATAAAAAGTATACACCACTTGAAGCAAGAGTTTTAGATATTGCCCTCGTACTTCACATGGATCACGGCGGTGGTAACAACTCGACATTTACCAATCATGTAGTAACTTCCTCTGGAACAGATACTTACTCCGCTATGGCAGCATCTCTTGGCTCACTCAAAGGGCCAAAACACGGTGGAGCAAATATCAAAGTTGTTCATATGTTTGATGAGATGAAGCAGGAAGTGAAGGATTGGAAAGACGAAGACGAGATTAAAAATTACTTGCTGAAGCTTCTCAATAAGGAAGCCTTTGATCACAGCGGATTAATTTATGGAATGGGACATGCCGTTTATTCTATCTCTGACCCAAGAGCGAGAATCTTCAAGGGATTCCTTGACAAACTCGCGCGGGAAAAAGGTTACGATGAAGAATTTGAATTCTATGACAGAGTAGAAAAACTCGCCGTCGAAACCATTCAGGAAAAACGCCGTATCTATAAAGGTGTAAGTGCCAATATCGACTTTTACAGCGGATTCATGTATAGGATCTTAGGGCTGCCAGACCAGTTATTCACCCCGATGTTTGCCGTGGCACGTATGGTCGGTTGGAGCGCACACCGTTTAGAGGAGTTAATGAACTGCGATAAGATTATCCGTCCAGCATACCAGAGTGTGGCTATGGATAAGGAATATGTTCCAATGAAGGATAGAATTATCGTGGAATAGTAAAGAGAATTTTAAAATAAAGCTATTTTTGGGAGGAAAATAACAAAAATATGAAAGCGAAAGACACAGGGAGTTCTGACTGGCCAGAAGGTGAGCCGTCAGCAGAACAAAAAGTGACTTTAGAGGACTACCAGCAACTAATCATCCAAATGCGAAAGGCCAATGTACAGTTTCAGCAAATGTGTAACATTCCATCAGGAGAACTGACAATGTTACTCACCCTGCGCCACCTGTTACTGGCAAAGGAATTTGTCATTCCGTCAGATATTGGGGATGCGATGAAGCTGTCAAGGCCAGCTGTATCCCGAATGCTCCATAATTTAGAGCGTAAAGGATATCTGGAAATGAAAAGCAGCGAAGAAGATCACCGCTACGTCAAGGTACAGTTCACCCAGACTGGAAAAGAACTTATTATCGAGGAATTTGAAAAATGCTGTAAGCTCTTAGAGAGGGTAAAAGAGCGAATGGGAGAAAAGGATATGTATAAGTTTCTCTATTATTACAGCCAGTTTTGCACGATTTTAGTAGATGAGATTTTTTAAGTGTCTCTGACAGGAGAAGCAGCTTAATTCATTAGCATTTAAACACCTTCTAATGCTAATGAATTAAGCTGCTTTTTTCTGGCTTTGGAGCCACTCAAAAAGGGTATCTTCTCGGGGCAGGCATTATTCTTCGTATGAGCGAAAATGGCTTTGGAGCCACTCAAAAAGGGTATCTTCTCCCGTTAGGAGCGTTTTTCCCCCCTGCCTGCGGCAATCAGAATTCCTCCAGCTTCTTTAGCAATGCCATTTCCCCTGAAACTTTATACTTCGCACAGAACCGACATAATGCAAAGAGAACTTCCCCCAGCTTCTCTGACAATTCCTCATCACTGCTGAATTTTTTCTCTGGATCTTCCCCAGCGGTGCCGAGCTGTAAATTCACAACAGAAGTTAGCAGGTCTTTAAAGACATCTTCATCCTCCGTGGAAAACAGTCCGGCGGCGGCAGCCTTTTTCGCAATCTTCTGGCCGCGGATGAGGGCAGGGAAACTTTCTGGAACAAGGGCAATCTCTTCTTTTAAAGAGGTCTGTTTATGTCCTTCTTCCTGAGATTTTAACTTCTCCCAGTCGGCCTGTTGCTGTTCTACACTATCATAATGGCGGCCAGCAAATACATGAGGGTGACGGTGGATCATCTTGCGGGCGATGCCATCGATAACATCTTCGATAGCAAATTCGCCATTATCTTCAGCAACCTGGGACTGCAAAAGTACCTGAAATAAAAGGTCACCAAGTTCTTCTTTTAAATTAGCGCAGTCGCCAGTCTTAGTGAGGTCAGTTACTGCCTGATTCACCTCGTAGGCTTCCTCTAATGTATATAACTTAAGAGATTCATGCGTCTGTGACTTATCCCACGGACAGCCATTCTCTCCGCGAAGTGTGGCAACAATCGCCTGTAATTCCTGAAAATTAAACTTTTTATCCATTATAAATGCTCCTCCTTCAAACAGAATAAAATGGAAAATAATCTTTAATAATATGTGGTCAATATTCAGCTATCCAATTACATTTCAAGTTGAAATGTAATATTGTCTCAATATCTATAAAATCTTTGTATCAAGTAAATACAAATAAAATATAAGTAGAATGCGGCTGGAATTACTATCATGCAGAAGTAATTCTTAAATATGCAAAACTATGCAAAAGACTATTGTAAAAATATGTTATTTGATTTATTATATCAGTAAGTCACGAAAAAATCTACATCAAAAAGAAAGAAGGTTTAGGATTAATGAACAACTTTGGACGGGCAGTACTGGCAGTGGGGTTAAGTGCAGTCATGACATTTACAGGTCCGGAATGCTTTTTTCAGTCAGGGGTAGAACCTGTAAGTGTTTATGCAGCAGAGGAGAAGGCTGTGCAGAGCAAGATAGCAGGAGATAATTCTGAAGAAGGCGAGAGCACGACAGAAGTGACAACAGAGAAGAAAGAAGAGAGTACGACAGCAACGGAAAGTCAGGAGAGCCAGACTTCTTCCGAAAGGGATACAAGCAGCGGTAATACAGAGCATTCGCAGACAGAACATACAACAGAAAGTACGAAGAGGAATACGTCTGGTACATCTGGTAATACAGATCAGGCAGAAGATACATCCGGAAATTCCTCTCATAGTAACGAAGAAGGAACAACTCAGAAGAAGGCGAAGAAGGACATTTCCTCAAGAGAAGATGCAGAGATTCGTACAAAGGCGATTAAGAAGATTACGGATCAGTTAGCAGAGGAAGACGCACCGGACGGAAGCGATAAAACGAGTACATTTATCCCGAAGATTTATAATGATACCCGTCTGGCTATGAAGAATAATAAGGAATACATTGCGGGATATGTATATTTTAATCAGACAGATAATGCCTGGAATCAGAATGGCTACTGTATCGCTAAGGCTGGATGTGGTCCGACTTCCATGGCAGTAGTAATCACATCTCTTACAGGTAAGTGGGTAACTCCATTGGATACAGCCACCTGGGGCTATCAGCATGGCTTTTACTCAAGAGCAGGTTCGGCACATGAGATGATTCCTGCGATGGCAGCGGCTTATGGACTGAAGTGTCAGGGAGCAGGAACCGATTATAATGTGATTAAAAAGGCATTAAAAGAAGGCAAGCCAGTAGTGTGCCTTATGGGACCTGGATATTTTACCCGAGGCGGGCATTTTATGGTACTGGTAGCAATTGATAAGAACGATTGCGTAACAGTAGCCGATGTCGGAAGCAGGGCGCGTTCCGCTTACAAGTACAGACTGTCAGATGTAATCGCACAGTCAAAAGGTGCCAGTGCAGGCGGTCCATTCTGGATTATGTCCTATGATAAGGAGAGTAAGTCTGCGCTTCGGGAGAAACAAGCGATTAAGGATTATACAGAAGAAGATATGGCAGAAGATTTTGCTGATGTTTCCTACATAAAAATAAAGGGAAATCTTCCAGAAGTACTCCAGGAAGAGAAGGCAGATGTTTCTATGAAAAAGGTAGTATCTATTCTTAAGATATCAACTGGTAAGAGCCTTTTAGATACAATCGGAGCAGGTAAAGGAACCGCATTGGCAGGCACTTCTAATGCGGGAAGTTCTGTACTTTCGCCAGTGAGCCAGAATAGCCAGGTTATTGTGGTGAACACAGATGCGAGTAATAAGAAAGCAGGTAGCCAGAGTGGAAGTACAGCACTTGCAGGAAGTGCTGCAGATACAGTGAGCCAGGGTCAGTCTGCGAAGAAGTCACAGAATCTGGCGCTCACACTGAAGCAGGATATCGCAAGAAGGCAGTGGGAGAAAAAGATTGATTTAAGCTGGATGGACAACTATATGCAGGGAACTTTGGAAAAATAATCTGTAAATTGAGGCGTGCAGGTTCTAGGAATGATTTTTCAAACACGCTCTAAGCTAATGAACAAATAAGTTGTGATAATTTAAAATAATGGACAAAGAATTATGAGAAAGATTAATTACAGAATTACAGTTAATATAACACAGAAGACGATGAAGCTTGGATTTCGTGCAAAGATGCCGGACGAGATGCAGGGAAAGCGCATCCGCGTGCAGGCTGTATTTACCCAGAGACAGGTAGAACGTCGTTTTCCGATGGAAGTAGTAATAGAAGAAGGAGAAGTTGGTGACCAGATTCGCGCAGATGCAGAGATATTGCTGCCATATGTATTTTACAGTCCGCCACGCCATAAGGTGAATGTTATTTTTACGCTTTGGTGTGGAGCGGAAGAGATTTGCTTAGATGACCAGCCATTTCCAGTGCAAAAGGAACTATTTGCCAGAGCGGAGATTGTCCGCAAGAGGAATCTGTTCAAGTTTGGACTTTGCTCTCTTGGATTGCCATTTTTACTGGTCAGAGATTATTTTAAGGAAGACAAGAATTTTATAAAGGCAGCGAAGCGGGCGAATGATACCGTATATAGAATTAGTGGTTATAATTATAGTGCCCGTCAGCAAAATACTGACTATTTTGCAGCCAGATACCGCAAATATATAGCGAAGAATAAGGTGAATCCGAATCAGATTCTTTTCCTTTCAGAGAGAGAGCCAGAGAAGAATGGGAATCTTATGCTTGTGAAGAAGTGGTTTGAGGAGAATGAACCCGAGGTAGAGATTACGACATTTATCAATACAAAGACAGTTGATCAGCTTCGCAAGAAGGAACTTCGGGATTGTGCGTTCAAATGCGCTACATCTGCAGTTATCATTTTAGAAGATTTCTATCCGCAGCTTCATAGCATTCAGAAACGCAGCGAGACAAAGATTGTGCAGTTGTGGCATGCCTGCGGAGCTTTTAAGACGTTTGGCCTTACCCGTATGGGTAAACAGGGCGGTGCGCCTCAGACATCGATGAATCACAGGAATTATGACCTCGTACCAGTCAGCAGCGATACGGTGAGAGATATTTATGCAGAAGCATTTGGCATTTCAGGAAGTAAGGTACAGGCGCTGGGAGTACCGCGTACAGATCTGCTTTTTGACTGGGATTATGAGGAGAAAAAGCGCGAGGAACTCTACGGGAAATATCCTATATTAAAGGAGAACAGGGTAATCTTGTTTGCACCGACATTCCGCGGAGATGGGAATAAAGATGCATATTATCCATCGGAAGCATTTGATGTGAATCACTTTATGGAAAGGCAGCCAGAAGACACGGTACTTATTTTAAAGAATCATCCATTTGTAAAGCAAAAGTTTACTGTGGATGCACAATGGCAGGACAGAGTACTTGATTTGAGCGGGGAAGAACATATCAATGACCTCATGCTGATCAGCAACCTTCTTATCACAGACTACAGTTCCAGCGTATTTGAGGCAGCGATCCTTGAATTACCAATGCTTTTCTACGCATTTGATGAGAAAGAATACATGGACAGCAGAGACTTTTACTTTGATTATTCGCAGTTTACACCAGGTCCCGTTGTCACGGATTTTGAGGCATTATGCGAGGAATCTGCTGCCATGCTTCAGAATATTGTATCGGCAAATGAACAGGCAGACCTTAAGAAATTCCGCGAAACGTTCCTAAATACTGTCGATGGCTGCAGTACAGAGCGCATTTGCAGGAAAATAAAGACAAACTATATAAATATTTAACTAAATTGCAAAAAAAGTTTGACAGCTCATGGAAAATAATATAAAATATTGGAATCATGGTAGTTTGTTAAAATAAAAGCATTAATAAGCATGAATCTAAAGACGCATCACGTAAGAATGTTGACAGCATAGTTGAGACATTATGAGTAACATAGGGATTCAAAGTTACTAAGGAGGACTTATTTTTATGAAAGGAATAGTATTAGCGGCTGGAAGAGGTACGAGACTGTACCCTATGACAAAGCCAGTTTGTAAACCGTTATTACCAGTATATGACAAACCGTTAATTTATTATCCAATTGCCACTTTACTTCAGGCAGGAATCAGGGACATTCTTGTAATTATTCCACCAGGGGAAGAAAGAGAGTTCCAGAACCTTCTCGGAGATGGAAGTGAATTAGGACTTCATATCGAGTTTGCAGTACAGAAAGTTGCGCGGGGAATCGCAGATGCACTTATCATCGGAGAAGACTTCATTGGAGATGATTCTGTATGTCTCGTATTAGGAGATAACATTTTCCAGTGCCATAATCTTGATGAGATCATGAAAGAAGCCATCAAGGATGACCACGGCGCAAAGGTATTTGGTTATTATGTAGATGACCCAAGACCATTTGGTGTTGTAGAATTTGATGAGAACGGACAGGCTGTATCCATCGAAGAGAAGCCAAAGAATCCAAAGTCTAATTACATCGTACCAGGATTATACTTCTATGATAATCAGGTAATTGACATTGCTAAGAATCTTGAACCATCCGCAAGAGGTGAGTACGAGATTACAGATGTTAACTTAGAGTATTTAAGCAGAGGCCAGTTAAAGGTAATTCCATTTGACAGAGGACTTACATGGATGGATGCTGGAACAGCAGACAGTATGTTAGAGGCAGCCGAGATTGTTAAGGCACTTCAGAAGTCAGGATGCTATGTAGGCTGCTTAGAAGAACTTGCATGGAAAGAAGGATTTGTATCTTTAGATAAGGTTCATGAGATTGGCGAGAGCCTCAAGATGACCAACTATGGACAGTACTTACTCAAATTAAAGTAAAAAGTTGCTATTTTACACGGGAGATAATGAGACAACCCGAATCAAATAACAATTTTTTATAGAAGAAAGCACAAAACTTCCCATATTTATACTAGAATGAAAATAAAACGGCAAACTGTCATAACAATTTCAAAACAACAGTTTCTAAAACATTTAACATTTTAAAAAAGATTATCTATTTTTTGGTTGACAGACTAGCTGCTTTATGATATACTACAATCAACCCAGAGGACATTGCACGGGTGCACATCATAAGAGAGAATATTATAGCACCAGAGAGGAGTACGTTATGCAGAGTACAGGAATAGTTAGAAAGCTTGATTCATTAGGAAGAATTACATTACCTATGGAACTTCGTAAAAGTTTCGATATTGGTGAGAGAGAGCCTTTAGAAATCTTCACAGAAGAAGATAAGATCATCATTAAGAAGTATAACCCTAGTGATATCTTTACAGGACAGTGTGAAGACCTCATTGAATACAGAGGTAAGAAGGTATCCAGAGATTCTATCCGCGAGCTTGCTAGAATTGCCGGATTTAAGCTGACAGAAGAGTAATCTTCTAACCCAGCTACTTTAACGGGAGTTCCCTGTGGTAGTATACAAGAGATAAAGATATGCCTTAAAAAACCAAGAACCAGTAGAGAGAGGCAAAACGGACAGCCCCCTCCTTTGCGAAAGCAGAGGAGGGGGCTTTTTTGCTTATTTATCTTCTCTCTCAACACGGTATTTGTCTCTTGCTGCCAGATATACAAGATTAACTATGGCAGATAATTCTATTTCATTGTTATAAGATAGAATAGGAGATTCTGTATTATGAGCATACTCCAAAATTTCTGCTATTGTTTGTGTATCTCCAGCTAGTGTTGCCTTTAGCATTCTTTCAGATTCTTTTGCTAATCGATATACATATCCCAAACTTTCATTTGTTAAAAGGAGTTCATTATATTTGTACATCAGCTCTCTGTTTGGAATAAAGACTTCTCCATCTTCATAAGTAAGTAACCCGTATATGACCATTGCAGAGTATATCTGGTTTTTTGTTGTTAATTCTTCTGCGGTGGCCGCATACTCTTGTACTTTCGCCTCTATATGTTCGCCGGAAATCATAAGAATAAAGTCTTCTCTGACTTCATCAATATTCCCTTTGATATAATAAAATATTTCATCATAGGGACCAGAACCTGTCCAGTAACTGCCTAGCTGGTTATCTGATAAAGCACAGATAATTGAACGGGGATTATAAAGCTGTTCACCCGATGCCGTACAATATCCATCATACCAGATTTTTAAATCATGTCTTGTAATTCGTGGTCGAATTGTGGTTTCACTATAAATTTGAAACAGTTTATCTACCTCCTCTTCTGAAAATCCAAAATAAGAGCTAAACCGTTCTCTTGTTGCCATGTTATATTCCACAAACATATTTAACTCTGAAGCGGCAGAGTATTTGGCTATTGGAAGTATTCCGGTCATATAAGCAAGTTCTACATATACCTGATCTTTCAGTAAGTTTTTAAGAAAAAGCAGGTATTCTTGTCTTTCTTTTTGGGAAATAAATGGCATATGAAATACTGCATCCCATTCATCCATTATAAACATAAATTTACGATTTGTTTTTTGAAAAATTTTTGACAGGATATCCCAAAGTGACATTTCTTCTTTCAATTCTAATTCGGGAAATTCTTCAAGCAAATCTTCTTTTATTCCTGTTTTGATTCTATTAATATATTCTTCATAAGTTTGGCAATTCTCTGGAAGCCTGCTGAAATCGATATAGATAACATCATATTTATTTATATATTCTTCATATACCGGGCTTTTTGCTATCGCAAGATGTTCAAATACAAAACTACTATCTATTGCCTTGCCAAAATATGACGCTACCATATTTGCCATTACGGTCTTTCCGAATCGACGGGGTCTTGTGATACACAAAAATCTTTGTTCTCTTCCTATTGATGGAATCAATTCTTCTATTAACATCGTTTTATCTACAAAGTATTTATCCAGGGCTGTTATCTTATATGCTTCAAATGGTGCAGTACCGTTTAAAAAGATACCCATTATATCACCGTCCCTTCTTAAAAGATATCATTTGTATTATAACATCCTTATGGGAATTCTACTATTAAAAATTGGAATTTGCCGGGGTGAGTAAACAGACGAAGTCCGAGAATCAAATCATCTATATTTGTGATTTTCGTCGCTACGAGAAGTCGTCTTCTAAGAAAAGGCCGACATGAAAAGGTATTGATTTTGACT
>OBZQ01001047.1_pt1 | contig 11628 bp, 14 predicted proteins | sample 1495531 | NCBI WGS metagenome assembly OBZQ01 (sample SAMEA2580237, study PRJEB22360) | human gut metagenome | biome: human gut; feature: human-associated habitat; material: faeces | place: Denmark | collected 2008/2010
TCGGTAAGTTCTTCACATCCCGGCATACCGATAATGCCAAGCGGACCGATAGGATTTGTGTTGATGTTGATTCCTGTTTGTCTAGCCATAGTAAAAAGATGCTCCTCTCTAATGTTCACGAGTATTCTACAATAAAAGCACAATATTGTAAATAGGTTTTTGTAGAATTATGAGTATTTATATCTATTCAACAATTATTTTGTCTTTTCTTCTTTTGCTTTTGTTTAGTTTTAAAGAAGACTTATTGTATATATAAAATCCACATAATCCCAATACCGTAACTGCTGAAATTATAATACCATATAAAAATCCGACAGGGAAATACTTATATTCAATTTTGTGCTGACCCGGAGTCAATTCTATGGCTAAAAGTGTGCCGCCGATTTCAAATGTTTCTGCTTTTTTGCCGTCCACATATACGCTCCATCCGTCATCATACGGAATTGACGAGTATAAATAGCAATTTTCTTTCGCATTAACAGTTCCTTTAATAGTTGTATCACTATATGATTCAACATTAAGTGAATTGCCTGCAAGCGAATTATACATATTTTTAACAACAGTATCATCTGCAGTATAGCAATAAAAATCAAATGATGTACTTTCGCTTTCCATTTTACTTGCATCAAGTGATACTAATACTTCATCACCCTTATTGTGATAGCCAAGGTCTAAAATATATGCATCTTCCATACTTTGAGTAATGTCTGAAACTTTTTCGGAATTCACCGTTATGGTTTTAAGGTCACTTGATTTAACATATAAATATAAATTTCCGTCAATAGTAGGGGAAAGTGAAACAGTTTCCGTACCGTAATTTGATGATGAATCGCTTTTTTCTAACCAATATGTTCCGTTTTCGGTAACATCATCGCCGCTTACAGCATCAAAATCCGTGCTGTTATATTCAACAGGTTTAAATACATTTGAATATCCGGTTGCAAGTTTAACGAAATCACTTTGAATTTCAAAAGGATTTCCTTCATCTGTTACCCAATCATCAATTTTTGAATTTACACAATACGCAATAGGAAGATTATATTTGCTTTCATATACATTTGATTTCTTATCGGATGTATTATAAATCTTTTTATATAAATTACTTGATGGGGCAAGGCTTACATCTGTTTGAATTAAATATTTGATATTAAACATCATATTATAAACAGGTGTTTGAGTATTATAGGTGTAACTGTTAACCTTGTTTGACTGCATACCTAATGAGGATTGAAGCTGCGAATACGATTCGTATGCCATTGAAGAAAAGACTGATATGCCGTTATATCCGTAATATGCCGGGTCCATTCTTGTGTTTAAATAGCATAATTCTGTTCTGTAAAATCCGCTGTCTTTATTATCAATATAATTGATTGCGTCTGTATATGTTTTATAATTTTCTTTGTAATTTTTATTATCTTGATTAAGCGGAAGGCCTACAATACTGCTGATTATAGTTTCACAAAGGATAAATGTAACCAAAACAAATGAAACGGTCTTTTTTTGTGCATTCTTATTTTTAAGTAAGAATAAGAAACCGCACCATAATGCAACAAAAATAATGGTTGCATATATCGTGCTATTAGTCATTTTGTTTGTCAAAAATTTTATTGCAAGCCCGGTATATGCTATATCCTTAACTTTGATACCTTTAAAATTAAGAATTGTTTTATATCCCATTACAGCAATGATGAATGAATACATATATGAATATCTGTACGGTAAATCATTTGGAAAATGGAAAGCGTGCCAAATATATTCGGCGCAGTTATTGTTAAAGCAAAATACAAAAAAGATTATTAAAACAACATAAGTTGCTTTTTCTTTAAGCTTAATTTTGTTATTTACAAGGAAAAGCGGTAATAAAATAAAAGTAAGAATACCGGTGTAAATATTAGGCAATACATTGTCACCGCTGCTTCTGATTGTGGTTTCAAGAAGAGCAAAATGCGATGTGATTAAATCAAGTAAATCAAAATAACTTTTAAATGTTTGCGGGAATGTACCTGATGTTGCAGAACTGTTTTTAAGAATCATAAATACAGGCACAAGCGTAATTGCACAAATTAAAGCTGCAATAATGCTTGCGAATGCAAATTTAACTCCTCTGTTAATGAAAACATTATTCATTAAAGCTTTTGTGGAATATTTCTTTTCATAAACAGCGTTTTCATTAAGCTTTCCGTCATTGCTGTATGTGTTGATAAAACATACAAAAAAGTATAAAACAGCAAAAATACAGCACATATATCCCATATAATAATTTGCGAAGAACAAAATTATAAGTGAAACTGTATAAAGCTTTATATCACCGGTTTTAAATATTTTTTCGATTCCGAGTGCGATAAGCGGCAACATAATCATTGCGTCAAGCCACATAACATTCCAGTAGTATGCAAGAAAATAGGCACTAAACGCATATAAAATGCCAAATGCGCTTAAAAAATAATTATCCTTATTAAAGCTTTTTTTGAGATAATAGCTAAAGCTTGTAGCACTCAATATACATTTCAATGCCACAATAAAAGTAATAGCATATGAAATATCTTCTTTATCAAACAAAAAGATTAAAAATGAAAGCGGACTTGATAAATAGTTTAGGTAATTACCCAAAAAGCTTGAGCCGCCACCTGTAATCCATGAATAAAGCAGACTTTTATGTTCAACAATTCTGTCATATAATTCTGCAAAGAGCGGACCGTATTGGTGATAAAGGTCCATTCGCATAACTGTTATACTGCCAAAAGGAAAAACAGAAAATATTACATAAATGACTGCAATGCAAGCTGTTGCCAAAACAGTAGTTAAAAATACATATCTATTTTTATAGAAAATTTTATAAGTTTTTGATTGCTTTACGCTTACGGCGTCATATCCGCAGTCAAAAATAAGTGTTCTGTCATACACATAATTAAATAAAAAGGAAGTTACTATTGCAATAAACCAAGCAAAAGAAATCGGCATATCAAGCATATTGAAAAATCCAAATTCCGCAAGCTTATAAAATCCGAAATTTACAGCAATTCTTATAGCAAAAAATATGATTTGCTTAATGTTTGACGATAAAATCTTTTTGCCGAAAACATATTTTCTTTCAATAATAAATGAAACAATACTTGCAACTAAAAAAGCAATGATACAGCTTGGTGTAACACCAATACCGATAAATACTTTCAAAATTTGTTTAATTGAAAACAGAATAAAAAGCGAAACTGTTGCCATAAGGGTATAACTCACTGTTTCGCCGTTAATAAATTTATTTGTTTTTGGGATGTTTGCTGAAATACTTTCCATTATTGCACTCCGTATATTTAGATATTATATACATATATTAACACAATTGTTTTTTCAGTTCAACAGAATTTTTGTTATATCTTTTTAAATTTTTGCATACTATTAAGCGAGGTGATTATATGGACAATATTTATTCAATAATCGGGCAGTTACCTAATGAATTGAAAAGCTGTTTTATGGCATTTGACAATGTACTTTTATCAAACATTACGGAAATACGACTTAGAATTAACAAGCCGATTATCATCTACATATTAGATAAGCCTTATTTTATCAGTAAATATGACAAGCTTATCAATCATTATACCGATTCGGTCAGATATTTAAGCGGTGAAGAATTCAAATTTATTCTTGATAATATATGTAACAATTCATATCACACGCATATTAACACAATGATTAACGGGTATGTGACCGATAACTACGGTTCAAGAGTCGGAATTGCCGGTGAAGCCGTATATAAAGATTCTGCACTTACAAGCGTGAAAAATATTGAAAGCTTAAATATAAGAATATCACATAACATTATTGACTGTTCAAGAAATATATTAAACACACTTTATTTAAAATCAAGTCCAAGCATTATCATTGCAGGGCCGCCGGCAAGCGGAAAAACTACGATTTTAAGGGATATGACACGCTTGCTGTCAAGTGGGTATGCAGGCAAATACAGAAAAGTAAGTGTTATTGATGAAAGAAAAGAATTGAGTTCCGGTTTTGATGTGGGAATTAACAGCGATGTGATTTCAGGCTATGAAAAAGCAAAAGGCATTGAAATGGCAGTCAGAACGCTTTCTCCCGAAATAATTGTATGCGATGAAATAGGTAACTTGCCGGAAGTTAATGCTATAAAATTCGGCTTTTCAAGCGGAGCGTCATTTATTTTATCGGTTCACTTGAAATCTGTTGAAGATATTGTAAGAAACAAAATATTAAAAGAACTGATTATGACAGGTGAATTTTCATATATAGTTTTTTTAAAAGGAGTTAACAAAGGCTACGATGTTATTGAATTAACGGAGGAAGAAATTGAAGGCAATCGGAATTTTAATCTTAATGGCAACATCTATCCTTATATCAATTCAAATATGTAAATACGAAAAATATAAGATTATTTTTTGCGATAAAATGATATATTTGGCTTCGCAGGTTTCGATATTTATGAAATCTGTAATGCCTGATACGGATATGATTTTTTCATATTTAAAAAATAGCGAAAAATTAAAAGATATTGATATTTTTGATATAAATTCAACTTCACCTTTAAACAAAGTTGAAAATGAAAAAATAACAGAATATATCAATTCAATAGGAAAATATGATGCTCAAACGCAGATTGATAAATCAACCGAGTTTTGCGACTCTTTCAGACTAATAAAAAAAGACTATCAGCAGTTTTATTCTACTCATTATAAATTGATTTATGCCGCAGGCTTCAGCTTTGGTGCGCTTATATCAATTTTGCTGATATAGGAGGATAAAATGGATATTGAATTTATCTTTAAAATAGCGGCAATCGGAATTATTGTTGCTGTTTTGAATATGGTTTTAATAAGAAGCGGCAGGGAAGAACAGGCAATGCTGACTACATTGGCCGGTGTAATAGTAGTTTTAATGATGATTATTCCGCAAATAAGTAATTTGTTTTCCACTGTGAAATCGTTGTTTGACTTATGATAAAGATTATAGGAATTGTATTAACTGCACTGATAATAAATATTGTGCTGAAAAATTATTCTCGCGAATTTACTTTATTTGTAAATCTTGTGTGTGCTGTAATAATTTTTTCAATAATTGCTAATGATTTGAAAAGCATAATAGATAAAATGGTTTCGCTGACAGACAGTGTTTCAGTTATATCACCGTACATTAAAATAATGCTTAAAATATTAGGTATTTCAATGCTGGCGCAGCTTTTATCAGATTTGTGCAGAGATAATGGGGAAAACACCCTTGCAAATCAAACTGAACTTTCAGCAAAAATAATCATACTTATAACATCACTTCCGCTTTTTACAGCTATTATCAATATTATGACAGGGATGCTTAAATGAAAAGAACAATTAAAATCATATCTGTGTTATCAATAATTATAATTTTACTTATGCCAAATACTTGCCTCGCGGATAACGAAATTGATTATAAATCAAAATTGAACGATTATGACTTATCCTCATTTGAACTGCTTGATGATGATACATCAAATCTGCTTAAAGATCTTGGTATAGATGATTTTAATTATGAAAATATAAGTAATATATCTTTCAACCAAGTTTTAAAATACATCATATCATTATTTTCAAATAAAGCTCAAACACCGATAAAATGCTGCCTTATTTTAGTTTGCTTTGTGATTCTTTCTTCAATTGTGAAATCATTTGATATGAGGCTTTCAGGTGACAGCATTTCCGAACTGTACGCAACCGTATCTAACCTTGTAATTGCGATATTTTTACTCAGCCAAATTTATGATTCGGTTAAATTTGCCTGCTCTTCAATTAAAATATGTTCAAATTTTACATATGCGTTCTTTCCCGTTTTTTGTGTAATTTGTGCCACAAGCGGCGGTGCAATGACTTCGTTTTCCGTTAACGGAAGTTTATTACTTCTTTCTCAGGCACTCAACTTCATATCAGCAAATGTATTTTTACCGGTTGTAAACTGCTTTATGGGCATATCTGTTTGTTCTTCAATACGGCGGGATTTGAATATGGGCAGTATTGTATCTGCTCTTAAAAATTTGATTACAAAGTCAATATCAGCTCTTTCCGCAATTTTCGTATCATATTTATCGCTGAAAACTGCTGTTGCATCAAGGGCAGATGCTCTCGGACTAAGGTCAGTAAGATTTGCAATAAATTCAATTGTACCTATTATCGGCAGTTCAATAAGCGAAGGTCTTTTATCAATTCAAAGCTATTCAAGTTTAATTAAAACAAGCGTGGGAATTGTAGGAATAATTGCAATTGCAGCTGTTTTTTTACCGGCGATTGTAAATATAACTTTATGGCGGTTATCAATTTCAGTGGCAAATATTTGCTCAAAAGTATTTTTTGACAGTGAATCTACAACTGTGTTTGATGCTTTTTTAAGCGTGCTGTTGATTATAAATGTATTGCTGATATTATCTATGGTTACTACAATTATTTCATTGGGAATTTTAGTTGCGTCAAAGACGGTGAATGTATGAAATATATAAACGAATGGACTTATACGGTATGTATCACGCTGATATTTTCAGTTATGTTCTCTTTGCTTCTGCCAAAAGGCTCGCAAGGAAAAGTCGGCAAAATAGTAATCACCGTATTTATAATGATTTCCTTCATTTTGCCTTTTAAGGCAAACGGTTTTAATTTTGATATTGATGAATATGAATCAATCAGCAATGTTGAAATTGATTCAAAAGAGGAAACATATTCGAATTTAATCAAATCTAATATAGAAAAAACGCTTGCAGATGCCGATTATAAAAATTCAAAAGTAAAAGTAACTGTAAAATTAAAAGATGATGAACTTTATATTCAATCGGCTGATGTTTACATATTAGATAATTATGATTCAAAAGAGGTTAAGGATTTTTTATTTGAAAAATTAGGAATAAATGCGAAGGTGTATTACATTGGAGAATAAAATAAAGGACGCATTATCATTTATAGTTAAATCAGACTCAAAAAAGATAAAAATAATTGTTGCAATGGGGCTTATCGCAATAATTTTAATAGCTTTTTCATCAATGTTTCAGTCAAAAGACAGTAAATCTGATATTGTAGAAGACGATTCTTTTGATTATTCATCATACAGTGAAGAAACCGAAAGAAAGCTTACAAACATAATTTCTTCAATAGACGGAGTGGGCGAATGTGAAGTAATGATTACATTTGAATATACCGGCGAAAATATATATGCAAAGGACAGCGAAGCCAAAAGCGACGACACCTCACAAAGCAACAGCGACCAATATGTATTATATGATTCACAAAACGGCGAAAAAGCTCTTTTGATAAAAGAAAAATACCCAACTGTTCAGGGTGTAAGCATTGTGTGTACGGGAGGGGATAATACTCAGGTCAGAGAAGCAATAATTAACACCGTAACTTCTCTTTTTGATATATCAACAAACAGAGTTTCTGTTTCTAAAATAAAAAATTAAAGGGTGATTATTTTGAAAAAAGAAAATAAGCAAAAAAATAAAGAAAAAAAGAAGAAAGAAAAGCCTATTCTTACCGAAGAGCAAATTAAAAAAAGAAAAACAAGAAATACGCGTATTGCGGCTTGCTGCTTTTTGCTTCTTCTCGGTGTAGGCGTTGCAGGCAATTGGTATTGGGAAAATAGTGATATTTCAGCTAAAATCAATGCTGTTTCAAGTGACAGAGATAAAATTTTAGGTGAAGCTACATATGTAGACGCTACCACGCAGATTGCTAAAGAAAATGCATATTTTTCTTCTGCAAGAGTTGAAAGACAGACAGCAAGGGATGAAAGCCTTGAAAAATTACAAAAAATAGTTGATTCAACAAAAGAAACCGATAAGGCACATATTGCCGCCGCTGATAAAATTGCGTCAATTTCGGACATAATATCAACAGAAAATAAAATTGAAACACTCGTTAAAGCAAAAGGCGTAAATAATTGCCTTGCAGTAATTAACGAAGATGCAACCAAAGTAAATGTAATTGTTGATTCAAAAGACTTAACGGACCAAATCATTTTGCAAATTAAGGAAATCACTGTTTCACAGCTTGGTTGCAGCTATGAGGATGTTACTATTATTCAGTCAAACTGAATTAACAATTATTTTATAATATAATCTTGTATATTTATTCAGTTTGTGTTATAATGGTTCAAAATTAAGGAGGCTTAATTATGGAAATAATATCAAAAAGCTCTATGGGTGAGCTTGTCATATCAGATGAGGTTTTATCATCAATAGCAGTTAATGCAGCCAAGGATGTTGACGGTGTATCATCATTCTGCAATAAACCCGTTGATGTTGTTAATACAATTAAGCAGGGCAGTCTTAAAGTTATGAGTCCTGTCAGAATCAAGCAGGAAAATGACAGCTTTTCAATCAGCATATATATTAACATTGCCCCGGGAAAGAAATTTCAAACCGTTGCAACACAGGTGCAAAGTGCCGTTAAGGAGTCTGTTCAAAATATGACAGGCAAGCTTGTAACAAAGGTTAATGTTATTGTAGCCGGTATTGATTTTGATGAGCCTGTAAGCTCTGTTGAACCTTGTGAAACTGAAGAGTAACAAAATCTGCCGACATTTATTCACATTTGTCGGCATTTTATTTTGCATAAAATAGGAGATTATCAGATGAAAAGAAGTGAAATGAGGGAGCAGGCATTCCTGTTAACTTTTGAGGGTTTATTTTCAAGCGGCGAAGATATTGATGAAGTAATTGAACTTTACAGCGAAAATGTTGAAGCTGTAAGCAAATACGCAAAAGATATTTTTACCGGTGTTAAAGCAAATAAAGATGAATTCAACGAAATAATCAATAAATATTCAAAATCTTGGAAAGTTACAAGACTTCCTAAAGTAACGGTGGCTATTCTTTATGTAGCACTTTATGAAATGAAGAATGTCGAAGATGTAGCTGACAGTATAGCAATCAATGAAGCAGTCGAGCTTGCTAAAAAATATGCATCAAGTGCTGATGCATCGTATATTAACGGTATTCTCGGTGCGGTTGCAAGAGGTTAAATCTTATGTATCTTGGATTTGATACAAGTAACTATACAACATCGGTTGCTCTGTTTGACGGTGAAAATATATTTCAATCGAAAAAATTGTTAAAGGTAAAAAGCGGTGAACGAGGATTAAGGCAAAGTGACGCAGTTTTTCAGCACACCGTAAATATGCCTGAAATATTAGCCGAGCTTGAATACGATTCTTTTAAACTTAAAGCGGTAGGTGTTAGCACGCGCCCGCGAAATATTGACGGCAGTTATATGCCGTGTTTTACAGTCGGAAACAGCGTGGCAAATGCAGTTTCAAAATTTACAAATGCACCGCTTTATACAACATCACACCAAGTAGGCCATATTTTATCTGCATTGTATTCTGTAAATAGACTTGATTTAATAAGTCAGGAATTTATAGCTTTTCATGTAAGCGGCGGAACTACCGAAGCTTTATTGGTAAAACCTGATAAAGACGAAATTATTAAAGCTGAAATTATAGCAGAAAGCTTGGATTTAAAAGCAGGACAGGCTATTGACAGAACAGGTGTTTTACTCGGCTTAACTTTTCCATGCGGAAAAGAAATTGATGCTCTTTCGCAAAAATGCGAAAAGGAATACAAAATCAAGCCTTCAATGAAAGGTTTAAACTGCTCGCTTTCAGGTGTTGAAAACAAAGCTAAAAAGATGATTGAAAACGGTGAATTACCGCAGGATGTTTCAAAATTTGTTTTAACTTATATTTCTGATTCACTTGAAAAAATGACAGAACTTTTAATTGAAAAATACGGCGATTTACCGCTTGTATTTGCCGGCGGTGTAATGTCAAACACGCTTATTAAGAATAATATAACAAACAAGTTTAACGCATACTTTGCAAAACCCGAATTTAGCTGTGATAATGCATCAGGAATTGCAATATACGCATATTTGAAAGATTATAATGATAAATAACGCATTAACGGTAACACAAGTTAATACCTATATTAAAGCTTTACTTGATGAAGATATTCATTTAAAAAACATTTTTGTTGTAGGTGAAATAAGTAATTTTCTGCATTATTTTCGTTCAGGGCATATTTATTTCACACTTAAGGATGAAAATACGCAAATTAAGGCAGTTATGTTTTCATCAAGTGCAAGCAGGCTTAAATTTAAACCTTGCGACGGAATGAAAGTTTTGTGCAGGGGCAGAATTTCACTTTATGATAAAGACGGAGCATATCAACTTTATGTTGACGATATGCAGCCTGACGGTATAGGTTCGCTCACAATAGCTTTTGAGCAGATGAAAGAAAAGCTTTCAAAAGAAGGTCTTTTTGATGATATTTATAAAAAAACCATTCCAAAATATCCCAAAAAAATCGGTGTTGCAACTTCAGATGTGGGTGCGGCAATTGAAGATATAAAAAACATTACCAAAAGAAGATACCCGATTGCAGAACTTGTAATTTCTCCTACAATAGTGCAGGGTGACAAAGCGGCTAATGATATTGCTAAATCAATCAAAATTCTTGATGAACGCGGTGATATTGATGTAATCATAGTCGGCAGAGGCGGTGGCTCTCTTGAAGATTTGTGGGCATTTAACACAGAACAGGTTGCAAGGGCAGTTTTCGATTGCAACACACCTGTAATATCTGCCGTAGGCCATGAAACAGACTATACAATCTGCGATTTTGTTTCAGATTTGAGAGCGCCAACACCGAGTGCAGCGGCAGAACTTGCTGTACCCGATTCAAATGTTTTGATTGATTTTCTTGACAATGCCAATAAAAGACTTTCCGCTTTGCTTAATGACAGGATAGAAAGAGAATATCAAAAACTTGATAATTTAATGCTTTCTTCCTTTATGGCTGAACCCGGCGAATATTTCAGTCAAAAATTTGATGAAGTTGATGTACTTTATGCAAGGCTTAAAGACGGATTTTCATACTTAGTAGAGAAAGAAAACAGCAAGTTTTCAAATTTGGTATCGTCATTAGATGCTTTAAGTCCGCTGAAAGTTCTTGCAAGAGGTTATTCAATCACAACTAAAAATGAAAAAGTAATAAGAGACATTGAAGATATAAATATTGATGATGAATTAAAAGTTAAATTATCAAAAGGATATACAAAATGTGTGGTTAAAGAGGTAGTATCTGATGAGTGATGATATAAAATACGAAGAAGCTATTAAGCAGCTTGAAGAAATAGTTTTAAAACTTGAAAACGGAAGTGCGTCACTTGATGAAAGCATTTCGCTTTTTGAAAAGGGAACAAAGCTTGCAAGTGTTTGCAGTAATAAGCTTAAATCTGCACAGCAAAAAATCACTTTGTTAACTAAGGAGAATAATAATGACTGAAACGGAATTTAATAATATTCTCACCAATGATATAAAAAAAGTTGAACATAATCTTCTTTCATTTTTACCTGATTGCAAAGACGGGCAGGAAAGTGTTGTTCAGGCAATGGAATACAGCTTAATTAACGGTGGTAAAAGGTTGCGCCCCGTATTTGCGCTTGAATTTGCCAATGCCTGCGGCGGCAGTAAGGAAGATGCATTGCCGCTTGCCTGCGCAATGGAATATATTCATACTTACAGTTTAATACACGATGATTTACCTTGTATGGATAATGATGATTTGAGAAGGGGAAAGCCGAGCT
>OBZQ01001048.1_pt1 | contig 11614 bp, 9 predicted proteins | sample 1495531 | NCBI WGS metagenome assembly OBZQ01 (sample SAMEA2580237, study PRJEB22360) | human gut metagenome | biome: human gut; feature: human-associated habitat; material: faeces | place: Denmark | collected 2008/2010
GGGTGCCGGGGGCGAGGCGCTGGCCCATCGGCTGGCGGAAGCTCTGCCCGGCAGCGTGAGCCGCTGCGGCGGAGACGTGACCCTGAAAGGCTGGACGGCGGAGCATTTTGCACAGGATGAGGCCCTGATTTTTGTGGGAGCTGTGGGCATCGCGGTGCGGGCCATCGCGCCCTACTGCAGGAGCAAGGCCGCCGACCCGGCGGTGGTGGTCGTGGACGAGGGCGGGAGCTTCGCCGTGCCGCTCCTGTCGGGCCATCTGGGCGGTGCCAACGCGCTGGCCCGGGCGCTGGCAAAAGCGTGCGGCGCGGTGCCGGTCATCACGACGGCCACCGATGTCAACGGCCTCTTCGCCGTGGACCTCTGGGCCAAGGCCCAGAACTGCGCTGTCCTTGAGCCGGAGCGCATCAAGCGGGTCAGCGGCGCCCTGCTGGCCGGGCAGACGGTCCGGTACTGGTCGCCGTGGCCGGTGGCGGGGGAGACCCCCGCCGGCGTGAAAAAGGCTGACCCACCCGAAGCCGCCGACTTCGCCCTGACCCTCACGCCGCAGGGCGGGGCGCTCCACCTCGTCCCCCGCATCGGGGTGCTGGGGGTGGGGTGCCGCCGCGGCACGACGGCCCGCCAGCTGGAAGAAGCCTTTGCGGCGTTCTGTGCCGCGTCCGGCCTCAGCCCGGCGGCGGTCTGCGCAGCCGCCAGCATCGACCTGAAAAAAGATGAGCCGGGGCTTGCAGCGTTCTGCAAAGCCCACGGCTGGCCCATCACGTTCTATCCGGCCGACGAGCTGCGGGCCGTGCCGGGACAGTTCACCCCGTCGGCCTTTGTGGCAAGTGTCACCGGCGTGGACAACGTCTGTGAGCGCTCGGCGGTAAAAGCCTCGGGCGGGACGCTCCTTCTGCCCAAAACGGCAGGCGGCGGCGTGACGCTGGCGCTGGCCGTCCGCCCCTTTGCACCCGATTGGAGGACAGAGCAATGAGTGAGAGTAAAAAGACCGTGTTCGTCGTGGGGCTTGGCCCCGGCGGCGGACAGTTTCTGACCGTGCAGGCGCAGAGCGCCTTGCAGCAGGCCGAGGTGTTGTGCGGCTATACGGTCTACATCGACCTTGTGCGCCCCCTCTACCCGGAAAAGGAGTGCTACACCACCGGCATGACCCGGGAGATCGACCGCTGCCGCTGGGCGCTGGATACCGCCCGGGCGGGCCGGGACGTGGCGCTGGTCTGCTCCGGCGACGCCGGGGTCTACGGTATGGCCAGCCCGCTGCTGGAGCTGGCCGAAGAGTACCCGGACGTCAACGTGGAGGTCGTCCCCGGCCTGACCGCCGCCCTCAGCGGCGGGGCGGTGCTGGGCGCCCCGCTGGCCCACGATTTCTGCGTCATCTCGCTGTCGGACCGTCTCACGCCGTGGGAGGTCATCGAAAAGCGGCTGGCCTGCGCCGCTCAGGGCGATTTCGCGCTGGCGCTGTACAATCCCTCATCCAAGGGCCGCCCGGACTATCTGCGCCGGGCTGTGGACATCCTGCTGGCGAACGGCAAAGCCCCGGACACCCTCTGCGGTTCTGTGCGGAACATTGGCCGGGAAGGGCAGGAAAAGCACATCCTGCCCCTCAGCCAGCTCCGGGACACCGAGGTGGATATGTTCACCACCGTCTTTGTGGGCAACGCCGCCACCCGCGCGCTGAGCGGGCGGATGGTCACGCCGAGGGGGTACCGCCGATGAACGTCGTCGTTTTCAGCGGCACCACCGAGGGGCGGGAGCTTTCCCGCCAGCTGGCGGCGCTGGGCATCGAAGTCACCGTCAGCGTGGCCACCCCGCTGGGGCAGGAAGAGCAGGGGAGCACCCCCGGCGTCACCGTCCGGTGCGGGCGGCTCCTGCCCGATGAGATGGCCGCGCTCTTGGGAGATGCCGCCCTCTGCATCGACGCCACCCACCCCTACGCAGTGGAGGCGACCAAAAACATCAAAGCAGCGGCAGAGAAGGCCGGGGTAGGATACCTCCGCCTGCTGCGCCCGGCCAGTCCGCTGCCGGAAAACTGTCTCGTCTTTGAGAGCGCAAAGCAGGCGGCAGAAGCGCTGGCCGCAAAAGAGGGGAATCTTCTGCTGGCCACCGGGGCCAAGGAGCTGGCGCAGTTCGGGGCCATCCCGCCCGAGCGGCTCTACCCCCGCGTCCTGCCCACGCTGGAAAGCATCGCGGCCTGCGAGGCGGCGAACATCCCCCACCGCAACATCATCGCCATGCAGGGTCCCTTCAGCTTTGCCCTCAATCAGGCCATGATGGAGCAGTTCCATATCCGCTGGCTCGTCACAAAGGACGGCGGCGCAGCCGGAGGCTTCGACGAAAAAGCCGCCGCCGCCTCTGCCGCCGGGGTGCAGCTGGTGGTCATCCGCCGCCCGCCCGAGCAGGGCGAGACGGCTTCCGAGGTGCTGAAACGCTGCAAGGAGATGATAAGATGAACGTGACACTCATCGGCATGGGCTCCGGCCAGCCGGAGAACCTGACCCTTCAGGGCCTGGCCGCACTGCGGCAGGCCGACCTCATCCTGGGCGCACGGCGTCTGCTGGCAGTTCTGCCTGCCGGCTGCACCGAAAACCGCGCCGCCGCCTACCGCCCCGACGAGGTGGCAGAGCTGCTGCAGACCTCCGGCGCAGAGAACGCCGTGCTGGTCTACAGCGGCGACACCGGCTTTTACTCCGGCGCGTCCTCCATGATGGAAAAGCTGGAGGCCCTCGGCGTCCGCGCCCGGGTGCTGCCCGGCCTTTCCAGCATCCAGCTGCTGGCGGCGGCGCTGGGCCGTCCGTGGCAGGGGTGGAACCTTGTTTCGGCCCATGGCCGCACCTGTGACCCGGTGGCCGAGTGTATGCAGGGCAGACCCACCTTCTTCCTCACCGGCGGCAGCGAAGACCCCGCCACCCTCTGCGCCCAGCTGGCGGCAGAGGGCTTCGGGGACGTGCAGGGCGTCGTGGGCCAGTGCCTCGGCACGCCGGAAGAAAAGCTCTTCCGCGGCAGCGTCAAGGAGCTGGCCGCAGGCCGGTTCAACAGCCTGAGCGTCCTTCTCGTGGAGGCGGCGGAGGTGCTGCCCCGCCGCGCCCCGGGCCTGCCGGACGAAGCCTTCGAGCGGGGCGACGTTCCCATGACCAAGCAGGAAGTCCGGGCCGCTGTGCTGGCGAAGCTGGCCGTCCGCCCGGAAGACATCCTGTGGGACGTGGGGGCCGGGACGGGCAGCGTCAGCGTGGAGCTGGCATTGGCCGCGCCCCGGGGCCGGGTCTACGCGGTGGAGTGCAGGCCGGAGGGCTGTGCGCTCATCAAGGCCAACCGCGAAAAATTCAGGACCCGGAACCTCGTCCTCGTGGAGGGGCTTGCCCCCGCCGCCCTTTCGGACCTGCCCGCGCCGGACGCTGTTTTCATCGGCGGCAGCAAGGGCAGCCTTGCCGCCATCGTGGACGCCGCGCTGGAGAAGAACCCCGACGCCCGCATCTGTGTGTCGGCCATCGCCCTTGAGACGCTTTCGGCGGCGGTGGCCGCGCTGACGGCCAAAGGCCGGACTGTGCAGGTGAGCCAGATCGCCGTCAGCCGGGCCAAGGCCGTGGGCGGGCTGCACCTTATGATGGCCCAGAACCCCATCTACCTCATCACAGGAGAATGACATGATACAGTTTCTGCTGGCGGCGCCCCGCTCGGGCAGCGGCAAGACCACCATGACCTGCGCCCTGCTCATGGCCCTGAAGCGGCGGGGCTGTGCGCCCTGCGCCTTCAAGAGCGGGCCGGACTACATCGACCCCATGTTCCACCGGGCCGTGCTGGGGGTGGAGAGCCGCAGCCTCGACCTCTTTTTCTCTGCACCCGAGACGGTGCGCACCCTCTACGCGAAGGGTGCCGCCGGCCACGGTGCGGCGGTGTGCGAGGGGGCCATGGGCTTTTATGACGGCCTCGGGGGCGTCAGCGACAGGGCCAGTGCGTGGCATCTGGCCGACACGCTGGGTCTGCCGGTGCTGCTGGTGGTGGAGCCAAAGGGGCAGAGCCTGACGCTGGCCGCAGAGCTGAAGGGACTCAACAGCTTCCGCACTCCCAGTCACATCGCAGGCATCCTGCTGAACAACTGCACGGCCCGGATGCACGCTCTGCTGGCCCCGATGCTGGAAAAAGAGACGGGCCTGCCGGTGCTGGGCTTTCTGCCGAAGCTCCCGGAGGCCGTCATCGGTTCCCGCCATCTGGGCCTCTACACGGCGGCGGAAGTGGAAAATTTACAGCAGAAGCTGGCCCTTCTGGCCGACGCGGCAGAGGAGCACATCGACTGGCCCCGCCTGCTGGCCCTCTGCGAAAAGGAGCCGCCCGCCCTGCCGGTGCAGCCGGAGACGCCTCCGGCCCGCGTCCGCATCGCCGTGGCGCAGGACGAGGCGTTCTGCTTTACCTACGCCGAGACGCTGGAGGCCTTCCGGGACGCCGGGGCAGAGGTGGTCTTTTTCAGCCCCCTCCGCGACACGGCCCTGCCGGAAAACATCGGCGGGCTGTATCTGCCCGGCGGCTACCCGGAACTTCACGCAAGAGAATTGAGTGAAAATACCTCGCTTCTGCGCGAGATAAAGCAAAAAATCGAGTCCGGGCTGCCCACAGCGGCAGAGTGCGGAGGCTTCCTCTATCTGGGGCAGAGCCTCACGGACGCCGAGGGGCAGAGCTGGCCGATGGCAGGCGTTCTGCCGGGCGAAGCAAAAGATGCCGGACGTCTCGTCCGCTTCGGCTATGCCGCGCTGAGCGCAGACTCGGACAGTCTGCTCTTCCGGGCCGGGGAGAGCTTTCCCATCCACGAATTCCACCACTGGGATTCCACCGCCAACGGCACGGCCCTCGCGGCAAAAAAGCCGGTGGGCGGCGCAGAGTGGCGGTGCGGATTTGTAAACGAGCATTTCTATGCGGGCTTCCCGCATTTGTACTGGGCGGGTACGCCCCTGCCGCAGCGCTTTGCCGCCGCGGCTGAAAATTACAGGAGAGACCATGACTGAGACAGAACTCGCCGCCTTCTGTGCGGCCATCACGCCGCCGGACGAAGCCGCCCGGGCGGCGGCGCACGCCCACTGGGCCAGCCTTGCAAAGCCGCTGGGCGGGCTGGGCAGATTGGAAACGACCATCGAGGACGCCGCCGCCCTCACCGGCAGCGCAAAGCTGGATATTTCCCGCCGGGCGGTGCTGGTGCTCTGCGCCGATAACGGTGTGGTGGCCCAGGGCGTCAGCCAGACCGACAGCAGCGTGACCCGCGCCGTGGCTGAGAACCTTGCCGCCCGCCGCACCAGCGTCTGCCGGATGGCACAGACCGCCCGGTGCGAGGTGGTGCCGGTGGATATGGGCATCGCGGGCGAACCGGTCCCGGGCGTCCTCGACTGCCGCATCGCCCCCGGCACAGCGGACTTCACCCTCGGCCCGGCTATGAGCAGGGCTGAGGCTGTGGAGGCCATCGGCAGGGGCATCCGGCTGGTGCAGGAGCAGAAGAAAGCGGGCGTCGGCCTGCTGGCCACCGGTGAGATGGGCATTGGCAACACCACGACGTCCAGCGCCGTGGCCGCTGTGCTGCTGGGCCAGCCCGTCGAAGTGATGACGGGCCGGGGCGCGGGCCTTTCGGACGAGGGACTTGCCCGGAAGATCGACGCCATCCATCGCGGCATCGCAAAAAATCAGCCCGACTCTGCCGACGCACTGGACGTGCTGGCAAAGCTGGGCGGTTTCGATATTGCCGGGCTCTGCGGCGTCTTCCTCGGCGGTGCGCTGGAAGGTGTGCCGGTGCTGGCCGACGGCTTCATCAGCTGTGTGGCGGCGCTCTGCGCTGTCCGGTTCTGCCCGGCAGCGGCCAAGGCTGTTTTTGCAAGCCACTGCTCCACCGAGCCGGCCGCAAAGCTGGTGCTGGACGCTCTGAACAAAAAAGCCCTCATCACGGCGGGCCTGCATCTGGGCGAAGGCACCGGCGCGGTGGCCGCCATCCCGCTGTGGGACATGGCGCTGGCCGTCTACGATGGCTGTTATTCCTTTGAAGAGGGCGGCATCGAAGCCTACACGCCGCAGGGGGGTGCGGGATGCTGACGCTGGTGCTCGGCGGCGCGGCCAGCGGCAAGAGCGCCTACGCCGAGAGCCTTGTGCTCAAGACCGGCCTGCCCCGCTATTACCTCGCCACCATGCAGGTCTGGGATGCCGAGTGCGCCGCCCGGGTGGAAAAGCACCGGAAAATGCGGGCGCAAAAGCAGTTCGAAACGCTGGAATGCCCGCTCCACCTCGACCGTCTGGCTCTGCCCGGCCGGGGGACCGTCCTGCTGGAAGACCTCGGCAACCTCGTCGCCAACGAGCTTTACAGCCCCGGCGGGGCAGGAAAGCACACCGCCGAGGCCGTTTTGGCCGGGCTGGAACGCCTCGCCGCCGGGTGCGATGACCTTATCGTCGTATCGAACGAGGTGTTCAGCGGCGGTGCCGACTACGCAGGCGACACCGACCAGTATCTGCTGGCGCTGGCGCAGGTGAACAACGCCTTCGCCGCCCGGGCGGACAACGTCTGCCGGGTGGTCTGCGGCCTGCCGGTGTACTACAAAGGGGGAGAAAAGCTGTGACTGTTTTGCAGACCATCGCGGTGGCCTTTGCGATGTTTTCGGCCCTGCCGGTGCCGCAGTTCGAGTGGAACGAAAAAAATATGCGGTACGCCATGTGCGCCTTCCCCCTCATCGGGCTGGTGTGCGGCGGGCTGTGGTGCCTCTGCGGCGTCCTGCCCCTGCCGGGGCTGGCCCGGGCGGCGGCGTTCTGCCTCGTGCCGGTGGCCGTCACCGGCGGCATCCATCTCGACGGCTATGCCGACACCTCCGACGCCCTCTCGAGCTACGGCGACCGGGAAAAAAAGCTTGAGATCCTGAAAGACTCCCACTGTGGGGCCTTCGCTGTCATCCGGCTGTGCTGCTACTTTGCGGCCTACTTCGGCCTCTGCGGCAGTGTGCGGTTCACGCCCCGGGCGGGCCTGTGCTGGACGCTGGCGCTGGTGCTGGAGCGGGCGCTGTCGGGCTTTGCCGTGGCGGCGTTCCCGCTGGCGAAGGACACCGGCCTCGCCCATACTTTTGCCACAGCGGCCGACAAGCAGACCGTCCGCCGCTTCCTCTGCGGCCTGTCGGCTCTGCTCATCCTGGCGCTGACGGCGCTGGGCGGCGGCGGGCTGGCGGCAGCAGCGCTTCTGGCGCTGTGGCGCTATGATTTCGTGGCAAAAAAGCAGTTTGGCGGCATCACCGGCGACCTGGCCGGGTGGTTTTTGCAGCGGGCCGAGCTGTGGATGCTGGCGGCGCTGGCCGTCAGCCAGTGGGGAGGAGTGCTGTAAATGATGTTCATCACAGGGCCGCTCTACAGCGGCAAGCGCACCTTTGCGCGGAACTTCCGGGGCAGCGTCATCGCCGATGTGCAGGACGCCGCCGCCGAGACTCAGACCCCGGAGCAGCTCGAAACGCTGGCCCGGGAGCTGGCGGAATATGATATTGTCATCGCCACCGAGGTCGGCGGCGGTGTTGTCCCGATGGATGCTGAGGAGCGCGCCGGGCGGGAGGCCGCCGGACGGCTGGCCTGCCTGCTGGCAGAGCGCGCCGACTGCGTGGTGCAGATGTTCTGCGGCATCCCGACGGTATTGAAAGGAGAATTACCCCAATGTTGATCTATCTGCTGCGTCACGGCCTGACCGAATACAATGCCCAGAAGCGCTATCAGGGCCAGCGCGACATCCCGCTCTCGGCGGAGGGCCTGAGCCAGCTGCGCCGGGCCGACATCGACCCGAAGGTGGTCTATATCACCCCGCTGCAGCGGACGGCCCAGACGGCCCGGGTGCTCTTCCCGGAGGCAGAGCTTGTGGTCGTGAAAGACCTGCAGGAGATGTGCTTCGGCAGCTTCGAGGGCAAAAACTACGTCGAGATGGAGCACGACGCCGATTATCAGGCGTGGGTGCAGGCCAACTGCGAGAGCAAATGCCCCGACGGTGAGCGGAAGGACGACTTCTCGAACCGCATCTGCAACTCCTTCTCTGCTCTGGTGGACAAGGCGCTGGCCGACGGCGAAGAGCTGCTGGTCATCCTGGCTCACGGCGGCACCCAGATGGCGGCCATGGAGCGGTACGCCCTGCCCAGGCGCGATTATTATGCGTGGTGCGGCCCCAACGCGGGCGGCTATGTGCTGGACGCCGCCGACTGGGCCGAGAAGCGCCAGCTCCGCCTCGTGAAGACCGTGCAGTACACGAAAGACGCGGAGGCCGGCGTATGATGACCGCCTGGGCTGTGCTGGGAGGCTTCGTGCTGGACGCCATTTTCGGCGACCCGGCGTGGCTGCCCCACCCGGTGGTGTACATGGGCAAAGCCATCTCCCGGCTGGAAAAATTCCTCCGCGCCCGCCTGCCCAAAACGCCTCAGGGCGAGCTGCTGGGCGGCGCGGTGCTGGCGTTCTGCCTGCCGGTGGGGACGCTGCTGCTCACGGGCCTTGTCTGCTGGGGCGCGGCGATGCTTCACCCGCTGCTGGGGCTGGCCGTCCAGATGTTCTGGTGCGGGCAGGCGCTGGCCGCAAAGGGACTGGTGCAGGAGAGCACGAAGGTCTATGTCGAGCTGAAAAAAGGCAGCCTGCCCGCCGCCCGGAAGGCGGTGAGCCGCATCGTGGGCCGTGACACGGAAGCGCTGACTGCTGAGGGCGTGACCAAGGCTGCGGTGGAGACGGTGGCCGAGAACGCCAGCGACGGCGTCATCGCGCCGCTGCTCTATATGCTGCTGGGCGGTGCGCCGCTGGCCCTGACCTACAAGGCCATCAACACCATGGACAGCATGCTGGGCTACAAAAACGAAAAATATCTCTACTTTGGCCGCGCTGCTGCAAAACTGGACGATGTGGCGAACTATATCCCGAGCCGTCTGGCGGCGCTGCTCTGGATCATGGCGGCGGCGTTCACCCGCAATGACGCCAGGGGCGCATGGCGTATCTGGCGGCGGGACCGCCGCAATCACGCCAGCCCCAACAGCGCCCAGACCGAGAGCGCCTGCGCGGGCGCGCTGGGCGTCCAGCTGGCCGGGCCGGCCTATTATTTCGGGGAATATTATCCGAAGCCCACCATCGGCGACCCGCTGCGGCCCATCGAGCCGGAGGATATTCTGCGGGCAGATCGGATGATGTATGTAGCCAGCGCGTTTGCGCTGGCGTTTGGATGTGCGATACGGGGGTTCTTGGGATGAAACAACTGGTCCACGGCGGTGACTGGATGGGCTACCGCGAACGCTTTGGCCGCGACGCGCTGGATTTTTCGGCGAACGTCAGCCCGCTCGGTCTGCCCGAAGGGGTGGCGCAGGCCATCCGGGATGCACTGCCTCTGGCCGACCGCTACCCCGACCCCCTCTGCCGTACCCTGCGGGCGGCGCTGAGCCGGGCCGAGGGTGTGCCGCAGGAGCGTATCCTCTGCGGCAACGGCGCGGCGGACCTCATCTTCCGGCTGGTCTGGGCCGTAAAGCCCCATAAGGCGCTGGTGACAGCCCCGACTTTTGCCGAGTACGCCTCTGCATTGGATACGGTGGGGTGCGAAGTGAAACGCTTCTTCCTCGATGAAACGAATGATTTCGCCCCGACGGACGCCCTCGTGGACGCTGTGGACGAGAGAATCGACATGATGTTCCTCTGCCAGCCGAACAACCCGACGGGGCAGCTGGCCTCACCCGAACTGGTGAAAAAGCTGCTGCGCCGGTGCGAGGAGTGTCACACGATTTTGGCCGTAGATGAGTGCTTTCTGGACTTTCTGCCCGACGCCGACGGGTGGACCGCGAAGCCTCTGCTGGAAAGTGGGAACCTCGTCATCCTGAAAGCCTTCACCAAGCTCTACGGCATGGCCGGCGTCCGGCTGGGTTACTGCCTCTGCGGCGACGAAACGCTTCTGGAAAAAATGCAGACAGCGGGCCAGCCGTGGGCTGTGTCCAGTCTGGCCCAGGCGGCAGGCGTCGCGGCCCTGAAAGAAACCGCTTATGTGGACGAGGTGCGCGCGCTCATCGCCCGGCAGCGGCCCGTTCTGACGGCGGGCCTGCGGGCGCTGGGCCTGCGGGTCATCGACGGAAAGGCGAACTATCTGCTCTTCCGCGCGCCCGCCGACCTGAACGAGAGGCTTCGCCCGCTGGGAACACAGGTGCGCAGCTGCGCGAATTATCCGGGCCTCGGGCCGGAGTGGTACCGCACGGCGGTGCGCACGGCCCCCGAGAACGCCCGGCTGCTGGAACTTATGAAAGAGGTGCTGGGATGAGCAGGGCAAAATGCATCATGGTGCAGGGTACGATGAGCGGTGCAGGCAAAAGCCTGCTCTGCGCGGCGCTCTGCCGCATTTTTGCGCAGGACGGCCTGCGCGCCGTGCCGTTCAAGAGCCAGAACATGGCTCTGAACAGCTTCGTCACCAAAGACGGCCTCGAGATGGGCCGGGCGCAGGTGGTGCAGGCGCAGGCCGCCGGTGTCGAGCCGGACGTGCGGATGAACCCCATCCTCCTGAAGCCCAGCAGTGACGTGGGCAGTCAGGTCATCGTCAACGGCGAGGTGCGGGGCCAGATGAAAGCGTCGGAGTATTTCCGCACGAAACGGCAGCTGGTGCCGAACATCCTGAAGGCGTATGACAGCCTCGCCGAGGAGGCTGACGTCATCGTCATCGAGGGCGCGGGCAGCCCGGCAGAGATCAACCTCAAGAGCGAGGACATCGTGAACATGGGCCTCGCCGAGATGGTGGACGCGCCGGTGCTTCTGGTGGGCGACATCGACCGGGGCGGCGTGTTCGCCCAGCTATACGGCACGGTGGAGCTGCTGGAAGAAAAAGAACGCCGGCGCATCAAGGGGCTTGTCATCAATAAATTTCGTGGAGACGTAGAAATTCTGCGCCCCGGCCTTTCGATGCTGGAAGAAAAGACCCATCTGCCTGTGGTGGGCGTCGTACCGTACCTGAAGGTGGACATCGAGGACGAGGACTCCCTGAGCCAGCGCCTCGAGATGCGGGACGGCAAAAAGCCGCTGGACGCGGCGATCATCCGTCTGCCGCATCTGTCCAATTTTACGGACTTCATGCCGCTGGAACAGCACCCGCTGCTGGGCGTGCGGTATGTTTCGAACGCTCATGAGCTGGGCGCACCCGACCTCATCCTGCTGCCGGGGACGAAAAACACGGTGGACGACCTGCTCTGGCTGCGGCAGTGCGGGCTGGAAACGGCTCTGCTCAAGCTGGCCGCGAAAGGCACGCCGGTGCTGGGCGTCTGCGGCGGCTACCAGATGCTGGGCCAGACCCTCGACGACCCCACCGGCAGCGAGAGCGGCCGGCCGCAGACTCTGCGGGGGCTGGGTCTGCTGCCCACCCGGACCGTGTTCAGCGAGCAGAAGCGCCGCGCACAGGTCAAAGCGACCGTCGCCGCCGCCCCCTTTGCGGGCGCAGAGCTGGAAGGCTACGAGATACACACCGGCGTGACCGAGGCTGAGGGCGAACCCTTCGCCCACTACCCCGACAGAGGCCGGGAGGGCTGTGTGCAGGGCAATGTGTTCGGCACCTACCTCCACGGCCTGTTCGACACCGGCACGCTGACCGAGGCGCTGGCGGGCTGGCTCTGCCGCCGGAAGGGCATCTCCCGCCCTT
>OBZQ01001050.1_pt1 | contig 11599 bp, 7 predicted proteins | sample 1495531 | NCBI WGS metagenome assembly OBZQ01 (sample SAMEA2580237, study PRJEB22360) | human gut metagenome | biome: human gut; feature: human-associated habitat; material: faeces | place: Denmark | collected 2008/2010
GCGCGGGCATAAGAAGTGATGTACTGCATATCGGGAAAGTTTTGATTGATCGCATTCAAAATGCGGAGTAGATAATCCGTTTTCAGCACCAGGGCATCCCCGTCCTGCAAGAAGCAGGAAGTAATCTTTTTCCCCCGGTTGAGCTGGGCCTGCCGCCTAATATCTTCTATGGTTTCATCAATGGGCCGCATGGAGAAGCGCATGGATTTATAAAGCCCGCAGAAATAGCACTTATTCCAATGGCATCCCCTTGTGACCCGGATCAGCAGGCTGTTACTTTCAGAGGGTGGGCGGATAGACCCGATTTCTATATCTCTCATAGTGGTTATCCTTTCCGTGTATTCATGTTAAGGGTAGCATTTCACGGCGGGCTTAACAAGAACGCACTTTTAGGGTAGACACTTCCCGTAAGGATAGCGCCCAAACAAAACTGGCAAGCAATGCCGTCGTATATACAACGGCGACTTTTGCGTTGCAAAATGCTTGTTGGGGAAGTGCCCCAAACCCCTTTGTTCTGCATTGTTCCAATGCAGGCTGCGCGTCCCGGCGGGACGCTTTTTACCCTGTGATGCTCTCCGGGTCATTGAGGACTTGCATGAGGCGAGAAGCGGCTTCCGCCAGAGAAGCATACTTCATCTGTTCCGGAACAGGCGCATCCAGAAGCGTAATGCCCCATTCCTGCATACATTCCGCAAGCCCCTTCTGCGCCAGCAGTGCAGCCTCTCGGCGCACCTCCGGGGAAGCGTCCGTGTCCAGCACATAGGCAACAGTAAACTCGCCGTTGCGATCTTCCGTCAATTGCACCATGGAATCGTGGTCAATCCAGAAATGGCAAAACCAGACCCTGCCGCCGATGTTTTCCATGTTATGGCGGAGATCTTCTTCACCACTCCATTGCGGCACTTCGGAGAGAATGCTCTGCAGCTGCTCATACGCTTGCTGTTCGGCAGGGGTGGCTTTCTTGCAACTGTATTCCCGCTGGATGGTACGCTGCCAGTACAATGCCAGCTTGCCGCACTTTGCCTGCTCGATTGCATCCTGAATATCGGCTAAAATGCTGTACCGTGGTTCTCTCATCTTGACACCCCCAAAATCAACTCTTTAGGAAACAATACATCCTATAAGAATGATTATAGCCGAAAGGAATGCAAAAGAAAAGCGCACCGGCCAAATTTCAGCCGATGCGCTTGCAAAGTTTGCGATTTTATTCCTCGTTTGTGAGGTAAGGGAGATTGCCGATATAGGTATCCAGCAGATCGAGTGCCGCTTTTTTCTGGATGGGGGACAAGCCTTCCAGCCGCTTGCAAATCTCGTCGTCGGTCACATGGGATGCACTGGGAACCAGATCACACAGCAATGTGTCTGCGGAAATATTCAGAGCATTCAGAAGTTTAACAATGGTGGCAAGGCCGGGTTCCTTTAAGCCACGCTCTACCATGCCGATATAGTTGGAGGAAAGCTCGGATTTTTCCGCAAGTTGTTCCAGCGTCAACCCATGCTTTATACGCTGCTCCCGCAGTCTCTGTCCAAAAAGCTCTTTCATAGTGCAACCTCATCCTATCGTGTTCTTTACACTCCATAGGATACCTGTTGACCGCACCAACATACACAATCGAAAGAAATGAACCATTCCGTTAAAGATTGAACCAACGAAAAAAGATTGCCGGAACCCGACCACTCACGGTCAGTTCCCGGCAATCTGCTCTTATCGGGTCCGGATTTTCTCGGTGGTGTCCTTTTCCTCCGCAAAAAAACGTTCTACGTTTTTCTGAGCCCGAACCAGTTCTTGCATCTCGTTCCGTGCCTTGCGGTAGCCCGGGTAAGATGCTTTCTTCTTGGTCAGCAGTTCTGCAAACTCCGCATCCAACTCCTTGACCTTCGGCAGCTTTTGAAGCCCTGCTTCGTCAAAGGCAGCTTTCGCCGCCTTGTGCAGAGTAATTTCCTCCCGGTGAGTTTCCAGAAAGACTTTGCTATACCCGGCTTTCCGATAGGCGGCGTACACCTCACGGGTTTTGGCATAGTTGATGATGTGGGTTTTCAGGACGGCGATTTCCGTCAACCTCGCTTCTGCTGCCTTGATAGAATTGCCCATGGTATGATAGCGTTCCGTTGCCGCTGTTGCACGCTCTCGTAGTTCCTCTGCGCTACCGATTTTCTGTTCCTGCAAGAACAGCAGCGTCTTGGACATCTCCTTCAGGTTGAACTTGGTTGCCCACTTTTTGTAGCCAACGCTTTTACCCTCTGCCATTTTCCCCTGAATGTCCACCAGCAACTGGAAGGGCTGCTCTATGGGCTGCTTTTTCTGGTACGGCTGGTGCTTCACCTTTCCCTCCAGCACCGCCTTGATTTCATCCTCACTGTACCCAGTGCCCAGCGTTCGGAACCGAATAAAGCGTTTCTGCCCCTTGCCCTTCACCGCTGTATGCTTGCCACGCTTCACCTCGTAGCCCTGCTGCTCCAGCTTTTGCAGAAAAACTTCAAAGTCCTTCGGCTGCTCTGCAAGGATGGTGTCGATGATTCCGCACAGGCGGTCACGGTTGCTCTCCTTAGGCGGGTAGACGATGCGCTTCTGCCGTTCCCGGTAGGGCTTCTTTTCAATGACGGACAACTGGTGTTCTAAGCAGATCAGGTCGCTCAACCGCTGCACCGCCAATGCCGAAAAGAAAAAATCCCGGAACTTTCTGCTGCCATCCAACGCTGTGGAGTTGAAGATCACATGGTTGTGGATGTGCTGCCGGTCCGTGTGGGTGGCAACAACAAACGCATACTTGCCCTTGGTAAAACGCATGGCAAGTTCGTAGCCCACCTTGTTAGCTTCCTCTGCGGTGATTTCCCCCGGACGGAAGGACTGCCGTATCTGATAAGCGATCACATCACTTTTCTGCCTGCGTCCGTTTACGAGATCGTACTGCCGCTTGGTAAGCATAAACTCTTCATCTGCTGTCAGGGTGCTGCAGGCATAGCTGCTGACAAACTGCCCCTGCTCAGTCTTGTCCGGGTTTTCGATATAGTCCGTGCGATTTTTCAGGCAGGCCGCAACGGTCATGCCCTTGTTTTTGTGCAGCGCAATCAGCCGTGTTGCCGCCAGTGCCATCACCCCCTGCAAAAAAAGAAAATGCCGCACATCGGCGGCATCAAAGTCATTTGGATAATTTTTCGTAATCAGAAGCACCAGCCAGATACATCGCCTTGTAACGGGCGCATTCCAACTCGTTGCAGATTTCATCTAAGGCGAGGTATTGCTTCCATGATTCTTGGCTGATGACGCTCTGCAAGGCTTTCTCAGCCGCTATTTTGGCGTTTTTCAGTCGCTGATAGTTTTCATCCTCACCTAGCATTTCAGAAAAAATCGTGCTGCTGTGCGCAGAATAGCAATCCTCCAATTTCTGGTTTTCCATAGCATCCCTCACAATCCGGCAACCCAGCCACTAAAACGCTCTGCTGCATCTGCAATCAAAGCGCCCATGAAAATCAACACAAAGCATCCAAACTCCGCCACCAGCAAAATCAAAAACTGCATCCACTCCCGGCAGTACAGCGTATAAAGACCGCAGCCGAAGATATACAGCATGGGCAGAGCCAGCACAAACGCTGACAGGTTCAGCGTCCATTTCAGCATCAGCGCAAGGAAAGCAGTAATCAGCCAAAACGGGAAAACGATCATCTTAAAAACGAACCTCATATCCAGCACCTGCCTTTCTTTCGCCCCTATTATAAAGGCATCTCTACACCTCTTGCAAGGATGTCAACCTTATGTAGCCCCGCAGCCCCCTAACTGCGGGGTAAAATTTTAGAGTTCTGCCAATTTGGAAAGGAGCTGTCTGCCAATGTCGATCAGCTCATCCAGCCGCTGCCGCAGGTCCTCCATGTCGGCGGCGTAGACCCGACCATTTTCATTGGCGGCTTTGGCGTACTGGTTCAGGTTGTTGCTACACATCTGCAAAAGATATGCCATGCGCCGCAGTTGCGGCAGGTCAAGGTTCAGGCAGTAGCCATCCAGTGCCATCTTGCGGATATAGGCACTCAGGCTGCGGATGCCCATGCCCAGCATCTTTTCATAAATGCGGTTCTTCTCGGCTTTTGTGGTCCTCAGGATGATGATCTCGTCCCGCTTTTCCCTCACCGGACATCACCGTCCTTGTCGTAATAACTGCGGAAGGGCTTCACCGGCTCCGGCTTATCGGATTTTTCCTCCAACGCCGCCAGCACCGAAGGGCGGCGTGGGGTGTCCTCCTGTTCTTCCTCGTCCTGTTCCGGGTCGTGGCTCTTTTCGTCCACATCCAACTGGGCGTTTAATTCGGCAAGGCGGGCTGACTTCTCTGCCAGCTCTTCCTCCTGTGGGAATGGTTTCTCAACCTCGATTTGCGCTGCCGCCTGCTGCTGATGCAGAGTGGCTAGTTCATTCTCAGCAGAGTTAATGCGCTCCGGGAAGTTGTTCAGCGAATTATCCAGACGGATGATGTTGCCCAGCGGGTCGGTGCCCAAGGGCACCGGGTACCTCCGCTGACCCTTCAAAAGTGCCTGATACTCACTGCGGTAGGTGTCGAAACGCAGGGAAAGTTCAAAGCCGCGATAGCTGCCCACCAACTGCTCCTCGGTGTTCGGAAGTTCCGTACAGGCGAGGATCAGCCGTTCACCGGCAGTCTTTTTCTCGTCGTAGGTCATGCCCTTGATGACCATGCCACAGAAATTTTCCTTGTCCTGCGGGTGCGCCGCAGCGATTTCGGCATCCGATTTCAGGGCTGCAATTTTTGCAGTCTGCTCCTGAATCTCTGCCGGGAATTTGGTCAGCAGCTTGTCCTGCAAGCGGAATTTCTGGCTCTGGTGGTCGGCTTTCAGCACCTTCAGCTTTGCCACCTGTACATCCAAATCCATCTTCTCCTTGATGAGCGGATTTCCGGCACACAATGCCTTGATCTCCGCATAGGAAAGTGCCTGCTCGTCTACGTCCTCGCAGGAGCGCGCTGGGGATTTGCTGGTCATAATTTGCGAGATAAATCGCTGTTTATTCTCAAGAGTCTGCCACAAATAGGCATCAAATGTCCCTTCCGTGACGTAGTTGAACACCTTGACTTCCTTATTCATATTGCCCTGCCGGATGATGCGACCGTTACGCTGGGTCATGTCGCTGGGCTTCCAGCCAACATCCAAGTGATGCACCGCCACAAGCCGGGATTGCACGTTGGTGCCTGCTCCCATTTTCGCCGTACTTCCGAGCAAAATTCGCACATCGCCGGAGCGCACTTTGGAGAACAATGCCGCCTTTTTTGCTTCGGTATCTGCGTTGTGGATAAACTCGATCTCGTTTTCCGGCACACCGGCGGCAACCAGCTTCTTGCGAATGTCATCGTACACGTTAAAGTTGCCGTCGTTTTTCGGCGTCGAAAGATCGCAGAACAAAAGTTGGGTCAGCTTCTGGTCTTTGCCTTCCTCCCAGATCTTCAGCACGTTCTGAACGCATACGTTCAGCTTGCTGTTGGGGTCGTCCGGCAGCATGGGGTTCATCAGGCGAACGTCCAAGCCGATTTTTCTGCCATCGTTGGTGACGCAGAGCATATTGTCCACGGAGGCATCCACTGTGCCGGAGTGGATTTCTGCAGCACGTTTGCTCAGTTCCTGCACCATTTCCTTTTGAATCTCCGAGGGTTTCGCCACCACAGTTTCAAACTTTGCTTCGGGCACAGGCAGATGGAGCTGGTCGGAAGTTTTAATGTCCGCAACCTCCTTGAACATGGACATCAGTTCCGGGAGGTTAAAGAACTTGGCAAATCTCGTCCTCGCCCGATACCCTGTACCTTCCGGGGCAAGCTCGATGGCGGTGGTGGTCTCGCCAAAGGTGGATGCCCAACAGTCGAAGTGGGTCAGCTTTTTCTGTTGCAGGGTACTGTATTGCAAGTACCGCATGACCGTGTACAGTTCGGTCATGGAATTGCTCACGGGCGTGCCCGTGGCGAACACCACGCCCCGCCCGCCGGTGATCTCATCCAGATAGCGACACTTGCCGAACATATCGCTGGATTTCTGCGCTTCGCTGGTGGATAATCCTGCGACATTCCGCATTTTTGTGGTCAAAAAGAGGTTCTTGTAAAAATGGCTCTCGTCCACAAAAAGCCTGTCAACGCCCAGTTGTTCAAAGGTGATCACATCGTCTTTACGCTCATCGGAGCGCAGTTTTTCCAGCTTGGTTTCCAGCGTTTTCCGGGTCTTTTCCATCTGCTTGATGGAGAAATTCTCACCTGCGTGGACTTTCAGCTCATTGATGGCGGCAAGCGTTTCATAAATTTGCTCCTGAATGATACGTTCCTGCCGCTCAAAGGACAGCGGGATGCGCTCAAACTGGCTATGCCCGATGATGACGGCATCGTAGTCCCCGGTGGCGATGCGAGCGCAGAACTTTTTGCGATTGGCGGTTTCAAAGTCCTTGCGCCGTGCCACCAAAAGTTTGGCGTTGGGGTAGAGGTTCAGGAACTCCGAAGCCCATTGCTCCGTCAGATGGTTTGGCACTACGAAAAGGCTTTTCTGGCACAAACCAAGGCGTTTTGCTTCCATAGCGGATGCCGCCATTTCGTAGGTCTTGCCTGCACCAACTTCGTGTGCAAGCAACGTATTACCGCCATAAAGTACATGGGCAATGGCATTGCGCTGGTGTTCCCGGAGGGTGATCTCCGGGTTCATGCCCACGAATTTGATGTGGCTTCCATCGTATTCACGGGGACGAGTAGAGTTGAACAGCTCGTTGTACTGCTTCACCAGCGCAATGCGCCGCTGGGGGTCCTGCCAGACCCAGTTGGCGAAAGCATCCTTGATGACCTGTTGCTTTTGCTGCGCCAGCATGGTCTCTCGCTTGGTCAGCACACGTTTTGGCTTGCCCTCGGCATCCTCGATGGTGTCGTAGATGCGGACATCTTTCAGGTTCAGAGTTTCTTCCAGAATCTTGTAGGCGTTGGCTCTGCTGGTGCCGTAGGTCTCGGAGGAGATAATGTCACTTCGCCCCGTAGCGGTCTTACCTTCCACACGCCACTCGGCGGTATACGGAGAATATCTCACCTTGACCGCATGGCGCAGATAGTAGGGGATCTGAAAAGTCTCGGTCATAAACTTTTGAATGATTTCAGGTGCAAGCCATGTGGCACCCAAACGCACATCAATTTCAGAGGCTTCCAGTTCTCTGGGCTGCGCCTTGGTCAGCGCATCCACATTGACGGCAAATTCCGGGTTGGTCTCGGCGGCAAACTGCGCCATCCGCAGCTTTGCCCGGACATCGCCGGACAGGTACTCGTCTGCCATCTGCCAGCCTGCTTCCGGGTCGGTGGGGTCGGCGGCAGGGTCTTTGAAGATCACGCCGGAAAGTTCGGTGGTAATGCGCCCATACTCACCGGGAGTGCCCAGCAGTTCTGCCATATAGGGCAAGTCCACTTTGCCATGCTCACCAATAGATACCGCCAACGCTTCGCTGGGGGTGTCCACGCTGGTGACGGTACGCTCCGGGCGGATAGTGCGCTTGGTGAACATTGCAGCCTTGCTCTTGAGCTGCCCCTGCTCGTCCAGATTTTCCAGCGAGCACAGCAGATAATACGAGGAATCCTGCTCAAACAGCCGCCCGTTTTTGCGGTCGTTCAGCAAGCCGTACTTTGCGGTAAAGGCATCGTAGGCGGCGTTCAAACGCTCCTGTGTTGCCTTGATATCCTCGTCCGGGTAGTCGTTCAACTGCTGGTCGATCAGGTCGTTGACGATCTGCCGCAGCTCCACCATGCCAGTGACACGCCCCTTGGCGGTGTCGGACAGCTCCACCTGCGTCATCACGGAATTTTCCCGGTAGAACACCTCACCGTCCACTACGGTGTAGGAGAAGTTCTTCACCTCTGGGTCGGCAGGCAGAGTGCGCCGGGTGGCTTCTTCTTCAGCAATGTCAGGAGCATCCACCTCGGCGGCGGTGTACTGCCCCTCGATATGCTGCACCGCTTCGGCAAGCTGGTCTGCCAACACTGCACCCTCAATGGGTGCAACGGTGAGTTCCTCCCGTCCGTACTGGGTGCTTTCTGCGGTCAGTTCGCCCAGAACCATCTCCGGGTGGCCTACGAAATACTGGTTGATGGCAAAGCCGTCCTCGGTCTTGCCAAGCTGCACCCAGTTTGGCTCATGGTCGATAGGACGGTCACGCTTTTGCAGAAAAATAATGTCCGAAACAACATCGGTACCAGCATTGGCGCGGAAAGCGTTGTTGGGCAGACGGATGGCACCCAGCAGATCGGCTCGCTCTGCCATGTGCTTGCGGGCAGTGCTGTCCTTGCTGTCCATGGTGTAGCGGCTGGTAACGAACGCCACGATGCCGCCCGGACGCACTTGGTCGATGGCCTTGGCGAAAAAGTAGTTGTGAATAGAAAATCCCAGCTTGTTGTACGCCTTGTCGTTGACTTTATACTGACCGAAAGGCACATTGCCCACCGCCAAATCGTAGAAATCACGGCGGTCGGTAGTCTCAAAACCGGCAACGGTAATGTCTGCCTGCGGATACAGTTTTTTCGCAATACGCCCGGTGATGCTGTCCAGTTCCACGCCGTACAAGCGGCTGTTCTGCATGGTGTCTGGCAGCATTCCGAAGAAGTTGCCCACGCCCATACTAGGTTCCAGAATGTTACCGCTGCGGAAGCCCATGCGCTCCACAGCATCGTAGATGCCACGGATGACGGTGGGGCTGGTGTAGTGGGCGTTCAGGGTGCTGGAACGGGCTGCGGAGTATTCGTCCTCGGAGAGCAGCCCTTTCAGTTCGGCGTACTCTTTTGCCCAACTATCTTTGCCGGGGTCAAAGGCATCTGCCAAACCGCCCCAGCCTACATACTGGGAAAGCACCTGCTGCTCCTCGGCGGTGGCACCCCGGTGCTCCTCTTCCAGCTTGAACAGGGTACGGATAGCTTCAATGTTCCGGGCATATTTCTGCTTTGCGCCGCCCTCGCCCAGATGATCGTCCGTGATGTGGAAGTTTCCAGCCGCTTCAGGAGCAGAAGCCGCGTTCAGGGCTTCGTCTGCGACGGCAGCATCCGGGAAAGTCTGCCATTCGCCGTTGACTTCCACAGAGATGGGCAGCTTGTCCAGTTCATCATCGGACAGTTCCGGCTCGTCCTGTCGCAGACCGTCCTCGAACTGCTGTTTGTTCAGCACCTCGTTACTCCACGAATAGCCCTGCGCGCTGGTGTCGATGCGCACATCGGTTTCGCCCACATAGCCAACTGTTCCTTCAATGGTTCGGGTGGGAAGGTCTACCACAACATCGTCCCCGACCTTGTAATCAACGGCCTTTTCGGGAGCAGCATCAAGGGCTTCATCTTGTTGCTCGTACAATTCCCGGACAATAGCCAGCGGTTCTTCCCGGAAAATCGGCATCCGCATATCGGCCAGTGCCATATCCTGCAAGGAAACCTTGCCCTTATCAAAGTCCACCCTATCAATCCGAAATTCCCGGCCATCCATCTTGATAACGGAGCCGATGGGCAGATAGTCCTCTTTGTGCAGATGTTTAGTCTGGTGATGAGTCCCATCTTCGTTCAATCCGGCAAGGTAAACATCATTGCCCGCAGACCACAATTCTTTTGACTTTCTTGCCCATAAGCTAGGTGGAAAGCCTGTGACCTGAACTTCGCCCAGTGCTGTTTCTCTCGTGAACAAAGCACTGTTGAGAACTTTTGCGACCTTGGCAGCATCTTCTCCATAGAACATAAAATTGCCGCCAGCTTCAAATCCAACCAGAGTATCCGGGTGCTGCACCTTTAATGCAGTGTATTCGGCTGCACTGGCGGCGTTCAGTTCAAGGGGAAAGTCGCTGGCTCTTCTTTCTTTGTCCGACAGGTAGCGGTCAGACTGAATCATCAGGTCGATATACTTTTCAACCCGATCCCAGCGGAGGAGCGTTTTCCGATGGTCGGGATAATGCTCAAACGTCAGCCCCTTGCTGTCATGGTCAAGCCAACCACTGCTTCCGTCCAGATAAGTGTGCGAGGAACCACCGGGGCCGTATGGTGCGTATTCTTTGGCGAGAGCTTTTGCCCGGAGCTTTCGGTCAGGTTGCATCTGATAAATTTGCCATATCCGAAGTTTGCTATCTTCAAAATTGGAACCTCTCCGCAGCGCATTTTCAATCTCGGCCTGAGACAAAACAAAAGCGGAGGGCGATTTTTCGCTCTCCGCTTGGTCGATGGATTCAATTTGTTCGGCTTCGGTGGGAATAGCCACATCGAAGAAACTTAGCTGTAAATCAGCTCGTTCATCACCAGTTCCTCGGCCTGTGCTTTCAGGCTGTTCATGTGCTGCACCCACTCCATCTGATGCCGCTCTTTGTTCGGAGCCGGGTTCTGCTTCAGCAGTTCCTGCATGGTCTGCTGCATCCGGCTCTCTGCCGTCTGTTCCACTTCCAACAGGTGCGGATGCAGAGTCCCCGACAGGAGCATCGAATTGTACAGCACCGGGCGATGCTTCATCAGGTAAGTCCGGCGCAGTCTGCCGTATTTGCCCAGTGCTTTCTCCTGCTGGGGCAGGGTCAGGTTCGGGAGCTGGTAGTCCCCGACGGTCGAGTAGGTCACGTTCCTGCTGTTCATATTCATACTGACTCCTTTCTACATTGCGGCGGCGGATTGTCGTTTTTACGGTTCGTTCGATGTTGCGCAGCACATCCCGGCTGCATTCGCTGACTGCGGTGCCCAGCGCATACACGGCGGCAGGCGTGGAAAAAGAGAAGATGGCCTGAAAATCGTCACGGTCAAAATGACCGTCCGGCTCAAGGCCGCAGCGTTCCAGAACCGTATACAGGATGCTGATTGCGGCGGCAGATTTGAACTGGAACTCCTGTCCGGCTTCATCATAATCTATCAGGAACGAACCGTCAACGATGTCGAGAATGTCGCCGCTGTTGTTGTCCCAATAGGAATCCACCAGCTTGCCCGTCAGGTCAGAAATCTGCTGGCTGAGCCTTTCATGGTAAACGCCGTACTCTCTGGCAATCATTTCCGACACAGGCTGCATCAGATCGGGGCCGAGCTGCCACACCTCCGGGTCACGGGAATTGCGGCGCACCCCGGTGTCGCTCACATCAAAGACATAGTGCAGACGCGGCACACTGCTGGACTGGTCTAACAGTGCGATGCCCTTGGAGCCGCGCCGGACATAGCGGTTCATGCGATTGTTCCAGATGTCGAAGCTGGCGCAGGCAGTGGCATCAGGCCGCTGGGCGTAGATCATGAGCTGGTCTGCAAAGCTGTACTTGTACAGCCGGGATGCAGTGGTCAGGTAGTCCGTCCAGTTTTCCCAATACCGGGTCAAGCCGTTGGCTGTGCGCTGGGCAAGGGCGAGGTATTCTTCGGTTTTGCTTGGCATAGCGTTCCTCCCTTCAATCTCGTTGTAAACAAAAAAGCGAGCGGCCTTTTCAGGTCACTCGCTTATGGAATCTAAGGTATTTTATGAAAGTATTCTATCAAGACCACTTTCTTGCGGGTTATGAAAAATTTTCGGAGCAATAGCTTATGACACTATCCTAGTTGACAACCATCGACAAACTGGAATTTGACTAATCCTACATGTGCATCATATTACACTCATGTAATTATCCTCT
>OBZQ01001053.1_pt1 | contig 11546 bp, 10 predicted proteins | sample 1495531 | NCBI WGS metagenome assembly OBZQ01 (sample SAMEA2580237, study PRJEB22360) | human gut metagenome | biome: human gut; feature: human-associated habitat; material: faeces | place: Denmark | collected 2008/2010
GGCAAAAAGGCTCTCTTTGACAACTGCGACCATTTCGCATCATATGAATCAGCTATATCTGAATTCCTGACAGCCCTACTCAATCTGCCAGTCGATTGGTGTAACGCCATGTTCTTCCAGAAAATGATTGGTCTGGCTAAACGGCCTGCTTCCGAAAAATCCCCGGTATGCAGACAACGGGCTTGGATGCGGCGCTTCAAGTATCAAATGCTTCGAATTATTGAGCATTCGTTTTTTCCGCTGTGCCGGCGCTCCCCATAAGATGAATACGACCGGACGGTCCTGTGCGTTGACTGCCATGATCGCTGCATCTGTAAACTCCTCCCAGCCGATTCCTCTATGAGAATTCGCCTGATGCGCCCGTACAGTCAGCACCGTGTTGAGCATCAGTACTCCCTGCTCGGCCCATTTTGTCAAACACCCGTGGTTCGGAATGGTACAGCCCAGATCATCCTGCAGCTCTTTATAAATATTAACCAGAGACGGAGGCACCTGCACTCCCTTTTTCACCGAGAAGCACAGCCCGTGCGCCTGATTGAAATTGTGGTACGGGTCCTGCCCCAGAATCACTACCTTCACATCTTTTAAAGGTGTCAGATGAAACGCATTGAAAATATCATTCGCCGGCGGAAAAATCTGTCTGGTCCGATACTCCTCATTGACCGTATTAAATAATGTTTTATAATAAGGTTTCTTAAATTCCCCCTTTAATGCTTCATACCAGTCTCCATTGATTCCAGACATGATGTTCACTTCCTCTCTTTTGTTCTATATTAGTCTGACGGAAATCCCCTGATCTCTCAAATATTCTTTGACCTGCCGGATCTCCAGTTCCTTATAGTGGAACAATGATGCCGCCAGTGCTGCGTCTGCGCCGCCGTCTGTCAGCGCCTCTTTGAAATGCTCCACGGTCCCCGCACCGCCGGATGCAATCACCGGAATGGACACGCTCTCTGCCACCGCTTTGGTCAGCTCCAAATCGTATCCTGCTTTTGTCCCGTCACAGTCCATACTTGTAAGAAGAATTTCTCCTGCGCCCAGACTTTCCACCTTTTTCGCCCATTCAATGGCATCGATCCCGACATCCACGCGTCCGCCGTTCTTATAAATATTCCAGCCGCTTCTATCCTCTCTCTTTCTGGCATCGATCGCCACCACTACACACTGGCTGCCAAATTTATCCGCTGCATCCCGGATCAGCTGCGGATTGGCGATCGCAGAAGAATTAATGGAAATCTTGTCTGCCCCCTCGCGAAGCAGTGCTTTAAAATCTTCCACTGTGCGGATTCCCCCGCCGACTGTAAACGGAATAAACACACACTTTGCCACTTCCCGTACCATATCGATCACTGTCCCGCGCCCGTCAGAAGATGCGGTAATATCCAGAAACACAAGTTCATCTGCACCTGCCGCGTCATACGCTTTCGCAATCTCTACCGGATCCCCGGCATCCTTTAAATCCACAAAATTCACGCCTTTTACAACTCGTCCGTTATTTACATCCAGACATGGGATAATTCTCTTCGTAAACATCGCCTCTTCCCCCTTACAGTTCTGTAAAATTTTTCAGGATCTTCAGACCTGTCTCACCGCTTTTTTCCGGATGAAACTGACAGGCAAATACATTTTCTTTTTCCACGGAAGCATGGATATGTACCCCATATTCGGCAGAAGCTTTCACGATCGACTCTTCTTCTGCTTCCAGGTAATAAGAGTGCACAAAATAAACATATGCGCCCTCTTCGATTCCCTGAAACAGCTTTCCATTATGCGCAAAATGCAGAGAATTCCATCCCATATGAGGAATCTTCAATCCTTTTTTTGCCGGAATCTTCTTCACTTCCCCTTTTAAAACCCCAAGGCCTTTCACTCCCAAAGCTTCATCACTCTTTTCAAACAAGAGCTGAAGACCAAGACAGATTCCAAGAAACGGGATTTTTCTTCTTACAGCTTCGCGGATCACTTCATCCAGTCCGGTTTTTTCAAGCTGTGCCATCGCGTTGCCAAACGCGCCGACACCGGGAAGTATGATCCTTTCGGCATTTAAAATCGTATCTGCATCATCTGTGATCACGACCTCCTGTCCGAGAGAGAGCAGTGCTTTTTCTACACTTTTGATATTTCCTGCGCCATAATCGATAATTACTGTCATGTATGTGCTCCTTTCATCTGAACGTTCTTTCCTATGAGAAAAGGCATACAAAACACCTCCTGTTTCCAGTTGGCACGTTGTATGCCTGCATTTGCAGATTATTTTATCGCATTTTGTTCTTCATGTAAAGCTGATTTCCCGTCCAGCTCAAACCAGAATTCCACACCATTGTCAAAGTTTCTGACCCCGTATTTCTGATGGAAGGACTCCATGATTGCTTTGACGATCGACAGTCCGATTCCGTTACCGCCATACTCTCTGGTATGTGCTTTGTCTACTTTGTAGAACTTGTCCCACAACTTTGCAAGATCCTCCTGAGGGATCGGATGACCACTGTTGAACACCGTCACCCGAACAATGTCATCTTTTGACAGGACACGGACTTCGATTCTGCGCTCATTGTCCACATGGTGGATCGCATTGGTGAGATAATTGCGGATCACCTGCTCTGTTTTGAACTCATCTGCCCACACATAGACCGGACTCTCACCGATAAAATCAATCTTCGCATCGGCCTGCTGGATCAGGATCTCACAGCTCTGGATCACACCCTGGATCAGTTTGGAGACATCAAAACGTTCGAATATAACTTCATCATTTCCAAACTCAAGCTGATTCAGCGTCAGAAGATTCTTGACCATGAGATTCATCTTGGAAGCTTCATCCATAATCACATCACAATAAAACTCCCGGCTTTCCGGATCATCACTGACGCCTTCTTTCAATCCTTCTGCATATCCCTGGATTAAAGCGATCGGCGTTTTTAACTCATGGGAAACATTGCCCAGAAATTCATTCCGCATATCTTCCATTTTTTCTTTCTTCTCAATATCCTTCATCAACTCATTATTGGCGCGCTTCAGTTCCGAAACTGTCTTCTCCAGACGCTCGGACATAATATTGAAATTATTCCCGAGCGTTCCGATCTCATCCTCTCCACCTCCGGTGTACCTTGCGTCAAAATCCAGCTCTGACATCCGTCTGGAAAGGGAAGCAAGCTGTGTGATCGGCTCTGTAATCTTTCTCGCAAACAAAGATACCAGAATTCCTCCCAGCACCAGTGCCGCAATTCCGACATAGACCAGCAGCTTGTTTGCAAGCGCCGTGCTCTCCCAGATACTGTCCAATGGACTCCTCAGAATAAAGATCGCTCCTTTAGAATAGGTTCCCCACATTTCCAGATAGTCAATTCCTGCTACCGGATCTCTGATCTTTCGTATTTCATAGTTGTCCGTACTTTTCAGAAGCTCTCCTTCATCCTGATTCTGATTAAATACATATCCGCGCAGCTGGCTGACAAGCTGTTCCTGATCTCCTCTCGGCGAGAAAATCACCTGATTATCCTGTAAGACAAGCATGGATATATTCGTACGCTCCATCACTTTCCACGCGCGCTCATCTTCCTTATTTCCCTGTGCCAGTGCCGTTCCTACTGTCTTATGCACTTCCAGAAGGTCCCTCTCCTTATGCATGATGTAGTATGTCTCCAGACACTTGGAATATACGAGAAACATCATGACCAGAATAAAAATGATCAGTCCGCTGAATACTACGGTCATCTGCCTTTTGATCGAATGTTTCATTACTCTACCTCAAACTTATAGCCCATCCCCCAGATGGTCTTGATATATTCTCCCTTGTCCCCCAGCTTGCTCCTGAGTTTTTTGACATGGGTATCAATCGTTCTGGCATCCCCGAAATAGTCGTAATTCCACACATTATTCAGAATCTTTTCTCTGGAAAGTGCAATTCCCTGATTCTCGATAAAATATGTCAAAAGCTCGAACTCTTTAAAACTCAGATCTACCGGTGATCCATCACTCATCACTGTATGTGCCGCTTTGTCCACCACGATTCCGCCGGCTGAAATCTCATCTGTGTTTCCGCTTCCCTGCGTCCTTCGAAGGATTGCTTCTACTCTGGCTACCAGGATTTTCGGACTGAACGGCTTGGAAATATATTCGTCCACTCCCAGATCAAATCCCTGCAGCTCATCCCGCTCTTCCGATCTTGCCGTCAGCATGATGATCGGCACCTTTGAATGCATACGGATCTCCCGACAAACCTGCCATCCATCCATCTTCGGCATCATCACATCTAAAATGATCAGCGCAATATCTTTATCCTCATAAAAATAGTCCATTGCCTCCATGCCGTCTGCGGCCTCTAACACGGTATATCCCTGCCTCACAAGAAAATCCTTTACCAGCTTTCTCATCCTGCTCTCATCATCTACTACTAAAATTTTCGTCTTATCCATCTTTTCCTCACTCCTCATCTTGCCACTCTTTGTTACTGTGAACAGCAACCACTCTTTAGCTTCATCATATCAAAGATTTATGTCCGTACTGTGAAATTTCTGAATTTATTCTACACTCTTTAATGACTCCACCATATCAATCTTTTTGAGTTTAAAATACATGACAAGATTTACAAATACAGAAAATGCAAGTGTAATCAGAAAACTGTATCCATAACTGGACATTTCAATACTGCGTCCGAACATCGCAGAATCTACTTCTACTGTCACGATCACAAACCGGTGCAGAATACTTCCGAGAATAATACCGGCAACGCCGCCGATTACAGTCAGTATCATATTTTCCCTGTATACATATGCCGATACTTCATTATCATAAAATCCAAGTACCTTCAATGTTGCCAGTTCTCTTCTTCTCTCTGTAATGTTGATACTGTTGAGGTTATACAATACGACAAATGCCAAAAGCCCTGCCGAAATAGCCAGCACTGCCATTACAATATCCAGACTTCCAAGCATGTCATCCAGCTGATCTTCAATGGAATCTGTATAGCTGATATTCAGTGCTCCTTCTCCTTTCAAGATATCCTCTCCCAAAATCTCCAGCTGATCTTCATATCCTTTTTTCATCTGGAAATACACACTGTTATACTGCGGCTCTTCCCCATACAAAGACTGGTATATTTCAGGACTCATATACAGATAGTGCCCGATATAATTTTCGCAGATCTTTCCGACCTTTACTTTGACATCTTCTTTTCCTGTCTGGCAGAGCGTGATCGTATCCCCTTCCTTTACTTCCAGAAGTTTCGCTGTCTTCTCTGTAAGGATTACCCCTTCCGTCTCCAGATCATACTGTGTATAAGATCTGCGATCACGAAATACTACCATTTCTTCAAAGTCCTGCAGATCTTCCGGAACATTCAGATATACTTCCTGTTCTTCGTTCCCATGTTTTACCTTCATCTGACCAAGATATCCCACCGCAGTCTTATCTACCTGATCATTCCAGTACAACTCCCGTTCCACATTATTCTGCTCCTGCTTACTGGCGCTGGTATTTAAAATAATATTGGCATCATAGAGCTGAAGTTCATGATACTGAAGCTTCGCAATATCAACAATAGAATCCCGCAGGCCAAATCCCACTAAAAGCAGAGCCATACACCCGCCAATTCCAAACACTGTCATAAAAAACCGCTTCTTATAACGCAGCAGATTCCGGATTGTTGCCTTCCAGATAAAATTGAACTGGCTCCACAAGGATGGAATCTTCTCCAGAAATACTCGTTTTCCTTTTTTCGGGGCAGGCGGACGCATCAATTCCGCAGCCTGTTCTCTCAATTCTTTATAGCAAGAGAACAATGTAGCTCCCATCGTACACAACAGAGCCGTCAGTGACGCTGAAACTCCATAGTAAAGGTTATATGGAATCACAGCCGTATTCATATGAGGATACATAATTCCATAAGCTGTCACAATAATATAAGGAAGGATTTTTTCTCCAACCAGCACACCGGACACACAGCCTCCCACTGTCGCCCAGAATGCATATCCCAAATATTTTCCGGCAATGGAACGTCTGGAATATCCCAGCGCTTTGAGTGTTCCGATCTGAGTCCTCTGCTCTTCCACCATACGCGTCATAGAAGTCAGACTGATCAACGCCGCAACTAAAAAGAATAAAACAGGAAATGCTCTCCCGATGGCCCGCATTCGGTCGGCATTCTCTCCGTAGCTACTGTACTCTGTCAGATCTTCCCTGTCATTTACATACCACTTTCCCTGTTCCAGGCTTGTCTTTTGCTGCTCAATCTGCTGTTGGATCTGAGGTGCTGCAATTTCCATCGCCTCCGATGGAACTTCTGCCAGTAATTCTGCCTGCTTTTGGTCCATCTGCTGCATCAGCTCTTCCCGACGGATATCCTCACGCTCCGACTGGATCGCTTCCACCTGCTTTTTCGTCTCATCCACCAGGTTATCATACTCTTTTGTAAAAGCAGTCTCTTCTTTTGCGCCTTTCACCTGAATTGAAATTTCTGTATACGCATCCATCTGAAAGCTTTCCGGAAGTACCGATATAAAACCACTGACACTTCCGTTTCCGATCATACTGCTTCCTCTGGAAAAGGAAATGTACTCCGGACTGCTCACACTTCCCACGATCTGAAAGGTGCTCTGCGTCAGTTCTTCTGTCACTTCCGTATCCTCATCCTTCAGAAATGTGATCTTATCTCCGATCTGATATCCGCTGGATGCCAGAAAATCTGCATCTGCCACGCACTCGTCCGCTTTCTCGGGCATACGCCCCTTTTCTACCTTCAGCTCATTTATCCCATCCTGAGAGGAAAAAATATGTACGACCTTCTGACTGCCGTCCACATCACATAAGGCATCCATGGAATAGACAGGCTGTGCCTGTTCCACTCCCTTGACCTCCCGTATCGCCTGCAAGTCATCCGCTGTCAGCCCCATCGTACTGACTACCTGCAGATCCATCAGCTTACTTTTGTCAAAATACGCGTCTCCCGATAAGCGCATATCCGGTTCCGCTGCCCGGATTCCCGAAAAAAACGCAGTTCCTATGGCAACAATGAAAAAAATGGAGAGAAATCTTCCGAAGCTCTTTCGTATTTCCATATAAAAATCTTTTCGCAGTGCTTTTTTTCTCATCTCATCCCCCTACCACTCAATCTCATCTATGGATATCGGATTCTCGTTTACTTTCATACTGGATACTTTTCCGTTTTTGATCTTGATCAGACGGTCGGCCATCGGTGCCAATGCCGAGTTGTGTGTGATCACGATCACGGTCATTCCCTTTTCCCTGCACATCTCCTGCAAAAGCTTCAGGATCGCCTTTCCGGTATTATAATCCAGTGCTCCGGTCGGCTCATCACATAAAAGAAGCTTTGGATTTTTAGCCAGAGCTCTTGCGATAGAAACTCTCTGCTGCTCTCCCCCGGAAAGCTGTGCCGGGAAATTATCCATTCGCTCCTCCAGTCCGACTTCTTTTAATACTGCTCTTGCATCCAGCGGATTTCGGCAGATCTGAAGCGCCATCTCTACATTCTCCAGAGCAGTCAGATTCGGGATCAGATTATAAAACTGAAACACAAACCCGATATCGTCCCGCCGATATCCCGTCAGCTGCCTCTCACTGTACTTTGTAATATCCTGACCGTCCACTGTGATCCGACCGCCACTGGCAGTATCCATCCCGCCAAGTATATTCAAAACCGTCGTCTTTCCTGCCCCACTTGGGCCTACAATCACTACAAATTCACCTTTTTGTATCGAGAAATCGATTCCGTCTACTGCCCGGATCTCCACTTCTCCCATATGATAAATCTTTGTAATATTTTCCAACTTTACAAATGTGTCCATACATTACCCATCCTTTCCGCTTTATTATAGCATGAGGCAAAAAAAGAAACAGTTCTTTTTTTATGAACTGTTTCTGAAAATTCAATAAATTTCGTCGATATTCCACTCGTCGTTGTGCCATTTGATCCGCGCTCTGCGGCGTTTTTCCGCTTCCAGTTTGCGCTTTCGGATCCGCCGTATCTGCAGGACTCTTAAGTAAAAGACAAAGCCCGCTGACAAAAGTACCACTCCGACACAAACAGGCAGTATGATCTTCCACATTGCGAGTTTCTTTTCATAAACGATAGAAATCGTATGTGCCCCCTGTACGGATTTCAAAGTATATTTGCTTTGATACTTTTCCAGATCGATCTCTTTTTTATCAATCTTGACTGAAGCGATTCTGTATCCTTCTTTCTCCGGATAATCTGCCTCAAATGCTTCTCCGCGCAGCACTGTTTTCCTGGAAACTGACGGCTTGTCCTCCCCAACCTGAACCTTTACTTCAACCTCATACTGGTAAGGCACTTCCATCCTGTACAATCTGACCTTCTTTGTCCCGTCAGATAATGTGACATTCACAACTGCCAGAAAGACTCCCGGATCCAACTCACAGATCGATTCCGGCTCATCACTGGTGACATGATCCTCAAACTGAAAATCCAGCTTTTCATAATACAGCAGTTTCTTTTCAGAAAGAGAGTATACATTCAGAAAATCACCATTTCCCGAAAACAGTGTCAGAGGAAAATTCAAAACATAATCTTCTGTCACACACAGGTCCTGATAATTTCCATCCCCTGCATAACCGCCCAGATCTCCCAGATCTTCTGTGACCTGGAACTCATTATTTAAAATCTTAAACTGATATCCTCCATCTGCATTTGTCTGGATCACATACCTGTCATTTGCCGAATCATAACCGATTCCCAGGATATTATAGGAATCGGTCACTTTCACCTTGCGCCTGAATTTCAGTGTATCTGCATCCATGATAAAAAGACATCCTCTGTTTTCCTTCTGATAACTGGTATAAAGACTGACCGCGATCTCATTGGTATTCGGATTATATGCCATTCCATTGGCATGTTCATAATCTGTCTCCTGTACCTGCATTGCAAGGGAATACTGCTTTACCGGATTGCCGTTTTTGTCCTTGTCATTGCGGTAGTATGCCTTTACAATATCCGGCTGTCCACTTCCATCCAGCACGTTTTCCAGACAAACGATGTAATCGTCTGTCGCACATATGGACTGTACGACTCCATGTTCTGTTTCGATCGGCTCTTCCTTCACCATCTTCCAGGACAGATTTTGAAACGCCTGCGGCGATGCAATCTGAGCTTGTACTGTAAACGGGCAGAGCACAGACAACAGCAGTCCTGTCAGAATGCCAAACGTCCATGCCTTCTTTCTCACAGCACCAGTTCCTCCCACTTGTCCCCTGCCCCGAACGTGCAGTGAAACCGTTTCGGAAGATCACCGGTTCCAAGCAGATAATTCTGATACTTCATGATCAAATCTACTGCCACAGGGATTGCACCCTCATACAATTTATTCAATAACAGACAGTATTCCCTGCATTTTGGATTCGGTTCTTCACTCATCACCAGCCCATGGAACTTGTCATACTGTCCTGCTGTCTTCATTGCTCCGAACAACAGGTTTCTCTTTGTTTTTCCCGGTGCATACAACGCTTTATGGCACAACTGCATCCCTTTCAGTGCTTTTCTCGCCTGCTGGGCAGTCACATGATCAAAAAACGGCGCGACTACCTTTGCATTTTTCTCAGTAGCATGGATATGCTCCGTCTGCCTGTAAGTCAAAGGATCAAATTTGTCCTCTATCAGCAGATAACGATCAAACTCCATCTCAATCTCTGAATGACCGATTCCACTTTTCTGAATCATCTTTTCTACGTAAGGATGACACTCACTGTCCAGCGCAAAATGGCAGATAAAGCCATAGATATAAGCCCTGCTCATGGTTTTGTCATCTGCATCGGCGATTACCTTTTTCGCCCTTTCAAAGAACAAATCCGCCATCTGCTTATGCATTCCATATCCCTGTCCGCTCACAGAATTGGGAATCAGTGCTCTATAATAAAACAAAATATCCGGTCCGTGCAGACCGATATCAAATAATTCTCTGTTTGTCTCCATTGCCGTCCGGATTCTTCTCGGAAGTGCATCCAGAACATCTTTTCCAAATCGATAATGTGTATACGTTGTCGGCATATGCTCTCCCCTTTCTTCAATCAAAACTCCCGCTGCTTTTGTTTTTTCAAAACCTATTTTATATCTTATCACAATTTTCCAGAAAATAAACGAAAAATCCAAATCTGTTACAAGTTTCCCCTTGACTTTTTATCAGATTCTCCTATATTATAAGTAGAACGGTGATAAACCGTATGATTCAGGGCTTGTACTGGTTTCGACAGGGGTCTTGAAGATGGAGAAGCTATCCGCAGGCAGATGCGTCAAATCGCAAACTTAAAATTAAACGCAGACGAAAATTACGCGTTAGCAGCCTAGTTGCTGCTTGTCAGCCTTAAGGCACTCACACCTTGAGAATCTGGCATCGACTTTTGTGAGAAACGATGGCAGCAAAGCTTTGAGCTGTCAGGCGTATCATGAAGCTACCGAAGCTGTAAGGATGTCCGTTTTCGTGCAGCCGGGGGAATCAAAAAGAACTGACTATGATAGTAGAAGTACATGGGATAGGCTTTTGGACGCGGGTTCGACTCCCGCCAGGTCCATTTTATAGGGAATCGCGAGAAATCGTAGATTCCCTTTTTTATTGGCTTTATCGGATATACTATTTTATAAAAAATATAATATTTTATAATTTGTGTTGCATTTTACACTGATATGCAACACGATATGCAACACGAAAGATGATACAATATTCACCCCTCAGAGAACGATCTCCGAGGGGATTTTTATTAAATAGATGTGGTCTCTTTACTGTAAATTACCGACATGAGCCTTGCATACCATGGCGCTTTAGGACTCCACTTGTAACACGGCATGTCCTTACCATTGTTGTCCTTGTAAATCTGCTGGATGATTTTTAATTCGTCTGGATGACCCAATGTTATTACTTTTTGACCGTCAAAATAATACACTGCACCTTTTCCCTCTACTGTAAATAAACATTTCATCTCTTCTTCTCCTTCCTGTTCGATTCCTGTATTCTGGTTATTTTTTTGTTCGCTGCATGCAGACGCTCTACTGTCAATCGCCTTTGCAATCAGCTCCGCAATTCCTTTTGTACCTAAATTTCGATATCTGGCCACATCACCTGTGCCAGTGCAGAATAATGTCTCCACGATCATGCCAGGCATATTAGATGCATTCAGATCATGGTATCCCGAACTGTACTTTACACCACGGTTAGTAAATCCTTTTCCTGCAAAATTATTACAGATGTTGCTTGCGATCGTGTTCATGGTCTGGTTAGATGCATCATATAACCACACCTCTGTGCCCCCTGCTGATGCCGCTCCTGCGGCGTTCATGTGCAGAGTGACATAGATATCGCATCCTGCTCCATTCGCCTTATTTGTGCCGTCAGACAACTCACCAGACACATTCGATGCGTTGGAATTACAATCAATCACAGTATGTCCGACTGCCTGTAGCATCGGTACAAGTTCGTTGTAGATCTTCCGCACTTCCGCCTGTTCATCGATCAGACCTATTGCACCTTTACAATTTGGGGAATGCCCTCCCCTTAAGCCAATTTTCATTCTTTCTCTTCCTCCTG
>OBZQ01001064.1_pt1 | contig 11347 bp, 9 predicted proteins | sample 1495531 | NCBI WGS metagenome assembly OBZQ01 (sample SAMEA2580237, study PRJEB22360) | human gut metagenome | biome: human gut; feature: human-associated habitat; material: faeces | place: Denmark | collected 2008/2010
AGCTCGACCGCCCCCGGGCGGCCCCCCCCCCCCGCCACGCCGACGTGGACGAGGAGCAGCTCTGGGCCGACGTCTCCGCCGTGACGGCTCAGGCGCTGGACAACTTCATCGCCATGCGCGCCGCCGAGGGCGCCAAGATGAAGGCCGACGTGGAGAGCCGCCTGTGCTTCCTCGAGGAGCGGGTGGGCAGGGTGGAGACCCTGAGCGCGGGCCGCGTCGAAGCCTACACCAGCCGCCTCTACGAGAAGCTCAGGGCCATCCTCGAGGACCGCAGCATCGACGACGCCCGGGTCCTGACGGAAGCCGCCATCTTCGGCGACAAGACCGCCGTGGACGAGGAGACCGTCCGTCTGCGCAGCCACATCGCCCAGTACCGCTCCATTCTGGAGCTGGACGAGCCGGTGGGCCGCAAGCTGGACTTCCTGACCCAGGAGCTGAACCGTGAGACCAACACCATCGGCTCCAAGTGTCAGGACCTGGACATCACCCGCACGGTGGTGGACATGAAGGCGGAGATCGAGAAGATCCGCGAACAGATCCAGAACCTCGAATAAAAACAGTACGGAGGAGTTCAGATGAAGCTCATCAACATCGGCTTTGGCAATCTGGTCAGCGCGGGGCGGGTGGTGGCCGTCGTCAGCCCCGACTCCGCGCCGGTCAAGCGTCTGGTGAAGGAGGCGCGGGAGCGGGGGATGCTCATTGATGCGTCCTATGGCCGCAGCACCCGGGCCGTGCTCATCATGGACTCCGACCATGTAGTCCTTTCGGCCCTGACGCCTGAGACGGTGGCAGGCCGCGCTGCGGGCCAGCCGGAAGGAAAACCGACAGAGGAGCAGTAAAAAATGGAAAACGAAAAGTACCTGTTTGTCGTCTCCGGTGCCGCCGGTACCGGCAAGGATAGTGTGGTCAAGGCCCTGCGCGAGGCCCACCCCGAGATCGAAAAGACCGTCTCCGCCACCACCCGCGCACCCCGCCCCGGCGAGCAGGAGGGGGTGGACTACTACTACCGCACCCGGGAGCAGTTCCAGCACCTCATCGAAACCGACCAGGTGGTGGAGCACAACTTCTACAACGGCAACTACTACGGCACTCTCCGCGAAGAGGTGGATAAGCGCCTCGAGGCGGGCAAGCTGGTGGTGCTGGTCATCGACGTCCACGGCGCGGCCAACATCCGCCGGATGTTCCCGGGGGCTACCACCATCTTCCTGCTGCCGCCCTCCGTGGAGGAGCTGGAACGCCGCCTCCGGGGCCGCGGCACCGAGACGGAAGCCAGCATCCTCGAGCGCCTCGACACCGCAAAGAAGGAGCTGGCCCAGCAGGAGAAGTTCACCCTCACCCTCGTGAACGACGAGGTGGACGCCTGCGCCGAGAAGCTCTACGGCATCATCCGCCAGCGGGCCGGCCTCGACAGATAACAAGGAGCCGCGAATGCCAAAAACGGTAGGCGTTGCCGTGAGCAACGCGACCTTCCACTTCGACAAACTCTATACCTACGCCGTCATGCCCGACCAGCAGGAGGCCGTCCGCCTCGGCAGCATGGTGCTGGTGCCCTTCGGGCGGGGGAGCAAGGCCCGGATGGGCGTGGTGCTGGCCTGCGACGAAGAGCCGGAGCACGCAAAGCTCAAGTACCTCTTCGACGTGGCCCCGGCCTCGGCCTGCCTGACGCCGGAGCTGCTGCGGCTGGTGCATTTCCTCAAGGAGCGCACCTTCTGCACCTACTACGAGGCCGTCAAGGCGGTCATCCCCTATGGGGCGCAGTATAAGCCCGCCCTCGCGGCGGACGGCGTGACGCCGGTGCTCCAAAAGCAGCTCACCCGCCACACCGAGAACAGCTATAAGCTGGTGGGGGCTTTGCAGCAGAAGCCCAGGCCCACGGCCAAGCAGCTGGCGGCGGTGGCCCTGCTGAGCGGGGGAGAGCGCACCCAGAACGAGATGGAGGCCCACGGCATCACCAAAGCCGTGCTGGACAACCTCTGCGCCAAGGGCGTCGTCGAATGCAGCAAGGTGAACAAATCCATCGACCTGTATTCGTCTATCCCGCTGAAAAACGAGCCCATCACCCTGACGGCCCAGCAGCAGGCGGCCTATGACGCCCTGCTGCCCGGCCTCGAAGACACCGCCCCCCACTCGGCGCTGCTCTACGGCGTCACCGGCAGCGGCAAGACGCTGGTGTTCTTAAAGCTTATCGAGCGGTGTCTGGCGCTGGGCCGCCGCGCCCTCGTGCTGGTGCCGGAGATCAGCCTGACGCCTCAGATGATCCTCCGCCTCAAGAGCCGGTTCGGGCGGCGGGTGGCCGTCCAGCACTCGGCCCTCAATCACACCGAGCGTCTGCTCCAATGGCAGATGATACAGGACGGCGGCGCTGACATCGTGGTGGGGACCCGGAGCGCCGTCTTTGCCCCGCTGGAAAACATCGGCCTCGTCATCATCGACGAGGAGCAGGAGCACACCTACCGCTCCGAGTCCGCGCCCCGGTATGCCGCCCAGGAGGTGGCCCGGCAGCGGGCAGCGGAGAACGGCTCCCTGCTCCTTCTGGCCAGCGCTACCCCCAGCACCGAGAGCTTTTACGCCGCCCGGAACGGCCGCACCCAGCTGGTCCGGCTCACCCAGCGCTACGGCGGCAACCCGCTGCCCAGCGTCCAGATCGTGGATATGCGGGCAGAGCTGGCCTCGGGCAACCCGAGGGAGATCAGCCTTGCGATGGAGGACGCCATCCGGCGCAACCTCGACGCGGGCAGGCAGACCATCCTGCTGCTCAACCGCCGGGGCTACCAGACCATGGCCCAGTGCGACGACTGCCGCGAGGTGCTGAAATGCCCCAAGTGCAGCGTCCCCATGGTCTACCACAAGGCGGGCCATAAGCTGCTCTGCCACTACTGCGGCACCCAGCTCGACCCGCCCCCCAAGACCTGCCCCGCCTGCGGCGGCAGGCTGCTCTACCGGGGCTTCGGCACCCAGAAAGCCGAGGAGGAGCTGGCCCAGCTCTTCCCGGAGGCGAGGGTGCTGCGGATGGACCAGGACTCCACCGCCGCCAAGGACGCCCACGAAAAGCTGCTGGCGAAGTTCGCCCGGCATGAGTACGACATCATGGTGGGGACCCAGATGGTGGCCAAGGGCCTCGATTTCGAGGACGTGACCCTCGTGGGCGTCCTCGGCATCGACTCGCTGCTCTTTGCGCAGGGGTTTCGGGCCTACGAGACGGTGTTCAGCCTCATCACCCAGGTGGTGGGGCGCTCCGGCCGGGCGAAAGACCCGGGCTTCGCCATCATCCAGACCACCGACCCCGACAACCCCGTCCTCAACCTCGCCGCCGCGCAGGACTACGACGCCTTCTTCGAGCAGGAGATCGCGTATCGAAAGTTAGGGCTCTACCCGCCCTTCTGCGGGCTCTGCGTCGTGGGCTTCTCCGGCCCGAAGGAGATCGAGGTGGCCCGGGCCGCCGCCCGGTTCTCGGCCCTCTTAGGCCGTCAGGCCGCGCAGCAGCCGGACCTGCCCCTCCGGGTGCTTGGCCCCACCCCCGGCAACATCGAAAAGATCAACGAGAACTACCGCTACAAGCTCACCATCAAGTGCCGCGCCGACAAACGCTTCCGCGACCTTGTCCGCCAGACCCTCGGCCTCTACGAGCAGGAAAAGCTGCCCGCCAAGGCCACCGTGGTGGTGGATATGCATTCTGACGGTGATATTTGATAAGATCATTTGGAGGTATACTTCATGGCTATCCGCAACATTGTAAAAGAGGGCGACCCCATCCTGAACAAGGTCTGCCGCCCCGTGACCAGCTTCGACGACCGTCTGGCTACCCTGCTGGACGATATGCGCGAGACGATGATCGCCGCCGACGGCGTGGGCCTCGCAGGCCCCCAGGTGGGGATGCTGCGCCGCGTCTTCGTGGTGTGGGACACCACCGACGCCCCGGAGGAGATTCCCGAAAACTACGAGTACAAGTTCATCGACTTCGTCAACCCCGAAATTCTCGCCGTGTCTGAGGACGAGGAGACCGCCTACGAGGGCTGCCTGTCCTTCCCGGGCCACAACGGCGCCGTGACCCGCCCCGCAGCCGTCAAGGTCCGCGCACAGGACCGGAACGGCGAGTGGTTCGAGCTGGAAGCCGAGGGCCTGCTGGCCCGCTGCATCCAGCACGAGAACGACCATCTGGACGGCATCACCATCATGGAGTCCAGCGAGTTCTTCTATGAGGACACCGAGGAGGGCCGCGCCGCTGCCGCCAAGAAGAAGGAGAACGACTGATGCGCATTCTGTTCATGGGGACGCCGGATATTGCGGCGGACTGCCTGAAGGCCCTGTATGAGGCGGGCCACGACATCTGCGGGGTCTACACCCGGCGCGACAAGCCCGTGGGCCGCAAGCAGGTGCTCACCGCACCCCCGGTGAAGGAGGTGGCGCTGGCCCACGGCACCCCCGTCTTTCAGCCCCGCACCCTGCGGGACGGCGGCGAGGATGAGAACATCCGGGCGCTGGCTCCTGAGCTCATCGTGGTGGTGGCCTACGGCTGCATCCTGCCCAGATCGGTGCTGGAAGCGCCGAAATACGGCTGCATCAACCTCCACGTCTCCCTGCTGCCGAAATACCGGGGCAGCGCCCCCGTGCAGTGGGCGGTGCTGAACGGCGACGCCGAGACGGGCGTCTCCATCATGCAGATGGACGAGGGCCTCGACACCGGCGACGTGCTGGCCTGCGAGAGAATCAAAATCGACCCCGAGGAGACCAGCGGCCAGCTGTTCGACCGGGTGACGGCCGTGGGCGCACGGGTGCTCTGTGAGACCCTGCCTGCCATCGCAGCCGGGACGCTCAGGGCAGAGCCTCAGGCCCGCGAGAACGCCTCCACCGCCCCCATGCTGAGCAAGGAGATGGCCCAGTTCCATCTGACCGACAGCGCCGACCACATCCACAACTGGGTGCGGGGCATGAACCCGTGGCCCGGGGCATGGTTCGTGACGGCGGGCGGCAGGAAGGTCAAGGTGATGGAGTGCCGCGTCGCGGAAAGCCACGGCGAAGCCGCCGGCACGGTCCTCGCCACCAAGCCCCTGACCGTGGCCTGCGGTGAGGGCGCTGTCCAGCTTTTGCACGTCGTGCCGGAGGGCAAGAAGCCCATGGACGGCACCTCCTTCGCCGCCGGTCTCCGCCTCAGGGCGGGGGACAGCCTGTGAGCGGCCCGAACCCCCGCGGGGCGGCGGTGGCGGCGCTGGTGCGGCAGGAGCAGGACGGCTTTTCGAACCTCATCCTCGACGCAGAGCTGCGCCGCCAGAAGCTGGAGGGCCGCGATAAAGCATTTGCCAGCGCGATATTTTACACCGTGCTGGAGCATCAGGGGACGCTGGACTATATCCTGAGCCGGTTCTTGCCCAAAGGGCTTGCCAAGCTCGACCCGCAGGTGCGGGAAATTCTCCGCGCCGCGCTGGCACAGGCCCGCTATATGCAGGTGCCTGCCTCGGCGGCGGTCAATGAGGCCGTCAAGCTGACCCGCACCTTCAAAAAAGCCAGCGCCTCCGGCCTCGTGAACGCCGTGCTGCGCCGGGCCATCGGCTATGACCTCGGCTCTGCCGTCTTCGCCGACGAGGTGGAGCGGCTGATGGTGCTGGGCTCGGCGGGCCGGGACGTGGCAGCCTTCCTCCACCAACACTACCCCGACGAGGCGCTGGACATCCTGACCCACACCGCCGACGGCGGCCTGACCAGCCTCCGGGCCAACCCCCTGAAAGGGACGCCGGAAGCCCTCTGCGAAAAGCTGCTGGCCTCGGGCGCGAAGACCGCCGCCCCGGGCCTTCTGCCGGGCAGCGTCTTGGCCCGCTTCGAGGGGAGCCCGGCAGAGAGCGGGCTTTTCCGGGAGGGCTATTTCCACGTGGAGGGGCAGGCCAGCCAGCTTGCCGCCCTCTGCGTGGAGGCAAAGCCCGGCGATACCGTCCTCGACCTCTGCGCCGCCCCCGGCGGCAAGAGCCTGCTCCTCATCGAGGAGATGGGGGACGAGGGGCGGCTGGTGAGCTGCGACGTCAGCGAGAACCGCGTCCAGCTCATCCGCAAGGCCGTGGAGCGGATGGGCTTCCGGAACGTGGAGCCCCGGGTCTCCGACGGCACAAAGCCGGACAACCACCTGCCCATGGCGGACGCCATTTTGGTGGACGCCCCCTGCAGCGGCCTCGGCATCCTCGCCAAGAAGCCGGACATCCGGTACAAGACCCTCGAAAAAGCGCGTCACGATGAATTATTGGCCACCCAGTCGGCCATTCTGGATACAGCCGCCGCCCACCTGAAGGAGGGCGGGCGTCTGGTCTACTCCACCTGCACCATCGACCCTGCCGAGAACGAAGAGCAGGTGCGGGCCTTCGTGGGCCGACACCCGGAGCTCCGGGTGGTGACGCCGGACGTCCGCTTCCCGGCCGGGATGACGGTGGGGGACTGGGGCGCGCTTTCCGTCCCCACCCGCACCGGCATGGACGGCTTTTTCCTCTGCGCGATGCAGAAACGTGATTCCTGACAAAAGGAGATTTTCATGGAGATGAAACGCTGTATATCCTCCCTGACGCTGGAACAGCTGACAGCGGAGCTGAAAGCGATGGGCCAGCCCGGCTTCCGGGCCAAGCAGATTTTCCACTGGGTCCACCAGAAGCTCGTGACCGACTTTTCGGCCATGACCGACCAGCCCAAAGCCCTGCTGGCAAAGCTCGAGGAGGCATTTTACATCGCCGCGCCCATCATCGAGCGGCGGCAGGAGGCCAAGGACGGCACCGTGAAGTACCTGCTGCGGATGGCCGACGGCAACTGCATCGAGACCGTCGTCATGCGCTACCACTACGGAAACACGGTCTGCGTGTCCACTCAGGTGGGCTGCCGGATGGGCTGCCGCTTCTGCGCCTCGACCCAGGCGGGCCGGGTGCGCAACCTCGAGGCGGGGGAGATCTGCTCCGAGATTTACACCGCCCAGAAGGACATCGGGGAGCGCATCTCCCACATCGTGCTGATGGGCATCGGGGAGCCGCTGGATAATTTCGACGAAGTCATGCGCTTTCTCGAGAACATCTCCTCCCCCGAGGGGGTGAACATCGGGATGCGGAACATCAGCCTCTCCACCTGCGGCCTCGTGCCGAAGATCGACCAGCTGGCCGAGAAGAAGCTCCAGCTCACCCTCTCCGTCTCCCTCCACGCCCCCAACAACGACATCCGCAGCGGCATGATGCCCGTGAACGACGCCTACCCCGTGGAGGTGCTGATGCAGGCCGTGCGCCGGTATCAGGAGACGACGGGCCGGAGAGTGAGCTTCGAGTACTCCATGGTGCGGGGGGTCAACGACTCCGACGCCTGCGCCAAGCAGCTGGCCGACCTCATCCGGGGGATGGGCGCTCACGTCAACCTCATCCCCATCAACCCGGTGGACGGCAGCCCTTATTCGGCCACCGACGCCGCCAACGTCCGGCGCTTCCAGCAGAAGCTGGAAAGCCTCGGCGTCAACGCCACCGTCCGCCGCCGTCTGGGCAGCGAGATCAGCGCCGCCTGCGGCCAGCTCCGCCGGGACGAGATGAACGGCAAAGTCTGAGAAGGAGAATCCTATGAAACTTGCAGGAAAAACAGACGTCGGCAGCGTCCGCCCCGAGAATCAGGACGACTACCGGGCAGGGGAGCTGAACAGCGACGCGGCCTGGGGCCTCGTGTGCGACGGCATGGGCGGCGCGCGGGGAGGCCGTGAGGCTTCCGTGAGCGCCTGCGACGTCATCGAGCACATCTTCCACGAGCAGTACGCCCAGTGCCTGCCCGGCGACGAGGAAAGGTTTTTGAAGCGGGCGCTCATCAACGCCAACCGCTTCGTCTTCCAGAAAGCCTCCCGGGAGGAGGAGCTGGCGGGCATGGGCACCACGGCGGTCTGCGCCCTCGTGCGGGGCGGCAGCGCCTTTATCTGCCACGCAGGCGACTCCCGGGCCTACCTCGTCCGGGGCGGCAGGCTCACCCAGCTCACCCACGACCACTCCTATGTGCAGGAGCTGGTGGACTGCGGCACCATCACCGCCGAGGAAGCTGAGCATCACCCCCAGAAGAACATCATCACCCGGGCGCTGGGCGTGGACTACCGCCTCGACCCCGAGTTCACCAGCGTGCCGGTGCAGAAGGGCGATATGCTCCTGCTCTGCACCGACGGCCTCACCAACGTCCTGCCCAAGGAAAAAATCGAAGAGATCTTCACCAAGGGCGGGTTCTACGACATCCCCGACCGGCTGGTGGACGCCGCCAACGCGGGCGGAGGCCCCGACAACATCACCGCGCTGCTGCTGGGCGTGGAGCCGCTGGAGGTGAAGCATGGATAATCTCATCGGCAAGACGCTGGACGGGCTCTACACCATTCAGGAGCTCATCGGCGCAGGCGGCATGGCCAACGTCTACAAGGCCGTGGTCTCTGCCCCCGGCGGGCCTGTGCCGGAAGGCACGGTGGTGGCCGTCAAGGTGCTGCGTCAGGAGCTGATGCATGACGCCGACCTCGTCCGCCGCTTCAAGAACGAGTCCAAGGCCATCTCCCTGCTCAACCATCCCAACATCGTCAAGGTCTACGACGTCTCTGTCGGCGAAAACTTACAGTATATCGTGATGGAGTGCGTGGAGGGGATGACCCTCCGGGAGTACCTCAACGAGCGGGGCGGCAAGATCACCAGCCGGGAGACCGTCCACTTTATCGCCCAGATCCTCCGCGCCCTCGACCACGCCCACCGCAACGGCGTCGTCCACCGGGACATCAAGCCCCAGAACATCATGCTGCTGGACAACGGCCAGCTGCGGATGATGGACTTTGGCATCGCCCGCATCTCCCGGGCCGAGAACCAGATCCAGAACGGCAAAAAGACCATGGGCAGCGTCCACTACATCAGCCCCGAACAGGCGAAGGGGGAGGAGACCGACCCCAAGAGCGACATCTACTCCGTGGGCGTCATGATGTACGAGATGCTCTCGGGCAGGCTGCCCTTCGACGCCGACGACATGGTGGAGGTGGCCCGCAAGCAGATACGGGACACCCCGAAGCCGCTGGCAGAGCTTGCCCCGGAGGTGCCGCCGGGCCTCGTCCAGATTACGGAGCGCGCCATGGCGAAGCTGCCGGTCAACCGGTATTCCAGCGCCGCAGAGATGCTGGAGGCGCTGGACGCCTATGTGCAGGACCCCTCCGTCACGTTCCAGTATCAATATGTAAAGGAAGAACCTGAAAAGGTGGTGAATGAACCCATGCCGCAGAAACGCAGCATCCGCAGACCCCCGGAGAAACCGGCGGTGAATCCCGCCCGCCCCAAGGCGAAGGCGAAAAAGAAGAAGCGCAGCGGCTTTATGCCGGTGCTGCTGGGCATCACGACGGCCTTTGCGCTGGCCTGTGCGGCCCTGTGCTGGACCATCCTGAACGATTCCAGCAACATCATGACCGACCGCGACGACATCGTGCTGGGCGATTTCAGCGGCATGACCCAGGACGAGGTGAACGCCTCTGAGCAGGTGGCCTCCGGTCAGGTGGTCGTCAACTGGGAAGAGGAGTACAACAACGACTACGCCGCAGGCTATGTCTACAAGCAGTCGCCGGTGGCGGGCCGCACCGTCCGCGAGGGCCAGAGCGTGACCCTCACCGTCAGCCTCGGCATCCACTACGTCACCGTCCCCGACCTGACCAACTACGTGCAGGCCGACGGCGAACAGCAGCTGAAGGATTTGGGCGTGTCGGTGCTGGTCACTCAGGCCGTGGATGAGTCGGTGGCCCCAGGCTCCATCATCCGCACCGACCCCGCCGCAGGCAGTCAGGTGGCCGCAGGCACCACGGTGGTGATCTACGTCAGCCGCCCGCAGGTGGCCACCACCACCAAGGTCCCCAGCCTCATCGGCATGAGCGTGGAGGACGCCCGCACCCTGCTGGTGCAGCGGAAGCTGGGTCTGGGCAGCCAGACCGAGCAGTACAGCGACCAGCCCGTGGGCAGCATCATCAGCCAGAACCCCGGCGAGGGGGCATCGGCCAAGCTGAACACCCGGGTCAGCGTCGTGGTCAGCGCAGGCCCCGAGCCTGCACCGGAGCCCGAGGCACCCAGCGAGAGCACCGGAAGCAGCGACGGCTCCGGCGGCTGGCTGGGCGGCCTCTTCGGGGGCAGCAGCTCTTCCAGCGAGAGCACCGGCGCCAGCTCGTCTTCTTCCACCACCGGCGGCGGCGGTCTCAGCGACTGGTGGACGTCCTGGCTGGGCTGAGGGAGAAGGTATGACAGGTTATATCACAAAAGGCATCGGCGGATTTTATTACGTCAAGACGTCGGAAGGCATCCTGGAGTGCAAGCCCCGGGGCATCTTCCGCAAGCAGAAGATCACCCCCGTGGCGGGCGACGTGGTGACGCTGGAGACCGAGAAGGGCGGGGCGGTCATCGCGGCCATCGCGCCCCGGCGGAACGTCTTTGTCCGCCCGCCCATGGCGAACCTCGACGTGCTGTTCCTCGTGGCAAGCACCACCCAGCCCACCCCCAGCACCCTTGTGCTGGATAAGCTTTCGGCCATCGCGGTGGACAAGGGCGTCCAGCCCGTCATCGTCTGCACCAAAGGCGACCTGGCCGAGGCGGAGTTTCTGCGCAGCGCCTACGAAAAATCGACCCTGCCCTTCATCCGCATCGACTACGCCACCGGCGAGGGTCTGGACGACATCAGGCACTGGATCAATGGCCGTCTCTGCGCCTTCTGCGGCAACTCCGGCGTGGGCAAATCCACCCTGCTGAACGCCCTCCTGCCCGACGTGGAGCGTCAGACCGCCGCCATCAGCCAGAAGCTGGGCCGTGGCCGTCACACCACCCGCGAGGTGACCATCTTTGAAGCCTTCGGGGGCCGCATCGCCGACACCCCGGGCTTTGCCAGCCTCGAGGCCAGCCGGGCGGGCTTCATCCCGAAAGAAGCTCTGGAACACGCCTTCCCGGAGTTCGGGCCTTACCTCGGCGCGTGCCAGTTCACCGGCTGCTCCCACCGCTCCGAGAAGGGCTGCGCCGTCCGCGCCGCCCTCGCGGAGGGCAAGCTCTCCCAGACCCGCTACGACAGCTACTGCGCCATGTACGATGAGGTCAAGGATGTGAAGGAGTGGCAACGACGAGGATGAACCTCTCCGTCACGGTGGAGCTGTCCGTAGTACAACCTCTCCGTCATCGCTGACGCGATGCCACCTCCCCTAGTAGGGGAGGCTTTGGCAGTCCCCGCAAAGTGAACGGTTTCGCCAGAGGCTCCCCTACTAGGGGAGCTGTCGAACGGAGTGAGACTGAGAGGTTGTACGAAGACGGGCCTGCCCATCATAGAAAGAAGGAATCCCATGTCCCGCTGTGTTATCATTTCCGCCTGCCCGGTCAGC
>OBZQ01001072.1_pt1 | contig 11231 bp, 20 predicted proteins | sample 1495531 | NCBI WGS metagenome assembly OBZQ01 (sample SAMEA2580237, study PRJEB22360) | human gut metagenome | biome: human gut; feature: human-associated habitat; material: faeces | place: Denmark | collected 2008/2010
TAAACCAATGCGTCTGTTCCATCTCCGTCCGAATCCGGGATAACTGCGTAAGTTCTCTTTGTTGCGTAACACTTGTCACCTTCCGTGTTCTTTTTGTAAAAATCCACCGTGACCACTTCCACATGTGCATCATCCGCAACTTTCTCACCGTCATGGATTTTTGCAATTCGCTCATGTACAGGATTCCCTGCATACATATCAAAAGAGTACTCTGTAGCCGGAGCATATCCAACTACATCTGATCTCTCGGTGCTTTCATCCACGTACTGTCTGGAATACTCTTTCGGGTTTTTCCCGTTTGTCATTGCGGTAAAATTGGTCATTCTTTCAAATTTCGGAGAGCTGCCCGTTGCATCCGTGTTCATGAATGCCACACGCAAATGTCTGCCTACTAATTTTGGTGCTGTTCCTGACATACTTATACCTCCTGTGTATAAATTAAGCGGCACTCAATACGATACTTTGCGTTTTCACCGTTCATATCGTACAAGTAACCGCTGTTTAAAGTTTCAATTGATATTGGGTTCTTCTTTTCTCCAAGCTCCGGCAGGTTATTATTGAAACTCTGCTGTTCCAACCACTCTTCGAAGCTCTGGAAGAATCCACTGTTTTCAATGTTAATTCGCGCGTCTTGGTCATATTCTTCTTGGCTTGTAAATGCGAATTGGAACTGCTTCTTTGCCCCACCGTCCATGTATCTCTGCATGATCGGATCGCAAGGGAGAGGGTCAACAGAGTACCCCATATCCGTTCCAATGTAGTCCACGTTCACACGTCCATCACTTAAAAACGGACATGTGAGAATATATGATCTGACGCTGTCAATGAGATTTGACATACTTAGCCGCTCCTTTCAGGATAGAGTCTTTGTGACGATTTTTCATTCGCTCAAACCATCGTGATTTTTCCTTATGCTCATAATATTGTCTACGTGCATAAGGTGCGATCTGGTTAATTTCTCCACTTCCGATCACTGTTCCAAGTGTTGCAGATTTAATTAAAACGCCGGATCTCTTTGGTGTTTCAGGCGCCATTCTTCTTACGCATTCAGAATCAACAAAAGACTGTGCGTTTGCGAAACCGGATTCCATATTCGGTCTAAAGTTCGGATTCCAGTCGAGTCTCGCTATTGTCCTTCCTTTCAAATTTCCCTTGGAAATCGTGTAAGTTGATATCTTACCTCTCGGCGTCTCAATCTGGAATTTTTTCTTTCCTCTTGCCATTACACTCCCACCACCTTAATATGCGGATTGCCGCCGAATGCGTTGTAGTTTACGGATGTGACTCTGGTCTTGTCAAATCCGTCCAAGTCTTTGATTGTCTGCATCACAATCTGACAATCTCCTTTGACAAGGTAATCGTCTTTTTTTATTGCTACGCTCGTGTCAGAGATCCTGATTGTGTACGTATCAGCCTGTTTTAATCCATCTGTCGTGATCTGCGACTTTTCGTTTTTGTACCACCACACTTCCGGGATGTAGGTTCGTTCCCACTCATCCAGCCGAGTAGACGGGTTATACTTCCGGCTGTACAGGGTGGCGTCTGAATTTGTTAGCATACTCCGCGATACAGTAAGCCGGTATTACCGAGATAGACTTTCGCAATCCGGTACAGCTTATTCTCAAGCACTTTTTCCGCATCCTGTCCGTCAATACGCTCTGTTACATAAGACACAGAGTACCCGTCTGTATTTTCGGATTTTACGATCTTTCCGTCATTTGCTGTCAAATTATAGATGACATCGCACATCTCACAAAGACACGATTTGATACGGTGCTCATTTTCCGTGTCGCTTTCTGCTCTTCCGGACGTGAAATCATACATATAAACATCCGCAAGATCACGAGTCTTTTTAAACGCGGACTCAGTGGAGATTTTCTCTCCACCAAAGTCCTCAATGTAGTATTTGTAATCTACTAACATGTGTACTCCTTACTGATTCGCCATAATCCCCTGTTTTTTCATCTCCGCAAGAATCTCATTGATTTTATTTTTCAGGTCAGTTGTTGTTTCTGTGGACAAATCTGCAATCAAAGCCATCTGTTTCACACCGCCCAGCGTTGTTTTGTTCGCCGCTGGAAGAGTGTATTTATTTGCCTGTGCTGCAATGCCATCTAATTTCGTTTTGTCCTCTTTAGACATCAAACCATCTTTAGATCCGGCAACTGCATTAACGAGTTTTCCCTCGATCTCGCTGATTTTTCCGTCCTGCTGTATATTTTTTGTATCATTTGCAGATACGCCGTTCTCAATGTTGTCCATTGCTGCTTCTGTAATTACTTCTCCGTCTTCCCAGTCTTTCTTTGTGTACGCCATACTATCACCTCGCTATTTTGCTTTACCTACTTTTGCCTTTCCAACTTTCCCCCTGCCTACCAAGGCGAGATCTTCAGGGGGTGCTATTCCCCCACGTGATGACAGTAAATTCCTTTTACTTTATTTTCGTAGGCATCACACATTCCGACTGTTCTGTATGCGTACATATAAGCATCAGCAGCCTGGTTCTGGTCTGGGGAAATAATCTTCGGAACTGTGTGTTTCTGGTACTGGATAGCCGCGTTCCGGTCAATTGCCATAAAGTTGATTGCTTTTCCGTCTGAATTCTTAGCGAATCCACCAGCTCCGTTTGCTGTCAAGTCAACTTTTGTGTAAAATCTTGCGGACGGTACTTTCACGATTCCAGCCCATCCTTCCAATGCTCTTCTGGATGCAGTTGTATCTAAGTCTTCAACCATTCCAACCAATGCTGGATTGATAAACAGATAGCATGTAGATACATCTCCCTCTGCATCTTCGATCGCGTTTCTTGCGGCTCTTAACGCTGCAAGTGCTGCTTTTCCATCGTTCAGTGCGCCTTCTGCTGTTGTGATACCAGAAATCTGTGCATACTTGGAAAATCTCCATGCATCCAACTCGGGCACTACCTGCGTGCGGATAAACTCCCCTGCAAGACGTCCAAATGCTACGCCAGCAGACTCAATATTATCCATTGCATCTACATTAAATTTACGACCTCTGTCGTAGTCGCATTTAACTGTCTCGTAGTCCAGAGTTACATCACCGTTGACGTATCCAGAGGACTTATCATAGTTTGCAAGTCCCTGCATGGACATTTTCGGAATCAAAATTTCGTTTGCATTTGCTCCCTCTCGGATCAGCTCACTCGGGCCATCTAAGATAGATGTCAGTGAACTTTTCTTATACACGAGGTCGAGCATCGTAGAATACTGTTTTCTAAGCGTAATTGAATTTGGCATATCTTATCTCCTTATCATTTAAAATCTTTTTCTGTGAGTCCCATAGCAGCAGCTACCGCATCAAACGCACCTGGCTTCTCGGCTCCGCTTCCAAGCACTGGATTTTTAATCGGTTCATCATCCGCAAACAGGAATTTGCTTTCTTCGTTCTCTTTCAGGTCTTTGAATGCATTTTCAATATCCGTATCCTGATTTTTGGATGCTTTCAGATCATCCGTTTTTAAGTACGGAAGAACCGCTTTTAAAGCTCTTGCACCGTGCTTCTTAGCTGCGGCTTCAAGTTTTCCGTTAAACTCATAATCCTGTTTAATCTGCGCTTTCTCTGCTTCGGATGCTTCGTATTTTGCTTTGTAATCGGCTACCTGACCTTTGATTTCTTCATAGTCTCCGAATCCCTCAATGGCTGTGTTTGCGTCTGTAAGCTGCTGTTTTGTCGTGTCAAGCTCCGATTTGATGTTGTCATAATCTTTTTTTGCTTTACCGACATCTGTGGAATTGGCGTCCAGAATCTTATCAATCTGTTCTTTTTCCAATCCCATTTCTTCTAAAAACTCTCTTTTCATGTTTCATCTTCCTTTCGCTTCGCTTTTTCTCGTGGTCGCACCACATGTCTCAAGTAAGTACCCAGTTTCTCGTCATCTGGCAGGACAAAATAAAAGAGCCGCCTATGCGACTCTCCCTAACATATCCATGTATATCCGTTCTCTTTGTTGTTCTACGCCCATCTTCCGACAGAACTTTGTGTATTCGTACAGTTGGGCTTTGTATTTTACTCTCATGGTCAATATATTGTCTGGATCTGCTCTGGCAGTCTTGAGTGCCATGATCTTAGACCGCTGCGCTCTCATTGCGGTTTCCATTCTTCGCTGTTGCTGTGTAATTCCGTAAGCATCCAACTCTTTACCTTGCCACCTCTTTGTTTTGTTTTCTATGGCATTCTGCTTTTTTAACCATTCATCCGTCCACTGCCGTTCAGACGCTCCTTTTACAAATGGGTAATAATCGTGGTAGCAGTTAGCTCCTTGTAGGCCAGTAGCAGTTCCAAGACCGCACACAGACGCCAGTTCTTCTTTGCTGTACACTTTTCCTTGCCACTTCCGGTGTTCCGGTCTGGCTCCTGGATGCCAGTCTACCTCGTAATAATTCGTGCCAAGCTTGTCAGCATTGATCCTGTTCATTTCTCCTGTGATCTGCGATACTCCAGTCAATACGCTTCTTCGCACTGCCACATGTACTCTGTTGCTGTGTCCGGTGGCGTAGTCTACAGTCCTTAAGCCACTGTTCGTCATCTGTGTAACAACTCTACGGATGACTGTGTTGTAATCAAAGGCACCGCTTATCACGTCTGTGATTGCCATATCGACATATCGCTGGTAATACTCCGAAAACGGCATAAATACGCGACGATTACCCATTAAGACCGAGAATCCATAAGACCTTGCAAGGTTATGCAACTTGTCCTGTGTCTGCTTCCTGACGGCCTGCGACACCTGTTTGAGCTGTTCGTTTTCCTCTGCCGGAATAAATTCCCGGTTGATCTGCTCATATAAGTCCCTATCCCTTACATACTGCCACTCCGCTATCTCGTCATACAGCTTAAACATCTCTGGATAAGTGGCTTTAAGAGCATCTTGTAGGATTTTTTCCACCTCTTCTGTGCTCTTTCCCATCTCCACCAGTCTGTTAATCTGGTAATCGGCAGTGGATGTGATCTTTCCGGTCTTGCGTATCCTGCGAACGATATCCTGTATGATCCGGTTCTCAGCATCCATCCAGATAGATTCCATTCTGAGAGACATTTTTACGACATCTGGCTTATCCATTACCTATCACTCCATTACTCCACCTTGATCCGGCACATTCGCTTTTGCAGTTTCTTCATCCTCCCCGAGGAATCGAACCCTGTACTCCCAGTGTGATCTGATTCCGGCTGCTATCTCATTTAGCATCAACTGACGATCCGTTTCCTCATCTGTCAGAATTGAGTCTTTAAAACTGCAGATAAACTCATATCCTGAATGAAGCATTCCTTCGTGGAACGCCAGACCTCTCACAAAATCCTCTAAGCAATCTCGTAAGTTATCTTGGATTGCTTTGACACGATTGTATTTCCGGTTTTTTGACGCTTTAACCTCTGTTGCTGTCTTATCCACGCTCTGCGGATTGCTTAAATCGCCGAACGCAAGACCAACTACAAACTCGATCTGTCTAAAGTAATTCTCGAGACCGTTAATCAAGTTCTGGTCTCTAAGCTCCGGTGAAAATTCTTTGAAAAATCCCTCTTCGCCGTCAATTCCTCGGTACAATCTTTTATTTAACTTGGATACGCCATTCTGTCCGTCTGACTCTCGCTTGATAGCCGCAGTATCCACATGAATCGCCCTCTCACCAGACTCAAACTCCCAGTCTATCCTTGCACTCTGCACGTCCGCTTTCCGGATCAAATCGATCGCATAATCAAAAATAGACACACCACAAGGCGTATCATCAATCCTGTTCTTGATCGGATTCCGGTAATATCCAAAATCCATTTCTTTCACTCCTGGATATGCTACGTGCTCCGGCAGTCCTCTCCATGCTTCTAGGCTTTCCAACGGGATTTTACGGTCAAATCCATATCTGGTAGATGAACTGTATGCTTCGTTCGTGATCTCAAGGAATCCATTCTTAATACTGTGCCGCTCCAATCGTACATAGTACTTTGAGTCGTCAATATCCCGGAAGTCCAGAAAGACGATATCGTTCGGCTTCTCATCATTTCCAAAGCTCACCGGGATGAACTTGTCTGCTGTTACAAACTCCGCTTGTCCATTTCCAAGCGGTTTTAAACAAAAAGATCCAAGCCCTAGACCGTCCTGCAAGTTTTCGTTCAGGCTCTCCGTGGTGCTCTCAAACAGCTTCAGGAGCTTGTCATTTGAGATTTTAATTTCCATCTCTGACAAGACTACATCCGCAAACTCTCTACATATCCCCTGTTCAATCCTCAGGGACTTCACATAATCCTTGCACCAGTCTGCATTCCCAGAGAGCATGCTGTTCCATTCATTTATTTTCTGCACCATTGTGCTTGTAATTGCAGGAGATTCTCTCAACACCTGCTTCATCGTGGTTCTGCTTATCATGTTAAACACTCCTGTAATAACCTTGTTAATAAACTTAAACATCTTGCACCTCACTCTGTCAGCATTTTAATGTCGCGTTCTATCGTGTACTCAAATGCATCCAGTGTATCAATATCACTACTACCGTCATCCAGTCGATCATCTTTCATAGATTTCTCATCCCACACCGCTTCTTGCAGTGCGGTAGATAATGTTTCGCAGTCGTTTGTAATAAAAAAGCGCCCAGCCCCCATGAGCTTTAAGACGCATTCAATTCGGTCTTTTATTCTGATTTTCTTGGCCGGTCTTACAATCGTGGCTGGATTAGCTTTGAGCATAGCGTTTCGGATACTCTGGCCGAGCGTAGTCTCTGCATTGTCCCAATAGATAAAGTCGACTTTTCCATACTTTTCTTGCACCTCGTTCACAAATTTGATAAGCAGATCATTCAGGATGTTTGAATCAATTCCGTCCTTAAAATCCTTGTTCATGTGTCTGACACTATTTAATCCATACACGTTGTTGTCTCGGTCATACCCTCTTGCCACGAAAGAATGACCAGACTTATTACCACCAAAGTCCACGCCAATGACAATCTCTGTCAGATCGGATGCAGTCGGCTCTTTGACAAAATCTTTCGGATGGTCTGCAAATTTGCGGTAAATCGCTCCCTCTGCTCGTTTCCATAGACCAAGAATCAACCGGTCATAATAAACGGTACCGTCATATTCGATGCAGAGCTTCTCCACGAAATCTGGAGCCAGAAACGGATTGTCGAAAATCGTGTATCTCTGCAAATAGATATCTAATTTTTTATTGTCGAGAAATTCTTTTAGCCAATGTGTCGGATTCTCCGGGTTGCAAGCTCCATCAAAACAGGAATACGTCTTATCAAGACGTGATTTCAGCATCTGGAATACTTCTTTGTTCCACTTTGCAATCTCATCCCCGTAACAATACTTGATGGACGCTCCCTGTATCTTTGCGACTTGACTGACCTTTTCTGCTCCAAGACAATAGACATCCTCTCCGCATACTCTTGCCACATTCCGATTGTTAATGTTCCCGATCAGATCACTGGTATAGATTTCTCTCATCGGTTGGAGCACGTTTCGCTCAATGGATTCTTTAGAGACTCCCATAATGACATTCAAGCCGGGCTTTCCTGCTCTTTCACGAATTCTTTTAGGCACGATATAAGCAGTATCAACATAAGACTTTCCAGAACGAACCGCACCGGATTTAATATTCCATCTGTGCGTAGCGTTAATTATGTACTCATTCTGCTTTTTGCTTAGCTGCATTGTCATGCAATCCTTTCAAGATTTCATCCAGCTTCTCAATCGCTGTCCTATCTTCATATTCCTGCTTATCTCTCCACTTGTCCGGTTTCCGGTTCTTCAACCAGAAGATCTGGGCTGTAGTGTCCGGCGCTACTTGCTTTGTGACCTTTTTCGTAGTTTTCATCTCATCAAGTTCCGGTATGTATTCTCTGGTCGTTTCCGTGTACTCATATCCAAGCGCACGTTTTAGCAGAGCATTCTCGACTTGACGATCAACAACCTCTTTTCCTCTTTTTAGGGTGTCCGAAATGTCCGAATACTTGTCTTTCCAGCTATTTAATGTGCTTCTGGAAATCCCGATATTATCTGCAATCTGCTCGTCCGTCAGACCATCTCTCGCCCATCCCTCTATCTTTAGCAAGCCTTCCGGCTCTAGCCACTCTTGATATTTACCTTTTGCCATCCGACTCACCACCTTTTAAGCATAATAAAAGCACCCATCTCTGGATGCCAAGAATGTAGGACTACTGCTGAAAGAATTAATAACGCCAACAAAACACACAACTGAAATCTATAAGAAAGGAGGAACCTTGCAGTAGTCCACAACGGGTATAGCAGGACTCGAACCTGCGACACATCGGTTAACAGCCGATCGCTCTACCAACTGAGCTATACACCCGTAGGATGCCAGTTGACATCCTTTACCCTATCCGCACTCAGGTACTGACACTAAATATAGATTACTGAATCTATTTTTGTTTGTTTTGCAGATCTGCGGATATCTGCGTTTTGGTACCATTTGTGATGTAAAGCCGGTGTGCACTCCCAGAACAGACCTCAGCTGTGCAGCCTGTATACTCACATCACAAAGCGGAGCACTTGGAATCGAACCAAGGACACAGGGCGCGACCCTGCGCATCTACCATTGATGCTATACTCCACATGAAAACACCGCCAGACGAGAAAGGGTGAAAGTCCGGCGGTGTTCCGAATGTTCGGAAAGAAAGTTAATTGCTAGAGCTTAACTTCTAACTCCATGTTATACTATAAACTCCTAAAAGCGAAAAATGTGAAAAAAACGAAATAACTTTATTTTTCTTTCATCCAATTCTGAAATTCCATTCTTACACTGTCTTTTGTGCATCTCCCTCCCATTTTTATCGCTACAGAGTCCCATGTCAGCCCCTGCATAACCTTAAACCGGATAATCCTCTGCATCCTTACCGGAGCTTTATTGATTACTCGCTCTGCTTTTACTTTAATCCGCTTTGCGTTCAGCTTTCGTTCTTCCAACAACCGTTCCTCTTCGTCTATATTCACCGTGTTCTCTACACATCCAGAGATATTAAAGCTCTGTGGCTGGTACGGGAACTCTGGATTGCTGCCTGTCACTTTATCCTGCACAAACGTCTTTCTTCTGTTCCGTCTGATATCTTCCTCTGTCTCTTTCACAAGTGCTTTCGCATCCATGTACTCATAGATTATATTCTTATCCACCTCAATCACCTCCTGGAATTTGCTTTTTGATGTTGTACTTGCTTGCTATGTATTCTAGAGTGTCCGTATTTGTTCTGTCAGCCCTTTCAAAATCACAGGCAAAGGCTTTATGCCCCTTTTGCTTTAAAGCTGTCTCACAGGGCTTTCTCGTTGCCATATCATGTGCATCTATCTTTCGGATGACTCCTGCCGTCTCCTTTCTGCGCTTCATGGTCTCTCTTGTCATTCCTGCATCACCTCAATTTCCTCTCCTGTCAGCTCTTCAAGCTTCTGTCGCATTTCTTCTACTGTCATTTTCTTTGGTTCTTTGCGCTCCCAGATGAGTTCGAGGTTGACATCATACATGATACTGCTAATTTTTCCCATGCATTTAATCTTATATACTCTAACTATTTCCAAATCACTTACCACATTTTTTAAGTTTTCGTTATAGTCTCCCAAATCCGCATATCCATCTTCGCCGATCAAAAAGTCGCCTACAACAAGTCTTTTCCCGAAACTGTTATCATTATATTCGACCACCATTCCGTCTTTTAGATCTGACTTTGTAAAATTTTTCTGCATGTAATCACTCCATTCTAAGATTGTGTATCCCCTTTTTTCGTAATAATTTTTAAAACAGTATTCACCTTTTGCTATATAACAAGTTCCTTCTCTGTATATACGATAATTCGTATAGTCCAAATAACTAAAACCACCGTTCCATTTCATTCCATGTTCGTGCATCTGCTTGCAAAAGTCTTTCGCTTCCTCCTCAGTCTTACAATGCACCGCAATCTTATTGTATTTATTTTTAAATTCATCCCAGTTAAATTTTTTCATCTTCCTACCTCACTATCTTCCGCACGATCCAATCCAAAAACACCACAAATAGCAGTATCGGGAAGGGAATCCCGCAGCCATCAGGTAATCCGCACCTTCTAGCTCTACATCCTCTTCGATTCCTGTTTTTAAAGTAATCACTGTCCCAAGCCCCAATATGTAGTAAAGGGTTAAGAATGCGATTGTGATTAAAATGTCCATGTTATCCCTCTTTTCTTGATATCCTGTTAAATTCCTCTCTAAATCTTTCAACAACCCACGATTTTTCATAGTCATGTTCATCTGCAAATTCTTGAATATCTTGCATCACATGTTCTGCAAGGCTTTTCATTTCCTTTACAGCTTGGTTATAAATTGCATCACCCATCACTCCACCTCCAACAAATCAAGGCATTCTTCCAATGTCTCTTTTGTAATTTCCAACCACGAACCATCATCTACAGCATCAAGATGAATATGATCAGAACCACCAATCATCATGTGACCACTTTCGTCTAGCTCGTAAATTTTCCCTTCTTCAATCACAATTGTATCGTTTTCGATTAAGAAACCATCATCGTCGTATTTATCTACGCAGAAAGTTTTCTTGCACTTATATCTCTTACTCATTTTCCTTTCCTCCGTTCTGTCGCATCTGCTCTATGTAAATATTTGTGGCGCATCTTACAATCTCCGGTTTTAATCCATCGTAATCAGTGCCTTTGTAAAAATTCTTGTCACACGATCTTTTAATCATGTACAGGATACCTTCAAATGTTTGTTCTTTCATTCTTTCTCCTCATATTCCGGACACTCCACACAATACTCATACATGTCCATTCTTGCGCACTGGTCTTTGCACACTTCATTTTCCGGGCACTCTATGCAACAACGATCACATCCGCATATACTTGTTAATTTGCATCTTCCCATCATGATTATTCCTCGCTCCTTCCAATTACCTTATCTTTCTAAAATCACTTGTTGGTGCGTGGAATAACCGCCCGTCATTGCATTTAATCATTGTCTGCTGTCCGCATGCTGTCGGACGATACTGTTTAACCACTATTCCGCATGGATTACCTGGATATTCAACGCACATCACTATGTCTCCGACTCTAATTTCTTCCATGCTATTCACTCCAATCCAATCTCTGACCGCAATGATTGCAGCAATCAAAATCCCAATAACGAAGCATTTTTATATCTGCCATATTTCCAAACAGCTTTTTGCATCCAGGACACGATGCTTGTCCATTCCAGTTTTCTACTTTCTTCGGCAACTGCTTTTC
>OBZQ01001074.1_pt1 | contig 11200 bp, 8 predicted proteins | sample 1495531 | NCBI WGS metagenome assembly OBZQ01 (sample SAMEA2580237, study PRJEB22360) | human gut metagenome | biome: human gut; feature: human-associated habitat; material: faeces | place: Denmark | collected 2008/2010
AGGAGGAAAGACCATGAAAGAAGTTAAAACACCGAAAAAACCACTGGCATATTATGTTGTGGTCAAGCTTTTTTGTAACACTTGTGACTAAAAAATAGCGCTTATCAATTTATGCTGCCGTCCTTGCTTCATATGGGGTTCGATAACCATTATAACTGTGTGGACGAACATGATTATAATCAACGTATGCAAATTCTTCTACCTTTTGAAACTATTCGAATGATACGATGTCTTGGAGTTCTTGCTATGGGTGCTCTGATACTAGTACAACATTTTTTTGGGGATCACTCATTTGATGGAGAAACCTTTTTACCCAAGGAATCCTTTTATAATGGTGAGGCTGCGTATTTGTTAAATCAGTCATCTGCTACATGGGGACAGAATTTATCTTCGGAAAATTCGCTCCCAAATCCCTGTGCATCTGACAAGTATAAGGTTTATAAGGGGTGTACCGGATATACCAATGATGCAAGCGAGGCACATCACAATGTCAAGAATGGCTTCTGTACCAATGCCGGATGTGATTATTATGAAAAACCACATTACAATGAAACAGATAGAGTCTACGAGATCAGTAATGCCGGACAACTATATGCCTACGCAGATAATGCACAGACAGTTTATACAAAGGGTGCAAGGCTTACAGCAGATATCGTAGTAAATGAAGGAACATTGATTCAGGAGGATGGTACTCCTGTTGCGAAGACGGATGACATTAGGATGTGGGACGAGGTGTTCAGAACATCTGGATATCCATACAATAACCAAAAGCTTGTATTTGATGGTAACAATCATTCTATCAGCGGACTGTATGCGAACGGAAGCGGACCGCAGGGTTTTGCGTTATATAATTATGGAACGATAAAGAATCTGCAGATTAAGAATTCGGTATTCATATCAACGGATGGCAACGCAGGAGGCATTGTTGCAGGTTTTCCTATTGGACCGGCTGACTATAAGGAGTGTTTGTTGGCGTTTTTACAGTTTGTTTTGGAATTTTGTCGACCGCGAGGGTCAAAAAAAGAGAGGTGTTTTTGTTGCGCAGCAAGGTGCTTTTTGCAAACAGCCTTTGCTATTTCAACACCTGTGTTTTTCCTATGTATTTTCCCATCGTTTCACCTTGTCGTTAAGGAACGGCAGGGCGCCGTACCTATGGCAGAGCGTTATTTTGCATTTCTTCGAATTCTTTTTCCGGAAGATACATCGGGGTCACATCCTGTATGGAATTATTTGTTCGCGAGAAACAAAAAACGGCCGCACTATGCTTTGTGGCATAGTACGACCGCTCGCGGACGCAGACAGAAAAACCGTCTTGTTATGACGGCTGTGTGCCTTATGTTTTGAAAGTGTACACGGTTGTTAGGGACATCTCCTTGTTTTCATAACTACCTCGCTGTATGGGGGATTCTTTGATTTTATTCTATCCGATGCAAGAGCAACTGTGAAGAGCGCATAAGTTTGATATACACAGTATACATTGCATTCGGTAAAAAATTTGTCGGTTAGGTAGAATGGAGCAAATTTTGTCTGTTTCAGGCGCCGAATGCTTACCCATGGCGGGATTAGGCCAAAAAAGCACAGCGAATGAATATCCGCTGTGCTTAAAAAGGATAGTTTATTTCTGCCGAGAACCTTGTTTAGATGACAAGGCTTCTCCTTATCGGGATTGCTTGTTGTGATTTCATATTTGACTGTTATTACGGCATTGTCAGCCGGCAATTACACCTTCTCGAATTTCTTAATCGGCACAGCGATTTGAGTGATATAATCGGCACTGTTATCGCCTCGGTTGGGTGGTCCCTCTAAATAAACGGAGCGTAACCGTCCTGCGGGTTTAATGCCGTTTTTGCTCACATGTTCCATCAGCACCCGCATGGCTTCGGCAGTTCCTTCATACGGTCCGCGATAGTAGATGCACAAGGCGTGCGTTTCGTCAAATTCCATGCGCTCGACCCCGTCAAAGCTCTCGTCCACCGGAATACAGCACATCAAATCAAGAATACCCAGGTCATCCGTCATGCGCACGGTGAACATACGTGCCACCATGGACATTTTTCCGGTTCTGGCGGCGGCAATGTAGGTGTCCCGCAGTTTAATAGCTGCCTCGGCAACATCTTTACACCGATATTCCCGACAAAAGCACACCTGACGCGGCAGAACGGTTTTATGCACTGTGAAATCGCCTTGCTTTGCCGAACGCACCTGAAGCATCTGAATATTTCTGTCCAGCATTTTCCGCAGCTCATAAAGCTTATCTAAAAGCTTATCCATATTTTCGGTGTCGTAGTAATATTCCGCTACCTCCTTTAAGGAAAGACCGAGCGCCTGTAGCGAACGGATAGAGCGGATCTGCGTCATGTTGTCTGCCGAATAATAGCGAAAGCCGTTGGTTTCGTCCTTTACCGCCGGTGTCAGAAGTCCCATATTTTCGTATACAAGCAGTGCCTTGCGGGTGACTCCGAGTATTTTTGTAACTTCTCCGATTTGAAATAGGCTGTTATCGTGTTTTTTCATCATTATTTCACCAAATTTCTGTAAAAGTTATTGACTCGTCCCCTAAGGTACGATTTACAATATAATATATCGTAGAAGAAAGAATAATGCAAGTTCAATGCAAAAAGGAGAATACCGCTATGAAGAAAAGATTATTAAGTGTATTTCTATGCTTGTGCATGGTGTTTGGTTTAGTTCCGGCCACGGTGTGGGCGGAAACAACAAACGGGCACACCCACTACCTTTGCGGGGGCAGCACCTGTAACGGCAGCGGTCACGAAAACGAAACCTACAAGACCACATTTGAAAAGGAGATTAAGCAGGAGGGCAACACGCTGAAAATAGGCGGTGAATCCTGGGCACCGACAAAAGGCAGTAACGATACATTCTACATACTTCCTACTGGCACTTACTACCTCGGCAGTGACATTAGCCCGGAGTATACCATTAAGATTGAGAACAATGTCACCCTCTGTCTCAACGGGCACAAAATCACGGCCGCAGACGGAATGGATGCCATCTATATGACCGGCGGCAGCTTCACCCTCACCGACTGCAAGGGCGTCGGCACGATCACCCATGCAAGCAGCAAGACCGGCAGAGGCGTGTATGTGAGTTCCGGCACCTTCAATATGTACGGCGGCAGCATCACCGGCAACCGTGCCACCGGCGATGGCGGCGGCGTGTATGTGGACGGCGGCGAATTCACCATGTCCGGCGGCACCATCGGCGGCACGAAAACGGGTGAGACCAACACGGCCACCTATGGCGGCGGCGGCGTATATGCGAAGGCCAACTTCGAGATGACCGGTGGCAGCATCACCGGCAACGAAACCAACAGAGGCGGCGGCGTGTATGTGACCGGCAAAGGTAGCTTCACCATGTCTGCGTCCGCCGACGGCCAAAACATCCCCTCCATCACCGGCAATAATGCCACCGAAAACGGCGGCGGCGTGTATGTAGTTGGCAGCAGCAGCACCTTCGAGATGACCGGCGGCACCATCACCGGCAACAATGCCGCCTATGGCGGCGGCGTGTGTGTTAGCAAAAACGGCAGCTTCGAGATGTCTGGCAGTTCCTGCATCACCAACAACAAAGCCGACTCCTACGGTGGCGGCGTGCATATAAGCTACGCCAGCGCCACTTTCACCATGAAGGGTGGCAGCATCACCGGCAACAATGCATACAAATCTGATTACATATCAACCTTCGGCGGCGGCGTGTGTGTGGGCAGCGGTATCTTCACCGTCAGCGGCGAGGTGACCGTCACCGACAATACCAAGGGCGGCACAAAGGGCGCAGACGGCAAGTTCACCGGCGACACGAAGAACAATGTCTATCTTCCCACCGGCAAGACCATCACCATTGGCACCGACAAATTGTCCGAGGGCGCGCAGCTCGGCGTGACTGTGAGCGGAGACTATGGCGATTACCCGTTCACCTCCGGCTGGAATGCCAATATGAGTGACAAAACCCCATCCGACTACTTCATCTCCGATACCGACGGATATGTGGCCAAGTTGAACGGCAGTGAACTGAAAATGGTTACCCATGTGCATAACTGGACTTACACCGCAAGCGGTGATACCATTACCGCAACCTGCAAAAATTGTTCGAATAATAACGGTAACGATTTCAGCGGCGGCAGCGTGACTATTCAGAAACCCGAAAAAACTAAATTTAACGACGGAAAAGATGAAAATGCGAAAGTAGAAAGTGTAGGCTGGTTCGGCAAAGCCCCATCCGTCGCGTATGCGGTCAAGGACGGCAATGCACTGTCGGCTGCCCCTGTGAATGCGGGCACATACACGGCCAGCATTACCCTTGGCAATGTCACTGTCAGTGTGACCTATACCATCAATAAGGCTACGCAGACGGCTCCCACCGGTCTGACAACCAAAGGGGATATTAAGAACAGCGGCACCGGCGAGATTCAGAACACCGCCGATGACATGGAGTATAACATCTCTGCCAATGCCACCACCGGTTGGATCACTTGCGACAACGGCAGCACCAGGGTCGCCCCCGGCACCTACTATGTGCGCTACAAGGAAACCGACAACTACTTAGCAAGTGCCGTTTCTGCCGCGCTGACAGTCAAGGCGCACACGCATTCCGGCGGCAATGCGACTTGCCAGAAAAAAGCGGTTTGTGATGGATGCGGGCAGGAATACGGTGAGCTTGGCAACCATAAGTTTACCGAAACGGTTAGCAAAATGCATCGTAAATCGGCTGCGACCTGCCAAAGCCCCGCAGTATATTACAAAAGCTGCCTTGTTTGTGATGAAAAATCCTCCGAGACATTTGAATACGGTGAGAAGGATTTTTCAAATCATATCGGCAATACATATTTAGTGGGACAAAAGGAAGCCACCTGCTACGCAGAAGGCTATACCGGCGATACTTATTGCTCTACCTGCAATCATGAGATAGAAAGAGGAACATCTATTGCGAAAAACGCTCATAACCCTGCGTCGGTTTGGACAACGGATGAAACCGATCACTGGAAAGAGTGTCAGACTGTCGGCTGCGGCAATATCATTGATAAAGCACATCATTCCGGTGGAGAAGCCACCTGTGTGAACAAGGCTATCTGCGAGGTATGCAAGATTGAGTACGGTGATGTAGACGCAACCAACCACAAACACACCGAAGTGCGTGGTGCAAAAGACGCCACTTGCTGCGAAAAGGGCTACACCGGCGACACCTACTGCACCGATTGCAATGCCTTGATTTCAAGCGGAGCTGAAATTCCTGCAACCGGTAATCATACCGATGTTGACGGAAAGTGGGAAAGCGATGGTGAAAATCACTGGCATACCTGCTACTTTGGAACCAAGTTTGATGTAACGGCACATACCGGCGGTGAGGCCACCTGTGTGAACAAGGCTATCTGCGAGGTATGCAAGATTGAGTACGGTGATGTAGACGCAACCAACCACAAGAACACCGAAATTCGCGGCACAACCGATCCCACCTGCTGTGAAGCCGGCTATACCGGCGACAAATGGTGCACCGACTGTAACACTAAAATCGAATCAGGCAGTGAAATTTCCTCAACCGGCAATCATACCGATGTTGACGGCAAGTGGGAAAGCGACGGCACAAATCATTGGCATACCTGTTATTTCGGCACAAAGTTTGATATTACGGCACACAACGGCGGTGAGGCAACCTGCAAATCCCCGGCCGAATGCTCTGAATGCGGACATTCTTACGGACCGCTTGACGCAAACAATCATAAGGGCACAACATATCTAAAGAACCAAAAGGAAGCCACCTGCTTTGAGGAGGGCTATACCGGCGATACTTATTGCAGCGATTGTAATGAGAAAATCGCAGACGGACAGTCCATTGCGAAGAATGCTCATAATCCCGCATCTGTCTGGACTACCAATGAACACGATCATTGGAAGGAGTGTCAGACTGTCGGCTGCGGAAATGTTATAGACAAAGCGGCACACAGCGGTGGTGAGGCTACTTGTGTAAGTAAGGCAGTTTGTGAGGTTTGCAAGGCGCAGTACGGTGATGTAGACGCAACCAACCACAAGCACACCGAAATTCGGGATGCAAAGCCCGCTACCGATCAGGAAAAGGGCTACACCGGTGACACATGGTGTACCGATTGTAATAAGAAAATTGCAACCGGTTCGGAAATTGCCATGCTTGAGCATAAACTTACGTTAGTAGAGGCAAAGGATGCTGCCGTAACGGAGCAAGGCAATATAAAGTATTATTATTGCGAAAACTGCGGTAAATATTTTGCGGATGTAGCCGGCACAAAAGAGATTTCTCTCAGCGAAACCGTTATTAAAAAGCTTCCTCCTAAGATTATAGAAGGCAATAATGCTACCGTAAACAACGGAGAGAAGAAATCCTTGACATTCCGTTCCAATGCGGCATTTGCCGATTTCATTCGTGTAGAGCTTGACGGCAAAACTCTTGATGAAAAGGATTATACAAAGGCAGAAGGCAGCATTATAGTTACCTTGAATAACAATTTTGTTTCTACACTTTCCGTCGGTGAGCATACGCTCGGAATCGTTTCGGAAAGCGGAACGGCAACTGCAAAGTTCACGGTGAAAGCGTCCGAGATTCCGAACGAATCTCCCAAAACAGGAGATGACAACATGGTTGCCGTCTGGAGCTTTGCGGCGGTGCTCTCACTTGCTGTTCTCGGTTTCACTACCGTAGTATCAAAGAAAAAGCGAGCAAAATAAAAAGAATTGCGGCGGCAACGTAACTATACGCTGCCGCTGCAATTTTATATGGAGAGGGTTTTTATGGCAAAAGAATATTTATATAAAGCCTACGGCAGCAAGCTTGCTGCGCTGAATAAGCGGCGTAAAAAAAAGCGTAATACCATGAAGAAAGCAATGCTTTCGGCGGCGATAATAATCACTGTTGCGGCAGCTGTAATTTTAATTATTGCCCAATTCGGTAAAAAATCAAATGAATTGGTCGGAACATGGAGATATGATGAGCATACGCAATATGTTTTTGAAAAGGACGGTACAGGCAAATTACTTGCCGATGATGTGACATATTCTTATGCCTACACCGTCAAGGGTAAAAAGCTCATCCTCGATTTTACAGAGGATATTGTCCGCGATTGCGATTATACCTTTTCGGTAAACGGAACCGCCTTAACACTTATCGGCGGTACAGGAACCGATGGCGGTAGCTACAAACTTAACAAAGAGTAAATGAGCAAATAACCAAAGGAGCCTTCAAACGGAACAAACAGTCAAAAAAACAGCACAAGCGGTAAAAAAATAATTTGATTTAACTCTTTCACAGCAGAAAGAAAAAAGGCAGCGGCGGTGAATGTGATTTCGCCGTTGCCTTTTGATAACAAGCTGTTTGCTGCGGCTTAATGGAACATTACTGTTTTTCTTTTCTGCTGATATATCTTTTCAGTTGGGTAGTTCACTTTCTCCTTCCACCGTGACAGGTGGCACCTGTCACCGAATGGGCGCAGTTGCCCCTTGGCGGAAAAATTCCTTGAAAAACTGTTCTTTTGAAGGTTATGTAAAAGGAGCAAAGTATGCAGGGGGAATCGCCGCAGTCGGCCATAAAATAAGCAAAAGCAGGACGCTGGGTTGGTGTAAAGAGCGGTATGTTTGCATGCCATGATAACAGCATAAAAACAGAAGCAGGATATGTTACTGTTGACTATGTAGAATACAAATAATTTATAGAAGAGAGTTCCAGAACCCTGAAATGATTTTAAAATTGATAGGGTTTTGGAGCTTTTTTTCTGTATTATTTGCATTTTTGATTTTTATTTACGTAGACGAAGATAACTGACTGTGTTAATCTTCAAGTAAAGATTATTTTAATAACGGAGGAAAAAAATGGCTAAAAGTTGTTGTAACAAAGCATGTATTGTTCAGGGGGAAAAATATCGTTTTTCGGTGCTTACGCCGTTTATGATGAGAATGGAATATTCAGAGACTGGTGTGTTTGAAGATTTACAGACGCAGACTGTGCTTAACAGGGAATTTCCGGTACCGGAATATTCAGTGACACAAAGTGACGACCGCCTTGAGATAGAGACAGAAGCATTTCATATGATATACGATAAAAAGAAATTTAGTGAAGAAGGACTTTTTATAGATGTAAAATATGATTTTACCAATTACGGTGGAAGGTGGTATTTTGGTGCAAAGACGTATAGTTTTCCGCCTCGGGAGCATAATCTCAAAGGCACAATGAGAACTCTTGACAGGGCTGACGGGGAAGTTGAACTTGAATACGGGCTTATGGATAAGAGTGGAAGGACGTTTTTTGATGACAGCAAATCGTTTGTGTTTGATGAAGAAAATATGCCATCAAAAAGGAAACATGAAGAGATTGATGTTTATTATCTTGCATATGGGCGTGATTATTTTGCGTGTCTGCGTGATTTTTATAAATTATCGGGGGCTGTTCCGCTTCTTCCAAGATACGCTCTTGGAAACTGGTGGAGCAGGTATTGGAAATACAGTGAAGAAAGTTACATTGAGCTGCTGACGGAATTTGAAAAAAGAAATATACCATTTTCCGTTGCTGTTATGGATATGGACTGGCATATAGTCGATGTGCCGATGGAATCTGGCGGCGGATGGACAGGATATACATGGAATAATGATTTATTTCCGAATCCGGAAAGATTTTTGTCATGGTTGCATGAACATAATTATCATGTAACACTTAATGTCCATCCGGCATCAGGTATCCGGAATTTTGAAAAAATGTATAAAGATATGGCAGAGTATCTAGGAATTAATCCTGACAGTAAAAAAACTATAGAGTTTGATATGACTAACAAAGAGTTTGTTGAGGCGTATTTTAAGTTTGTACATCATCCACATGAAAATGCTGGAGTTGATTTCTGGTGGATAGACTGGCAACAGGGCAACAACGGAGGAGCAAGCGGAATTGACCCATTATGGATGCTTAATTATTTTCATTTTAAAGATATGGAAAAAAGAGGCAGAAGAGGACTTATTCTTTCGAGGTATGGCGGACTTGGAAGCCATAGGTATCCGATAGGATTTTCTGGAGATACGATAGTTACATGGAAATCGCTTGAATTTCAGCCTTATTTTACAGCAACGGCATCAAATGTGGGATATACGTGGTGGAGTCATGATATAGGCGGTCATATGAACGGATATAAAGACAACGAGCTTGCATTAAGATGGTATCAGTTTGGTGTGTTTTCACCGATAAACAGGCTTCACAGCAGCTCTAATCCGTTCTGTGGAAAAGAACCATGGAATTATCCTGAGCCATACTGCAGTGATATGGAAAAGATTTTAAGATTCAGGCATGCACTTATTCCATATATGTACACACTTAATTACAGATGTCATTGCGAGCATATTCCTGTAATAATACCAATGTATTATTATTATCCATTTGAGGAGAAAGCATATAGTTATAAAAATCAATATTTTCTTGGTAGTGAAATGCTTGTGTGTCCTGTTACAACAAAGATTGATGAAGATTCACAAAAAAGCGGTGAGGAATGTTTTATACCAGCCGGAATATGGACAGATATATTTACCGGTGATGTATACAATGGCGGTAAAAATGGAAAAAGTCAGATTTTATGTAGAAATCTTCAAAGTATTCCTGTGCTTGGACGTGCAGGTGCAATAATACCGCTTGCTTCGGAATGTGGCAGTAATGATATTATTAATCCGAAAAAAGTTGATGTGGTTATATGTCCAGGTGCATCAAATACATTTGTTATGTACGAAGATTCTGGAGATGGATTTGACTACGAAAAAGGCGAATATGCTTTGACAGAGTTTGTGCTCGACTGGAATGAAGATAAGGCAAAAATAAGCATAGATGTAAGCGGTGACTTATCGGTAATTCCACGAAACAGAAAGTACCGTTTTATATTAAGAGGATTTGCACGTGGTATAAGATTTGAAAATGCAGATAATGCCAAATACGATATAAAAACAAATACATGGACAGTTACATGTAACTGTGATGGTGCGTCAGAGCTTGAAATATTTGCTGATAATGAAGAAAACAATCTTGTATACAACGGTGAAAATGTTAATGATAAAATATATGATTTTCTTCTGCAGGCACAGATGGATAATAATGACAAGAGAAGTATTTACAGATTATTTACATCCGGTGAGAACAAAAATGTTATTATATCAAACATTATGTCTATGAAACTTAATGATAAAGTTACAGCTGCAATTATAGAATATCTTTTGAGATAATGTATAATAATGCAAAAATAAAGTAAAATCTGAGTAAAATTTTATTTTTCTGTTGACATTAAAAAATGATATATTATAGTAAAAAAAGATTTGGATAAGAGTTATCCAACATGCAGACCACATGGTTATATTACATGTTAAGCCTTGCGGACGGGCGGGTCGGTTGCCGAGTGTGACAAGGACACACATTATTGATTGGGTTAGAAGCCCAAGTTTTATAAGTTGATTTTTAAAATTATCATGCGAAGGTGCATATCATCTTGTGAAACGGTCAATAAGAGCGGTAACAGTGACTTACTTGGATAAACTCTGAAAGGTCAGAATCTCAGTGCTTTGTATATATGAAGTAATATGTATACGTACATGTACAGGGATTAATAAAAGAATGATTGAATATACCACAGGCGTGATTAATTTAAAATTAATCACGCCTTTTTGTGCCTTACAGCACACATTTTACGTTGGCAGCAAGCCAAAGTCCGTATTTTACGAAAATTTAGAATTTGTATTATACGGAAATCTGGCAACCGTTGCGATAATATAATGGCAGGGAGAGAGGAAATGGATTTAAAAAGACAGGCATCAGCTCCATTGTATGAGGCTATCGAAAGATTCAGGAAAAAAGAATAGTGCCGTTTGATGTTCCGGGACATAAACGTGGCAGAGGCAATCCCGAACTTGTCGATTTACTTGGTGAACGATGTGTGGGAATTGATGTAAATTCAATGAAACCGCTTGATAACCTTTGTCATCCGGTTTCGGTAATAAAAGAGGCAGAAGAACTGACGGCAGATGCGTTTGGTGCAGAGCATGCTTTTTTCATGGTTGGTGGAACAACGCAGGCGGTACAGAATATGGTACTTTCAGTCTGTAAGGCAGGCGATGAGATTATTGTTCCAAGAAATGTTCATAAAAGTGGTTCTATGTCAAGATTTAGTACAAGTTAAAATGAGAAATTTTTCCCCATTTTA
>OBZQ01001079.1_pt1 | contig 11179 bp, 17 predicted proteins | sample 1495531 | NCBI WGS metagenome assembly OBZQ01 (sample SAMEA2580237, study PRJEB22360) | human gut metagenome | biome: human gut; feature: human-associated habitat; material: faeces | place: Denmark | collected 2008/2010
CAGGGATGGCACCATGCTGCTCGAACCAGTATTTCGCCACTGCCATCAGGTCCGGTGTGTCGGGACACTCATTCCAATTTCCAAAGGGCAGGTAGGCGAAGATCTCCCAGGGATTCTTCACCGGGATTTTGGCCAGAATAAGGGGATAGGTCATATCGTTGTCAGAATTCCAGTAGCAGGAGAAACGGTCATTGTCATAGCCGCCCTCCATCTCGCCCAGGACTTCCTCATCCCAGTCCATATCGTCATCCTCAGCTTCTTCCTTGCGTTGGCCGATCAATTCCTCCATAACCGCCTTTCCGTCTTTGATGGGGGCGGAGAGCATCTTCTTCCGGTACTCCGCTACAGTTTTGAGGTCAAATTCGTAAATGTCTGCATCATTCTTCGGGTCGGCGTTCATCACCAGACACTCAAGCAGCGTTTCGTCATCCGCCTTGATGAGTACCGGCACAAAGCCTTCTTTGACACTTTCCCGTTTGGCTTAGCTGTATGCCGACATGATGGGATCATCGTCCTTCATGGAGGGGAAATAGGTGCATTCACAGTCCAGATACTCCATCAACGCCTCAGCCAGTTCGGAGGGTTCCAGAGTGTCCTCGTCGAAGTCCTGTCCCTGCCAGTTGGTGAAGCGTTCCTCGATCACCTTTGCCATGGCCTGGTAGTAGTCCTCGTCAAAGGGGATGAACAGTGCGGCCTTAAACTGGAACTCATCGGAGTAATACTTTTCTGGGCCGAGATATTCCAAGGCATAGTTTTCAATGTCACGGGGGAAATTGGGACTGTCAGGTTCGCCATAGTAGTAAGAAGTAAATGCTCGCCCAACCTTATTGAACATCGGAACCATAATCTGCCCGTTCAGTTTGTCCCGAATAAACGCCCGCAGGTCCACACTGGCAGGGTCGGCTTTGACCTGTTTGGCCACTTCGCCGTATTCTTTCAGGAATTCCTCGCCCATCAGATCATGCTCTATGCACCAGCGCAGGTAAATGGCAAAGTAGTTATAGTATTTTTTGTTATACATCTGTCACGCCTCCTTTTATTCCGGCCACTCATCTCCGTCACAACGGCTGATGAAGTCATAGTGCAGACTCTCAAAATAGTCGTTGGGATAGGATTCACCGTCCTGATGAAGCTCCAGCCCCTCCAGATCCATCATCTCATTGATATATGCAAGGGTATCGTGGATACCCGCAATATGTTCGTCCTGAAGCATCTCAGCCAGCACACCTTTCTGCTCCGGTGTCAGTGCGGCGAGAAGTTCATTTTTCGCCTTGTTGTCCTCTGTCTTGGGAAAGCCATCGCCCTTGACCCACAGGGCCGTCATGCTGTCTTTCCGCTCCACAAGGCCGTCAATAAATGCTTTATACAGTTCCAGCTCCTTGCTCATGGCAGATCCTCCATTCCTAAGCAATTTACTTTCGGATCAAACTCCCGTCATCAATGAAGGCAGCTTCCCGGATGCGCCGGAGGGATTCCGGTTCCAGCAAAAACTCCCGCAGGTTCGGGTTTTCAAAAAAGTTCATGGGCCGTACTTGAGTCGGTGCGGCTGCGGCCCACAGCCTTGAGGTGGCCAATTCTTCTGTGATTTCCAGGGCTTTTTCCCGATCACCCAAGTAGAGGTAGCGGGCAATCACATCTTCGTAAGCGGCCTGCCCAAGCGGGGTCCCTCGCAGTTCCTCAAACAGCGCCACCACATCCTTCGCGCTGCCGTACAGACAGCATAAGTAGAACAGCTTGGCTTTCCCTTTGGGATCGTCCGGCGTCAACTTTTTGTTTTTTGATTTGATCTGCTCCCAGAGCTGCTCCCTCGTCTGCGGCTCCTCCGGCTCACAGTAGGGAGCATTCTTGTTTCCCTCCGCAAAAGGCATGACACCCCGCGTGAGGCAGTCGATCATGATGCCACAGAACCGATCCCGCTGGGGGAGGCCGTTCTCTGCCCGGATGCGCGCCTGTTCCTTCGTCAGCGCCTCGATTACCTCCTGCTCCCGGTGGAGCTGGATGGCGGCCACCGTCATGGCAGTCATGTGTTCATCGCTCACATTGCTGTAATGCCATTCCTCCAGCCAGGGGAGGATGGTCAGATCCAAAGCAAGCGCCTTTTCATAGTCCAGGTTGAAATAGGCGACCTCGGCCTTGACCGCCGCAATCTGATGGGGGTATTTATCAGCAAAGGATTCCAGCGTGTCCAAGGCTTCTTCTTTTCCATCCATGATCTCATAGCAGACCATACGGACTTTCTTGGGGAGTTTCACGACATCCATGTTGACGCCTCCTTCAGTCTTTTTTCTGTAAATAGTAGGTTCCACACCGGCCCCACAGCCGGGTGTCCAGGTTTTCATTTCTGATGTCTTCTACCTGCCGAAAGACCGGCGCACCCCGGATGCAGGCTCCCACAAAATAGAGGGCTCCGCAGCTGCAGCATTGCATATAGTGGCAGACGGTATAGTGCTGCTCTGCGTCCAGCACCGCACTGGTATCCTCCAGTGGGCAGTCACCGGCGTACAGTTCCATGTCACCTTGCCGCTCCAGTTCCATGAGTTTCTGGAGAAGCTGGTCATATTGGCGGTGGGAGATGCTGCTGTCTTCCTTCATCTGTGCCGCCAGCTGACCACAGGAGGGGCAATTCAGTTTCTTGCTGTCCATCTTCATCTCTCCGGCTACAAATTACTTTCTACAACCATAACGGTGGTATAGGTCAATGCTGTTTCAATCCATCCTCCAAGCGTTTCAGGTAGGTCGCAGGAACCGCCTTTGTCAGCCAGACTCCATTGGCGGACAAATAAAAGAGATATCCGTCCCGGTGCATATGTCCGGCATCCACCAGATAGATCACAGGTTCTCCATGCCGGCGCCCAACCTTCTCCGCTGTTTCCTGATCCGGTGAAAGGTGGACATACAGACGGCTCCTGGGAAGCAGTCCCTGGACCTCGATGGAGGCGGCAAACCGCTGGGCTGTTCCGTGGTACAGCGTCTCCGGTGGTTCAGTCACGGGGAGTTCCACATCCACCTGAATGGAGTGGCCCTGGTTGGCCCGGATTTTTGTCCCGTCCTCGCTGAAGGAATACCGCTGCTTTTCATCACTCCGCACGATTTCCTCCAGAATGTCCCGGTTGATGGGGTATTTTCTGCTGATACCCGCCAGCAGCGCATTGACATCCGCCCAGCCATGGGTATCCAACTTGATCCCAATAACCTCCGGCTTGTGCCGAAGGATCAAGCTGATATACTTGCTGATCCTTGTAAGATCGGGTGTTGTTTCTCTCATGGTGCCCTCCGCATTCTCAAATTGCCTCCACCCGGATAATAGGCCGGTAGAAGTCATAGTCGCCGTTTAGTTCCTTGTCCTCCTGCACTTCCGGCTTGTAGTGGGGCGAACAGGGCAAGAAACCGAGGAAAATTCCAAGTCCGCCGCAGATACTGCGTCCGCCATCCCCGCCGCAAGTGGTAAACTGCCCGGCCTTCACCACCTCCCGCATATAGGGGTCATAGGCGATGGACAGGCCGAAGAAATTGGGCTCCTCCATGTCGTAGGGCCGGTCCTCGTCCTCCTCCGTGTCCTCGAACCAGTGCAAACGCATGGAGTAGTCCATTCCATCCCCCCAGGGGAACAGGGTGCGGCACCCACCGCCGCTCAGGTAGGCCCACTCGTCCGCCGTAGGCAGCGAAAGTCCCTGCTTTTCCAGCCCGGCAAGAAGCGCATCGTAGTCTGTGCGGTTATAGATGCAGATCTGAAAGCCCGTTTCCGTCCGCTCAATGCGGGCTGACTGGTGCATAGTAAGGCTGTCAAGGTCGCTCCAGGCAAACTCCCGGAAGTTCTTCAGCCAGTCAGGGTGGGCGGTCAGCCTGGGATCAGCCATTGTGACCGGCTCCCAGCAGAGTTCCTCCAGTTCCCGGCCCACCAGCATAGGACCAATGGCTGCCTGCCGGATGGGGGCCATGCTTTCCCGGATCATCTCCTCCGGGTCCTGTTCCATCTCCCATTCCTGGAACAGATAGTCCAGTTCCTCCCAGCTGTTCTGACTGAGCCCTACGGCGAACCGTTCCCAGCCCAGGGTGATGGTATCACCTGGGACAAAGACGAACTCCCGGCCATCTTTCTCGAATATGCCGGTGGTACAGTTCTGGCCCCAGCGGTCAAAGGCATGCAGGCCAAGAAAGGTCATATCATAACGAGTAGCCAGGCTTTCCATCAGCGCCTGCTTCTCGGTGGTTTCCATTTGATTGAATTGGGTGCGAAATAGTCTTTCGTTCATAGCAAGTCCTCCTACAGCCTATCCAGATTCTCCTGTAGATCGCCCTGCATCAAGTGTTGGGCAATGGCTTGGTTCAGTGCCTTATGGGGGTGATAGGCTGCCTGCCCTACATCGTGGAGGCACTCCGTCATCAATACCTCTGGCGAAATGCCTTCCCGTTTGCCATAAAGATGGCCGAAGGCATAGCACACAGACTTTAGAAAGTCAAAAATGTAGTCGTGATTTCCGCGCATACTGGGCAGATCATTGAATGAGCCCATACCACCGTATGCCCGAAGATGATGGGCAACCTCCCGCCGCTGGTTCCAGTCCTGAATGTCCCGCTCCAACCAGTCGATCCAGTTTTGGAACTCTGGATGGTCTGCCAGAAGGATGGAGCGCAGACAGGTCAGAGCCTCGGTATAAATATCAGACTGTTTCATTGGCCATCGCTCCCCCAAATACCTCCATAGAGCACACCATCTTTTCCAAGGAACAACATCCGGCTGCGAAGCAGGCTGCACTGCTCCACAGCGACCTTGTTTCCGTCACAGGTGGGAATAGCCTCCTGTTTTTTCCCAAGGTGATCACCATGAGCGGTAAGGAAGTAGAATTTATCCCGTTGCTGGTATCCGCCTTGAAACAGGAAGGTATTGCCGGACGGGGCAACAGAAAAAGCTCCGCTTCCTTCGATTGGCAGTTCAAATACAAAGTCCTCTTTGAAGTTCGTCCGCACCAGCCGGAATTCATCGTAATAATAAAACCACAGGTTTTCTTCTTCGTCCAGGCTGATGGCGTAGCAGTCATAGATGGAATAGTTCTCATTCTTCCAGAGAGGAGTTCCCTCCGATGTCCATGCAATCAGACCGCAAGCACCCAGAGGTTCATCCCAACCGTAATTACCAAATACACCTTCGTCAAAGTAGCTGGTAATGATGGTGCCATCTTTTTTTACCACACAGTCTTGAATGCCATCCCCCAGGCAGAAACGGGACAGCACAGCTCCGTCCTGGCTGACGATCCAGGCGTTCTGGTCGGGGCCGTTTTCCCGATAGGCGCATCTTGCCCCCAGCAGGAGGAAGTGATCACCTGCGGGCCGCAAATAATGAAACTGGAACTTCAAGAGGCCAAGAGGAAACAGCGTCGTTTCCAGCACCCGCTGTTCCGCCCAATCCAGCTGGATTTCCACTGCGGTATAGGTGGAAGGAGTGCTGAGCCAGTCCTTACCCTGTGTTTCGGACGGCTGTTCCATGAGAAGATAGACTTTTCCATCCCTTGCCGTGAAAAAGTCTGTCACTTCTGTGCCCTCCAGATGTTTTTCCCGGCGCAGCTGGTCCAGGTCAATGATGGAGAACAACGGCAGATTTTTGGCTTTTATAGGTTTGTTCATAGTGTCTCCTCCTGGCTACTTTAACGCTCCATCATAGGTGTGGCTTTCCCAGGCGGCCTCAAATTCCGCCTGCTCTATGACGCAGGCGTGGAACTCCTCACCCCAGACATGGGCGTTCAATTCCTCCACGGTGGGGATCGGCGTGATCTCGATGGCACCGTCGTAAAGGTCAGGGATGTTATGGGTGCGGCAATCTGCAAAGATGTCGATGGAGCGGAGGGCCAGCCGCTCATTTTCGGTATCCACTTCATAGAGGATGACCGATGGTTCACCATCCGGTGCGCCCTCCCAAAAGAGCTTGATGTACTCGATCTTGCCAAGATAAGTTCGCATCGCTTTTTCATCGGCACAGGCTACTCGGATCATTTTGGCCAGCATCATCAAATCGTCGATGTATTGGGAATACACGCAGAACACATCCTCGTCAGAGTCGAAGTGAAACAGACCCACACCGCTGTTGTTTTCCTCGAACTCCCGTATCACGCCCCGGACCAGCCGCTCCCAGTCTCCGCTGCTTCCAGTCAGTCCCAGCCGACGGAATACTTCCGTCCGGAATCCATTGTTGATTTTCAGCAGAAGGGAGAGCGCATAGGGGTGGTGGGGAATGAGAAAGAATGGCGCAATCTGCTCCGGCTTCACCCAGATTTTGAAAGGCGGACGCGGATCGGGTATCCAGGGCAGCATCTCCCACTGGTTGTCCGGTCTGTTTCCGTATTGGGAAAAGTCTTTCATGTAATCCCTCGCTTTCCGGCACATCAGCAGCTCAGTTGTCCTCCGTTTGCCGGGCAAAAGATCCTGCGGTTCGCCAACAGTTCCTCCAGCTTTTTGGCCAGCGCCTCCACAATGGCGTGGCAGGGGTTTTCGTAGCCCACGATCTCCAGCCTTTGCAGCTCGACACAGTGGAGCGTTCCATAGAAGCCCAGCATAAACTCCGTCAATTCAGCAATCATCTGGTAGCCTTCCATGTTGCTCACATCCGTCTGACCTTCTTTTGCGGTCATCAGCCCAATGATCCCCACCGCCACGGTGAAAGCGCCGCAGCAGGAGTGCTCGGTCTGCATCCCAAGGCCCATGACGGAGAACATTTTCCGGGTCTCCTCGGACAAATTCAGATGGTAATATTCATTACAGGCCATGAACATAGCCTCGGCGCAGGTCAGTTCCGTGCCGATGTGGTAGTGGTTGACCAGTTCATAGAGTTTCATTGTTGCCATACCATACTCCAATCGCAAAGCATTTCATTCTGTGTCACCTGGCGCAGCTCGTCCCGCACTTCCATCAGCGCAAAGCCCAGCAGATTTTGTCCCCGCCACTTCATGGGGTCCTGAGCCTCCGGGGAGCTGGCCGCGAGGCGGATGCCCCAGATGGCATCATAGGGGCTGGCCTCCACCAGCACGCTGTCCCCGGTGGAAAGGAGAAACTCCCGCAGTTCGCGGTTCTGGCTGAATTTGTGCCAGTTTCCAAGCAGCACAATGGCGTACTTGAACTTGTCCCATACCTTCTGATCAAAGCCCCGCACCTTGCGGCCCAGGGCCTTGATCTGCTTTTGGTCGCTGCATTTCAAAATCTGGTCTCGGATCTCTTTGTCACCAAACAGCTCGGCCTTGGCAGCCATCATATACTGCTCCATGCAGAGGTAGGAGTCAGCCGTCGTATAGAAGTCCTCCATCCACCACTGGCTGAGGCAGCTTTTTGTCAGCTGGCCGTCCTCGGAAGGCTGATGGCCCCAGAACAGGCACAGCTCCCGCTTCCGCCCGGCGGCAAACTCCTGCTGGAGCCACTGGCGGGTGTACTTGGGGGGGGCCTCCCGCCGTGGCACTACAGGTGCGGGGGCGGGTGTACTTGGGCTGGCCTTCCGGCTGCCACGCATCCACCAAGAAGTCACCATGCTCCAGTACCTCGCTGCTGTCCTCGTCATCCCACCAGCCCTTCCAGGTCACAGGCTCGGGAAAGAGGGTGCGGTATTCCGTCCGCTCCTCCGGGGAGAGGGTGTCCAGCCAATCGCCAAATCGGTCTATGTAATCCTCCCCATAGCCCATGCGCCAACCAATGGAGTATCGCTCGATCTCCCGGTGGGCCAGCCAAGGGGGCGGCATGATTTTTTTATCTTGTAGTGCCATATTGTTTTCCTCATTTCTCTTGCAGCTTCTTCAGCAGCTTCACGATCCGCTCCCGGTTCTTTGCGGTTTTCATGAAGGTGGGGAGATGGTCGGCCTGAGTCTTTTTCTGGCTTCCCGATGGCTTTTCCCGCAGGTCGGCGCTGAGATAGTCGATCAGATAGGCAAGGTGCTCCCGGTTGAGGGCCCAGACCGGCTTACCCTGGAATGAGGTCAAAAACCACAGTTCCAGGCCGAACCAGGGGTCCTTGCCGCCCTGAATCTCCGCACCATAGGAGAAAGCCTCCGCCGTCTTATGTACCTCGCCCGGCATGGTTGTTCCGCAATAGGGGCAGGCCACATGGAGGACGGGAAAATGCTGCCTTGCCTCATCTTCAATATCCACCCGATAGTACCTGCCGCAGTTTTTGCACTGGTTATGGACATCATAGCGGTAGATCGTCCGGTCGCGGGTCTCCTGATGGCCGCAGCTCAAGCAGCGGAAATAGGCGTTATCATCGTCCGCTGTCACCACACCCGCGCCATGGCACTTGGGGCATTTTACCTGGATACCGGTGGTGAAGGCGCTGTAGGCACTGTGGGTGAAATAGGGTTTATCGACAATTCGGCTCATGCGCCCACACACTCCTCTCATCAGTTCTTTTCCAGATAGAATCCCCATACGCAGTTGGAGAACTCTCCAGCGGCAAAGCGGTGGATCTGCCCGTCAATCTCCACCTGCCAGACCTCGAAGGTATGGTCTTGGTGATAGATCGGGTCTTTGACTTTTACTCGCTTGCCGGTGGTTTGCCAGTTGTAGTCAAAGATGTTCACACCGAACAATTTGCATTGACCGTCTGGGCCAAAAGTTTCATATTTCCAAGCCATGTGATGCCTCACAATCCCGTGCGCTGCCAGCCGTCCAGCCGCTCCTGCACCCCGTCGATCCTCCAGCCCTCGCCCACACGCTTCATGAGGAAACGGCGGTCAAAGCCGGTGTTTTTCTCCCTGGTGTAGATGTAGAGCTTGTTCTTGGTGATCTGCTCCGCGTCAAGGAATTCTTCCCCGTTGTAGGTGCCCTGGGCACTGTATGAGAGGCCCAGAGGCCGATAGCCCAGACGGGGCTTTTCGCTCACATACTTCTCCCAGATCGCCAGCAGGCGGGGCACAGCCTCGGCATCTTCAAACCCGGCCTGCTCCATGTACTGCTCCCACTGCGTCATCTCGGCAAAGAAAGCGGACAGCACCCTGCGGCATTCCGCCGCCGCCTGCTCATCCAGCTGGACGGGCTTTTTGGCCTTTTCCCGCTGGAGCTGGAAGAAGTGTTCCATCTGCTCCTGGGTGAATTGCACATGGGCCACTGGCTCGATGCGGTTGTTGCCAGCGATGGCCAGCAGGCCCTCATAGGTAACGGCGGTATGGTCGATCTGGATGTGGGAGAGCTTGGGGATGGAGGCCGCCTGGAGCAGACCGGCATCATCCAGCCCGGTACGGTTGAGCGTCAGAAGGTCCAGCTTGCAGCCTTGCAGAGCGGACAGACTGCTGCCGTGGATGGCGGCGTTACCGTCCAGCAGCAGATAACGCAGCTTGGGCATAGCGGAAAAAACGGGGAAACAGGCGTCAGTGAGCGCACCGTCCTCCACGCCGAAGTTGGCCATGCTTTTATGTCCGGCAAAAGGGGCAAGCAGTTCATCCGTCACCGGATAGCCTTTCACATGAAAGCCCACCAGGGTGTAACCGGCCAGCTGCTCCATGATTTCTGGGGTCAGCTCCGGGACTTCAAATCGCTTTTCTCCGTCTAAGATCAGGACACCGCTCTCCCAGTTCACTGTCCGCGCCCGTTTTGGCCATGCCATCGCTGTTTCCCTCCTTACGCCTGCTCCTTATAGCTGGCTTCAATGTCGATGAAGCGCACATACACGGCGCAGATTTCACCTTTCGCGTCATAGCCGAAGTAGACCGGATAGTAGCCGTCCCCCCAGCCAGAGGCAAAGATGGGCAGATTACAGTCCGTGTCAGGCACCGTCCAGTTGAGCCAGTCGCCGTAGTCCCCCTGATATTTTGGGTGGGCTTTGGCGTTTTCCTCCAGGAGATCGCAGAACAGGTCGTTGTAGGGGTCGATGTCCGGGTCTTCTTCCAAACGCTTGGCCCAGTAGGTCTTGAAGGCCGCCTGGGTCTGGATGTCCGCAACACAGCCCATTCCAGCGTCTACGCCAAAGCCAAAATACTCGTCCTCGCCCAATTCCTCGTCCAGATCCTCTTTGCCGGTCATGCCCAGCTCATAGCGGACAGGCTTTTCCCGGCTAACTTCCACCTTGACACAGGCATAGCGATCACCATATTTCTCACTGGGCACCACACAGATCTTTACGGGATAAGTCCCGGCGGGGATTGTCTGTATAAAGGGCGGTGTGTCCTCCAGCTCCACCAGCGGATCGCAGGCGAAAATTGTTCCGGTAGGAAAGAGGACGGCCCCGATGTCCAGCACATCCACGCCCATATTCCCAATCACTTTCTCAGTGAAATGAGCGTCCAGGTCCGTTTTGCAGGCCAGTTTGTCCTTAACGGATTCATATTTGTTCAGCCATTCTGTTGTCGGCATACTCGTTTCCTCCTGTTGATTTGGTTTGAGCATAGGTCAGCTCTCTACAATGCGAACCTGTTTTCCTCCAATTTCAAATTCCAGCTTTACGCCATAGTCCGCCGCCCAAGCAGGGCACTTGCTGAGCAGGGCCAGGATGTGCTCATCCGGCTCCCGGCCAAGGGTCACACGCAAGATTACGGGCCAGCCACCATATTCCTTTTGAAACTCCTCACTCTGGGTGTGGTTCAGATAGCCCTCCATCTTGTCGAGCAGGGCCTTCTGCGTTTCCGGGGAGCCGTCAATAAAGCCATTGCAGACCAAAACCATTACCACTTCTCCTGTTTTGGTTTCTGCCAGAATGTCAATCTTATCCAGGTCGCCAAACATATTTTCAATGGACATTGTTTTCACCAGTCCCTTTCTCGGATGGCCTCCTCAATATCAATCGGAATGCCGAACCACTCCAGAATGTAGGCCACAGTGACTCCAATACAATCCCGGGCCACCGTTTCGATTTCGCTGTCGTTCTCGTCAAACTCCTCCTGGAGATCATTGATGCCGCAGACCGCCTCGTCCAGCGTTTCCTGCACCACTTCGGTGTCGGTTTCGCCACTCTCCAGCAGGGCGATGACCTTCTGAAGCTCGTCCTTTACCTTGTCCACCAGAAAAGCAGGATAGTAATCGTCCTGATACATCTCGTCCAGCAGCTTGTAATTGGGGTCAAATGCTTTCATAGGGATTGCTCCTTTCCTCGTGTATGTCAGTCACGCTCAGCTCTCATGAGTAATACAGAAAATCTCCTGGTTTAAGTCAAAGTAGATTACCATCAGCTCGTCGGTGATCTCCGGGTTGAAGGACAGATCCATAATGAAAACTT
>OBZQ01001111.1_pt1 | contig 10664 bp, 15 predicted proteins | sample 1495531 | NCBI WGS metagenome assembly OBZQ01 (sample SAMEA2580237, study PRJEB22360) | human gut metagenome | biome: human gut; feature: human-associated habitat; material: faeces | place: Denmark | collected 2008/2010
ATTTATTCCTATGTTAATTATGATCATTGATGGTGTTTATAATTGCGCATATAGGAACAGCTCAGATCGAAAAATAATTAAAAGGATAAGAAATGCTGAATGAACATTGCAATAGGTTATTGTTTGTCATATGGATATTTATTTTTGGCATTGGAACACTAAAAAAATTCTGAAATTTTCAACTGAAACATCGAGAAAATTAATTCATATATTAATCGGATTCACATGGATTATTCTATATAGATATTTAAGAAACACAATACATTTCATTATAATACCACTTTCATTCATTATAATTAACGCATTATCTTATAAATTTAAAATTTTTAAAATGTTCGAACGTGAGACGAATGAAAAAAATCACTATGGTACTATTTATTATGCTATAGCTATGACAATTATGGCAACATTGTCTTTCTTTAATGAACAATTATTACTTCCATATGGACTTTCTGTATTTGTATTATCTTTTGGCGATGGTGCTGCGGCATTGTTTGGTACAGCGATAAAAAAGCACAATCCTAAAATAACTAAAGAAAAATCTTTAATTGGAACTCTTGCTTGCATTATATTTTCTGGTTTAGGAATTATTTTATTTGAACAAATTTTAAATATAAATATTTCTATTTTATATGTCGCTTTAATTGCAGTTATTACAGGAATATTAGAATTGGTTGGTTATGGATTAGATAATTTTTCTGTTACTTTAGGAGTTATGCTTATTTCATATTTTGTTATAAATTAATTGGAGTTTTATATTGTATAGAGAACTAATAGTTAGTGTTTTATTGGCAGGTGCCATTCCAATAATTACATATCTTAAGCATAGTCTTACTTTGGCAGCTTCTATTGAGGCTGGAGTTTTAATTTTTACTTGTGGCTTTTGTGGTAAATATCAAGGATTATTTTTTTTGATTACTTCATATTTTATTATTGCTGTAGTCGATCATTTTGTTAAGGGAAAAAGCATCAATATTACAAAAAATATTAATAAAAAATACGGAACTAGAGATGCAAAACAAGTTTTTGTTAATGGTTTTCCTGCTTTTATTACAGTTATACTTTCATCATATTTAGAAAAATATTTTTTTATTGCTTTTATAGCATGCTTAAGTGAAGCACTATCAGATAGTTTATCCTCACATATTGGAGTTTTATCAAAAAAAAATCCAGTAAGTATTTTTAGATTTAAACGTGTTCAAAAAGGGTTGTCTGGCGGTGTTTCACCATTAGGTAGCTTTTCTTGTATAATCGGAACATTGTTCATGGCAACGATGTTTTATATTATTAATTTTGATGTTAGAGGATTCTTTTCAATAATTTTGGGATCTGTTTTTGGATGTTTTGTTGATACTTTTTTAGGCGATTTAGTTCAAGTGAAATATATTTGTCAAAAATGTGAAATTATTACAGAAAAAGAAATTCATTGCGATATGAAATGCAAAAAAGTTAGTGGTTTAAAAGTTATTGATAATTGTAATGTTAATTTAATAAGTAATATTATGTCTGGAGTGTTTTCTTTAATTCTTTATGTTTGGGTATTTCAAGTTCTATAAAAAATATAGCAATAAATTAATTTGTAGATGTTATAAAAATTATTATTGTGGATTATGTTTTTCACTGGAAAAGAATTATGGTCAATTATCAAGATTGTTGCTTAGTTATGATGTTACCCTTTTAGCAATAGTTAGTAATAGTCATAAAAATCCAACAGGGAAAAAGCCTAAATGTATAGGTGATAATACTAAAAAAATTTCGTTTTCTAATGAGAATTGGAAAAAAATTGCGGCAATAGATATTTTATTAACTGCTGAAAAAATTGAAGATGACATTCATGACGAACATTCTGTAAAAGCTATTGTTGCAAAAACTATTTTCCAAAAGCCAATTAGTTTAGCAAAAAAAGATTATCCTGAAATATATGAAGAAATAAAGGCAGGATATTCTAAAATACAAAAACTAGAAAATGAAAATGCTTCGTTATACATAATAGCTAATGAATTTTCTGATTTAATGACTGGGGTTCTAAAAAAATCATTTCAGGTTTCACAATTGAAAATAGAATATGTGGCTTATATTTCAAAATGGTTGTATTTTATTGATGCTTTAGATGACATTGATGATGATATTAGGAAAAACCGATTTTCACCTTTTAAAGTATATCACTCACATAAAATTTTAGTTGAACAAAATTATATGGTGATAGATGAATTTTTAAGTACGATTAACAAGCAGCATCTAGAAAAAATATATAAAGGATTCAGCGATTCATATGAAGATATAATTTTGAAAAGTTTTTTAGAAAATACAATTCCACTAACTACAGAAAGAATATTAACAAAGTAATGGACAACATAAACATATATATTGAATTTACAGATTTAGAGTCATTTATAAAAGTATTAAATCTAATCAATTTATCAAATTATAAGATAATATCATTATATATAATCTTTTATAAATCATTTTCTTTTTGCACACTAAAAAAGCTTAACGAATCCGTTGATAAGGTTTTATTAAAAAAAGAAATTCTTATAAGTAAAAATATCATAAATGATTCCACAAAAAAGAATCGTAAATATATTTATAATTTTTGCAAAAAGAATAACATTACTTTATTAAATAACAATCCAAATACTTATTGTTTACCAAGTGATACTCTTGATTTTGAAAAATGGATGTCGGGTAACGCATGTGAGTTTAAAACTTATTATAATGATTTTTTTAAAAGTGTATTATTAGGCAACAAGTTATCTAATTGTTTTAGTTCTTCCTGCCTAGGGCGCACTATTTTTATAACGAAAAATGGCGATTTGGCTTTTTGCCCACAAAAAGTTACTAGTACAATAATCGGTAATATCGCTAGCTGTAAAGATTTTAGAAGTGTATTTGATGAAGATAAATTTATAGAAGTTTTAAAAAATCATATAAAAAAAAGAAATGATTGTAAAATCAAATGCTCACTGTTTAATTATTGTTGTGGGTATTGTCCTCTAGAAAAAAAAGATTGTTGTGATTTATACAAATCAACTTATGATAAAACAATTTATTTAATTTCAACAATCACTAACAAAAAACCACCATTAAGTAATTATAATGTCGATGTTAAAAACGCTATATTAAAAGCTATAGCATTTAATAAATTTTGTGAAAGGGAAAATAAAAATGAACAAAAAACTTGATGAATTGTTTGAAGAATACTCAGATCAAACCGAAAAATCTGAACAACCAATCATTTTTTCGGCAAATGATGATTGCTGCGACGATGCTTGTGAAGCCGCATGCTGTGGAGCCGGTGTGGGTTGTTGCGATGGGATATGTGACGATACGTGTATGTGATGGATAATAAACTAACAAAACAAATTGTATTTACAGGAATATTTACGGCGTTGATAATAGTATTGCTGTTGTCTGTATCTGCTTTTTCATTTACCTCAAAAAGTTTGATATGTACGCTATTTGCTGCATTAATTGGACATTTTTTTGACAAATCAAAAATAACATTCTGTATATTTTCATGTGCTGTTATTGTAGCTTTAATGTCAGCTATTCAAGGTATATGGATGGGTGTTAGTGTATATATACCAATGTCAATTTTGAGTGTGCTTTTTGCTTGTACATTTAAATTAAGCAAACTCAAATTTTATTTAATTTCACTTCCGATAGTCGCCATAGTTTCAGTATTTAGAGTTTTAACTTATACAATCTTTTTAAATGTATCAATAAGGGACTATGTTTTTCAGAGAATAGAGGAGTTAAACGCTCGTTTAACTCCCAACCATCTTGAGACTCCTTCAACGCTGATAGTGGTAATACTAATTATTTCTTATTTTGCAGGAATTACGATTTGTCAAATTTTTATTAGCATAAAAGTAAATTCTGTTTTTGAAAAAAGAATAGATCCAATTTTGGAAAAGGGGATAGGTGAAATATGGCAGGGTTAATAATATTAGGCTTATTAGGTTTAGTCGGTTTAATATTGTGCTCGGTAGGAGGAGCGGGTATATTGCCATGGATAGGTGCTGTTTGGTTAGGTTATTTAGTATTTAAAAGACCTGATTTTTTTTGGACGAAAATATTTATACTGTATATAATTGCGATATTTATATTTGGTATATTTAGTGTAGCTGGTTAATAGGAGGAAAGTAAAATGTCAATTACAATTACAAAAATAAAATTAGGTGAATTTTTTCCTTATGATGGTTCTTGGAATCCTAGGGGAGATGATGCAGGAGGATTTGATATTTGTATATGGTTTAAAAACGATTCAAATAAGACTATCAAATATATTACATTTATTGTTACCGCATATAACAGAGTCGGTGATCCTGCTATTTGTGAAGTGAATAATACAGCAACAAAAAGATTGAAATTTGTAGGACCTGTCGAAAGTCAAGAAATTACAAATGGTATATGGAATACTGCATGGTATAATTATACTCTTTCAACTGCTAAGATTGAAAAAATAGAAATTGAATACATGGATGGTAGTACCGAGGAACAAACTACTGGATTAGAAGTGAATCCACAATCCGGCAAAAAACGACCATGGTGGCAGTTTTAGAACAAACTACTGGATTAGAAGTGAATTCACAATCTTGAAATTCAACAACCACTTCAAGCGGTGGGTGTTACGTAGCAACAGCAGTTTATGGTCCATATGATTGTCTGGAAGTTTGGATACTACGCAGATATCGTGACAATATGCTTGCCAAAATGTGGAAAGGTAGATTATTTATTCATATATATTATGCAATTAGTACAACTCTTGTTAAGTGGTTTGGCAACACACAGTGGTTTAAAAATATGTGAAGACCAAAACTTGACAAAATGGTTAACAGTCTTCGCAATAAGGGTGTTAAAGATATGCCATATGATGATAAATTATGGTGAGTTATGCCTACAGAAAATTATGATATTTTTCAATTGTAGCACACTTTTTGCAAAAAGTGTGCTAATTATTTTTTAACTTACACACTTTATTTTACAATTTTTGGTATAATGCCATAAATGTTGAGGTTTGGTAATCCATACAATGTTTTATCCAAAAATGAGATCGTAAAATTGAAGAATCTCACGGAAAATTTGACGACACTGCTCAGTTCAAACTTTCTCACGATGCAAACAAGGACAGAACTGAAGTAAAGATTGGCGATGCAGAAAAAAAGTCAGATTTTGAAATCGTAAATTACATAATGAGTCAAACCATGTTGCCAAGACTTGCAATATTCAAAATCTTGAAAGATGTATCAAGAAGAGAACTGCTCAACGATCAGGATATACTTGAAAAACCAACAGATAAAATCAAGGAAGTGTTCAAGAGCATTTCTGCTCAAAAAATCACGCATTATGAAGTGGTCGACGGCTATGAAACCGATTCAGGCAACATTTTTGAACTTGACACGATTACAGAACAGGATTTTGAAAAAGAGTGGAGAGTGTTCCATTCAAATCCAAATCGCAAAGCTGCAATCAATGAATATTACAAGATGGACAGCGAAGGCGAAAAGGAGTTTGCCGATAAGCTTGAAAGCAACGAAAATATTTTGATGTTTACAAAACTTAAAAAGGGCGGTTTTGTAATTGATACCCCGTATGGCAATTATTCGCCTGACTGGGCAATAATTTGCCGCAAAGACGGTGTTGAAAAGCCTGAACTCAGCATTTATTTTATTGTTGAAACCAAAATCAACAAGGATCACAATGCATTGACTGAAGTTGAAGTTAATAAAATCAAATGCGGTCAGCTTCATTTCAAAGCTGTGTCTGATTTGGTGAAGTTTGATTGGGTTAAAAGCTACGAAGATTTCAAGGCAAAGTTCGGAGTAAAAGAAAACGAAGTGTGATTTGTTTTATTTTTATACTTTGATACATATATAGCCATTGTTCAAACCACCCGTTAAACGGGTGGTTACGATTATAAAATTTGGTTTAGGTATAAAATTAAATTTATTGCAACTATCCATATTATGTGATAAAATGTGTGTAAACGAGTGTAAATATGAAAGCTGCTTTTATAGCAAAACACAAGACAATTTTTATGCAACGAAAGGAAAATTTTCAAACCGCCGATGAAAAAATGCAGATTTTAGCGAAGAAATGAGGTGATAAATAATGAGTAAAAATGTAGTTGAAAAATTTCAATACTTAAACGAATATGCAAAATTTAGATATGAAAATGAACTTCGCAGAGAAGATTCGATTATTCGACAGGCATCCCAAATGCAAACAACTTTTTCTTTTGTGACAGCCGCAATATTTATGGTTGCACCTATTGTGATTGAGTATAGCAGAAAATTGTCGTTGACGTTCTTTCTGATTGCTTTTTCATCAATTACAATAGCATTATTATTTAGTTTGCTTTTCGCAACATTAGCACAAAATAGAAAAATATCAAAAAATTTTATGGATGTTTCTAATTTTATTAAGTATGTAGAAGATAATGAAAATTATTTTGGAACTGAAAAACAAAGATTAAAACACATAATTGATACATATGGAGATGTACAAAAAGATAAGGCTATTATAAATGATAAACGTGTAAAATTGATAAGAATATCAATGTGGATGTTTTATGTCGCTTTGGGACTGTGTGCATTTTGGTTTATTATTGCGATTTGCAAAACTGTGTAGGAGGTGAATAGTTTGTTTGAAAGGGAAAGCACTGATAAAGATTCTAAAATAATTCAAAAACCATCAGAAAGTGAAAATTCAATTAAAGAAGTGAAAACTGCACCTGTATTGACAAAAATAGAACGATATTCTAAGCATTCTAACAGTAGTAATGATGAGAAATAAGTTAACAAATAATTTATATGTTAGAACTAAACTTAAAACAGATTGTAGACAATTAAATAGTAATTTGGTTTTGACTGATTATCGGTGTTAATAATTATAAAAGCGTTGGAAATTTTGTTTTCTCCAACGCTTTTTCTCATGGGTATGTAGACCTTTTTTCGTTAATTTTATGTTTCAAATCTTAAAACAAAAGCTGAAGGCCCATTGCGATAATCCACATATATGCACAAGTTTTTGGAATCATAAGCAAGCCAACCTTTGGCTTTGTTTTGCTGAACAATGTTACAGGGATGTAGCAACCGAATGAAATGATGATTGCGGCAACCATTCTTGTCATATGGAGGTCGTTGGTGTTGCCTGAAATTGCGTAAAGGATGATTACACCGATACCCGTTACTGCAAAAACTGCATTTCTGATGACAGAAAGCTTCATATTGCCCTCGTCTGAACACCAATTGTTTTGCGGAAGAACGCAAATTACCATTCTGATGATTGCAGAAATCCAAATCATTGCTTCAACTGCAACAGGTGCTGTCAATTCGGGGAATGTAAGCTTCCAGATGTATAGCAAGATAATGTAGAATGCTGTCATTGTGATTGATGAAACCTGCAAGCCGAGTCCGAGTTGCCTTTTGATTTTGTCGTTGCTACCGTGAACTGCTCTGATAATTCTCGGAACAAGGTGGAATGCGTCACCGCCGCAAAGTGTTAATGTCAACACGCCGTATAAGATGAACAAAGGATTGCCCTTTGAAAATGCGAAGAATAAAATACCTGCGATTAAGTCGAAAATCAAATATCCTGCGTCAAAAATTGCTTCCATAATATCGGGAACTTGCGGTTTGTATTTTTCGTTTGCCATAATTAAAACTCCTTTTTTACTTAAATATATTAACATTCCAGATTTTATTTATTCTTTAAACAATCTTCTGCATTATTGCAGATTTTTTCAAAAATATTCTTAAATGTTGCGATTTCCTCATCCGAAAATCCTTTGAGCACATCGTGGGCAAAACGCTTTTGCGTGTCGATACCCTCGTAAATTATGTTCTTGGCACTTTCGGTCACAAAAATCTCTATGTGTTTTTTGTTGCTTTCGCTTTGCTTCTTTTCAATCAAGCCTTTGTTTTCAAGTGATTTGAGTGAGGTTGAAACATGAGATTTTGTTGATTTGCGAATTTTGACAATGTCTGCCGCCGTGTTGAATTCGGGGTTGCCGTGCAAAAACATCAGTATGTCATATTCCATTTGGGTCAAATCATACTTGTCGCAAATCGAACTTGTGAGCGATTCATAATAACCGGTAATTGTTTTATGCCTGTCCCAAAAATGCATATTGCCACTCCTTGCCAATCGTTCTATTTAGAACCATTATAGCGTGCGATATATCGTTTGTCAATACATATATTTTGGCAATTGTTGTTATTTGATTAAAAACAGACAGTCAAAATACTCACTTTCTGTTTTAATAATACAATGAATTTTAATTTTTATAGATTTTTTGGTGAAAAGAAAAACAGCGCCAATGCTCAATTAAGTATCAGTGCCGTTTTACAAGACTTGTATTTATTTCAATACAAAACGATATTTGAATTTTGTTTTGCGAGGTTTTGCATTTTTTCCGTGTAGCCGTTAATGCAAAAGAATACAAAATATTCATTCCTGTTTTGCTTATTCCAATTTACTTTTTTCGCCTTTTCAAGCAAATCGTAATACACATTAACGTCAAGTGGCTTTTTGGTATATTTACATTCGCCGAAGATGATATTATTGGAATTGTCTGTTGCGACAATATCAATTTCCGTATCTTTTCTGTCCCACCATTTGCCGATTTTTGTGGGAGTGAAACCGAAAGTGTTTTTAATAATCAACTCAGGAAGATATTGATTTTTGCAAATATCCTCATACACATAAGCAACATGATTTTTTATAAAGCCTTCTTTAATTTTATCAAGAACAAAATCTATGTGCTCGCTTTCAATGTATGATTTATAAGGATATACAAACTTAAACCAAAATCTTATATAGTTATCCTTGATTTTATAAAGCCCCATTTTGCTTTTTTCAGGCTTATCTTCCGTTATGGGAACAACCCTTTCTATAATATCAAGGTCAATTAAAACTTTTAAGTATTTCGGCAAATTTGTTGCCTTTATTTCCAACGCATTTGATATATCGCTTAACTGTTCGCAGCCACAGGCTATTGTTTTGATGATTGAATAATAACTTCCTACCTCTTGAACTTCATTTTTTAATAAAAATTCAGGCTCTTCATATAAGTAACTTTGAGAATTCAAAATAGAATTTTTTATGGCAGTATAAATGTCGTCGCTGCTCTCAAACATTTCTATATATTTTGGAACTCCGCCGGTAACGGAATACGCTTCGATTAAGAATTTTTCATCCGTGCTGTCAATGAATTCTTTGTAATACTTAAATGGAATTTGCTTTAATCTGATTTGCTTTGTTCTTCTTCCGTAAAGCGGACTGTCGTATGACAAGGTTTGGCTGTACATCATATTTATCAGCGAACCGCATAATACAAGCATTACATTATTATTTTTAAGCTTTGTGTCCCATATTTTTTGCAGCACGGAGATAAAACTCGGATTTGACTTGCCTATATATTGAAACTCGTCAATGATTATGAGCTTTTTATCGTCTGTATTATAATCTATTATTAAATCAAACAATTCTTCCCATGAAAGCCTTGCTTTTTTAACAAGCGGATTTGATGTGTATTCGCTTACGATTGATGAAAATGCTTCTCTGTTCATCTTTTCAGATTCTTCCGTTGCAAGAAATCTGATACATTTTTTATTCCTCGAAAACTCATTTAAGAGTTCTGTTTTTCCGATTCTTCTTCTGCCGTAAAGCACAACGAAGGAAGATGAATTGCTGTTATATTCATTTTCAAGTGTTTCAAGCTCTTGAAATCTGTCAACAAATTTTTTCATTATATCCGACCTCTCGATATAGTATTTGTATCTCTACATATAATTATACCACAAAGTATAATTATTTCAAGTATAATTATCAAGATGCTTGGGGATGAAGCATACAGTGTTTTGTATATTTATTTTTCGGTTTCTGACAAGTCCATGCTTTTTTTAAGCATACCTGACGAAAGATATAACACGCATTATATATTATTACCTTTCAAAATTTGATTCCCATTTCATTACATATTCTTTTTCGCCGGTCGATTTGTCCAACTGCTCACTTTGAATAATGAATCTTTCTCTTTGGTAAAACAATATTGCCCTTACATTTTTTTGATATACATTTAATTTCAATTTAGCTTTTTTATTCTTGATATAATCCAGCAATTTTTTACCTATGCCGTGAGACTGCATTTCATCAGCGACAAAAATACCTTCAATATAATCATCTTTTAAACCTATAAAGCCTTGAATTTTGTTGTTATTCTCATACACATAGACTTCCGCTTGAGGCAACATTTCTTTCACAAATTTATAATTACTTATCCAGTATTGTTCAGGAATAAAAAAATGTGCTTTAAGATTGGTATTTAACCATATATGAGAAACCTTATTTATATCTGTTTTCTGCAACTTCCTAATCATATCTGTCAATTCTCCATTTACTTTTTTAATTATACCACAAAGTATAATTATTTCAATTATAAAAGCGTTGAAGATTATGTTTTCTTCAACGCTTTTTCTAATGGGTATGTAGACCTTTTTTCGCTAATTTTATGTTTTTAATGTGTTTGACCGCCCACTATACATATTTTTCGAGTCTCAAAAGTGGCTTAAATAGGGCGTTTTGAAAAATTTTAATGCAAAAAAACACCAACCTCGCTTGCAGCTTCCATCTTAAATCTGTTAAGAGCTTCTTTAGCT
>OBZQ01001120.1_pt1 | contig 10487 bp, 6 predicted proteins | sample 1495531 | NCBI WGS metagenome assembly OBZQ01 (sample SAMEA2580237, study PRJEB22360) | human gut metagenome | biome: human gut; feature: human-associated habitat; material: faeces | place: Denmark | collected 2008/2010
AACCCCTTGAAAATAAAGGCTTTTTCTGTTTGTCGTTATTATACCGTAACGGCATAGTTGCGCAAGCTTGTTAAATGCACAAGGTTACACATTAAAAGATATACAGGAATGGTTCGGACACGCAGACATACAAACTACTGCTAACACTTATGCACACCTTGATATAGGCAGGAAGAAAAATATCACAAATTGCCTTTCAAGTGTTATTGAAAAATAAAAATTTGAAAAGTGTTAGAAAAAGTGTTAGAAAACAGAAAAAAATAAGAGCCAAATCAGTTAAGATTTGGCTCTATATCAATGGTTGCGGGAGTAAGACCGAGAAAATAGCAGTCGCTACGAAACAGTCCACCGGACTGTTTCTCCCAAATTCGTTGCTCCCAAATTGCCCTAATGTCGCCGAATTTGGAGCCTACGCGTCGTCACAAACTCCATATCGTTCAAAATAACTTTTTTATTATTTGAGTTAAAGTTATTTATCACTCATTGCGTTGCTCCTCCTTTTCCCAAAAAGCTTACGCTTTTTGGGAGCCCTGAAAGTTCGAGTCTTTACAATTTGTAATGATAAAAAAACAGACACCATAAATAGGTGTCTGTTTTTATATGGTTGCGGGAGTAAGACTCGAACTTACGACCTTCGGGTTATGAGCCCGACGAGCTACCAACTGCTCCACCCCGCGATATTAAATATGCCCGAGTTTCTCTCGGTGCTATATATTATAGCAGAAAATATGCATATGTCAATACCTTATTTATATTATTCTTAAAAAATGTTAATTATTCATAATTTTACAGGATAGTATTGATTTCACCGAGTGATTTTAGTTTGGCAAAAAGGAGCTTATCTGTATCATTATCGCCCTGCCACAAATCAGGAATCATAATTACATTCATATCGGCATTTTTTGCGGATAAAATACCGTTTTTTGAATCCTCGATTGCTATGCAGTTTGTGGGATTTTCACCAAGTTCTTCACACGCTTTTAAATAAATATCAGGCGCAGGTTTTGAATTTTTAATCATATCACCGCATATTACTTTATCAAAATAGGCGGTGATATTTTTTTCATTAAGGTGATGAAATACGCTGTCACTGCTCGTTGAAGACGCTACCGCAAGCTTATATCCTTTATTTTTAAGATAATTGAGCGTTTCGTGAAGAAACGGCTTTTCGGGTACACCGAATTCATCAAAATATTTATACGAAAACTCTCTGCCTTTTTGTTTAAAAAGCCTTGCGTCAAAATCAACACCGAACTCATTTTGTAAAACTTTAATTGTAGATTCGGCAGTCATACCTAAAGTTTTGTAAACCATATATCCGGCTTTTCCTATTCCCATTTCTTCGCCTACGGTATCCCATGCTTTCATACATACGCTTTCTGTATCAAACATTACACCGTCCATATCAAAAACTACTGCATTAAATTTCATATTATTTAAAACACTCTCTTAAAAAATTTGTTCGTCTTCCTATACTTTTGATTACGATTTTGCTTTTGCCTGCCATATCAAAGCCATGCATGGTTGCAGTGGTGTTATATAACTCTACCTCTACATTTGAAGCTTTAAGCCTATTTGCGTATGCAATGCCCTCATCACGAAGTGAGTCAAAGTCTGCAAACTTACAAACTTAAAATCTTTATTAATGAGTATTTTTTTATAATGCTACCTTTTATTGCCACAATTCATATTGCAATTTGCACAATCACCGTGGCAGGTGTTTTTGTGCCTTGCTGAATATATTATAGCAAAAATCAGTAATATTACAATTATTATCAATAAAATTATACTTTGAATATTCATTATATAAGACCTATAAGTGCAAAAATTCCGTGAGTAATGAATGCCATAATCCAAGCTATTGCACATTGAAATACAACTACACCGCATGCCCATTTTCTGCCGAGTTCACGCTTAACGGACGCAATTGCGGCAACGCAAGGTGTGTATAAAAGGCAAAATACCAAAAGTGAAACTGCACCAAGCTGTGAAATTAAGCTTGTAACAGATACGCCCGAGCCAAGTAAAACGGATAGGGTAGACACAACACTTTCTTTTGCCATAAATCCTGTTATGAGTGCTGTTGATATGCGCCAATCCCCAAAACCGAGCGGTTTAAATATCGGTGCAATAAAACCTGCAATTGTGGCAAGGATACTTTCTTGCGAGTTGGTGACAATGTTAAATTTAATGTCAAATGTTTGCAAAAACCATATAATTATTGTTGCAACAAATATTACCGTAAAGGCCCTTTGCAAAAAGTCTTTTGCTTTATCCCAAAGAAGCTGGCATACACTTTTTGAACTTGGCATTCTGTAATTAGGCAACTCCATAACAAAAGGTACAGGTTCGCCCTTAAAAATGCTAAGCTTCATAACCATAGCCATAAAAACGGCGGTAACTATACCCAAAGCGTATAGCAATATCATTACAAGCGCACTTTTGCCCGGGAAAAATGCCGAAGCAAAAAATGCATAAATCGGAAGTTTGGCAGAACAACTCATAAACGGAGTTAAAAGTATCGTCATTTTGCGGTCACGCTCACTTGATAAGGTTCTGCTTGCCATAACTCCCGGTACGGTACAGCCAAAACCTATAAGCATAGGTACAATGCTTCTGCCTGATAATCCGACTTTTCTTAAAAGTTTATCCATAACAAATGCAACCCTTGCCATATATCCGCTGTCTTCAAGCAGGGAGAGAAAAAAGAAAAGAGTTACAATTATAGGCAAAAAGTTTAATACACTGCCGACTCCGTTAAATATACCGTTAATTATGAGCGAATGTAAAACCTCGTTTATATTTGCTTTTGTAAGCAGAATATCAACCAAATCTGTAAGCTTGCTTATGCCTAAATCAAGTAAGTCAGATAAACCTTTTCCTACTACGCTGAAAGTAAGCCAAAATACAAGACCCATAATTGCAATGAATGACGGTATAGCTGTATATTTGCCTGTTAATATTTTATCTATTTTAACACTTCTTGCGTGTTCCTTGCTTTCGTGAGGCTTTATTACTGTTTGCGCGCATATTTTATTTATGAAATTAAATCTCATATCAGCAATTGCTGCGGCTCTGTCAAGTCCGCGCTCTTGCTCCATTTGCATAATGATAAATTCTATCATTTCTTTTTCATTTGTGCTTAATTTCAGCGCGTTTTCAACAAGTGCGTCACCCTCAATAAGTTTAAGTGCCGCAAATCTAAGCGGTATTTCAGCCATTTGTGCATGGTCTTCAATCAAGTGCATTATTGCATGTATGCACCTGTGCACAGCGGTTTCTTTGCTGTTTCCTTTTGAATTGCAAAAATCCTGCCTGCCGGGGCATTCCCTGTATTTTGCAATATGTAATGCATGGTCGGTCAGTTCTTCTATACCCTCGTTTTTCGCCGCCGATATCGGAATTACGGGAACACCGAGTAATTGCTCCATTTCATTAACAAGAATACTGCCGCCGTTTTTGCGAACTTCATCCATCATATTGAGCGCGACCACCATCGGAATGTCAAGCTCCATAAGCTGCATGGTTAAGTAAAGATTTCGCTCAATATTTGATGCGTCAACAATGTTGATAATTCCTTTCGGCTTTTCTTTTAGCAAAAATTCCCTTGTTACAATTTCTTCATTGCTGTATGGTGACATTGAATAAATACCCGGTAAATCGGTTATCAATGTGTCAGAATGATTTTTTATAACACCGTCTTTTCTGTCAACAGTTACACCGGGGAAATTACCTACATGCTGATTTGAACCTGTTAACCTATTAAAAAGAGTGGTTTTACCGCAGTTTTGATTACCTGCCAGTGCAAAAGTTAAAGTTGTTCCTTCGGGCAGGGGATTTTCATCTGCTTTGGTGTGGAATTTGCCGCCTTCACCTAAACCGGGGTGTGAAATATCCTTTTTTCTTTTATCATTAGATTTATTGCTTTTTGCGGTATATGGAGTGTTGATTAAAATTTTTTCTGCGTCGGCAAGCCTTAAAGTTAACTCGTATCCGTGAATTTTGAGTTCAACAGGGTCACCCATAGGCGCGTATTTAACCATTGTGATTTCAGCACCCGGAATTAACCCCATATCAAGAAAATGCTGCCTGAGCGCACCTTCACCGCCGACTTCTGTTATCTTTGCTGATTTACCGATTTCTAAATCTTTTATACTAATGCTCATTTAGTTGCTCCTTGAAAAGCTTGTTTATATATTATACAAAAGTAATACACAATAAATAACTTGTTAATAAATAGTTTAGCAAACTAACTTTTTTTGTCAATAGTATTATTATATTTTTTGATAAAAAAAGCCCCTTCCTTTCGGAAGAGGCTTTCGCTGTAAATAAATTTAATTATTTAACTTTTACTGACTTCTTTGCAGTCCAAGCACTGTAAACGGTCTTCTTACCATTCATCTTGTAAGCACGAACTCTTACATAGTACTTCTTGCCGCTCTTAAGTCCCTTAACTGTCTTTTTAAGGCCCTTCTTTGTAGCAACCTTTACTGCTTTAGTAGTCTTCTTTGTGAACTTTTTAGATGTTGAGTACTGAACCTGATAGCCCTTAATTTGAGCCTGCTTCTTTGTCTTAACAACGATTGTGTTCTTCTTAGTTGACTTAAGTGAAGAAATCTTGAATGTCTTTTTCTTAAGTGACTTAACAACTGTGTTGCCGCATGCAGGGCAAACATATGTTGCCTTGCCTTTAGCAAAGAGTGTAGCTTTAACTGTTGTTACAGCATAAGGATGGTTACCTGTTGCGCAGTTTGCAGGGTCATAAGCAGCAAATCCGTTATCAGCAGCATACTTTGTAGCAAGTGATGTTGCCGGTGCAACTACGAAGAAACCGTCAACAGCAGCAAAAGTAGTATCTCTTGGGTTTGGTGTTGCTTCGTTAAGAACTTCTTTATAACCAAGTGCTTGGTAATCAATCTCTGTGTTAACATTAGCTACCTGAACTGAAGTGTAACCTGTGTCATAAAAAGCCTGTGAGCCGACAGATTCAACATTGTTGCCAAGTACAAGTCTGCCTGAAAGTGCATGGTCATGTGCAAATGCATAATCATCGATTTCCTTTAATGTTGATGGGAGAGAAATTGATGTAAGTGCATACATATCATTCATTTCACCTACTGTTTCAACACCTTCAGGAATTGCAACAGCAGTAATTCTCTTTGCAAGTTCGCGGTTAGCGTTAAGGTTTACTGCCTTTACAGCGTAGCCGTTAATTTTTGCAGGTACTGCAACTGTTGTTGCTGTGCCTAAATATTTGGTAATTTTAGCACCGATACCTGTTGTTAAATATCTTGTTGTATAATTAGGCTCTTTTTGGCCTGTTGAATTAGTGCTGTAATACCAAACATAAGTAACTTTTTCGTTAATTGATGTGTAATCAAATGCATATTCGCTTTTAGCAATTGTTAATGTAGAAACAGTTGCACTTGCTGCTGATGATGCATCTGAAAGATTTAAATAGTATGTATCACCTGCAATAAGCTTATATGTGTTTTGTGCCGGTGTATATACATCTTCGTTGTTTACTCCGTATACTAAACCTTCTGAATCAGGTGTTGTATTAACTGATTCAATAGAAAATCTTGTCGAAGATGCATGACCGCTGAAATTATCTTCGTTATATCCAGAGTCAAGATAATTAGCAATATCATAGTTTGATGAAGCTGATTTATTATTAACACTCTTAGCGAAAGAAATGTTATAGTAAGCAGTTGTTGCAGGGGTGAAAGCAACTTTTGTGCTGTCAACTGTTGTAACACCTTCTGTTACTGCTTTATAGTCTGATGCTCCTGCTGCTAATGCACTGACTGAGCCTACTGTTAAAGAAGTAAGAGCCATTGTGCCGGCAAAAACAAGAGATAATGTTTTTTTAGCAATTGTATTCATTATTATACCCCTCCTTATTTAACTTTTACGCTCTTCTTTGCAGTCCAAGCACTGTAAACAGTCTTCTTACCGTTCATCTTGTAAGCGCGAACTCTTACATAGTACTTCTTACCGCTCTTAAGACCTTTAATTTTCTTGTTGAGCTTCTTTTTTGTAGCTACCTTTACAGTCTTAGTAGTCTTCTTTGTAAACTTCTTTGAAGTTGAGTACTGTACTTGGTAACCCTTCATTTCAGCCTGAGCAGCAGCTTTAACTGTTAAAGCTTTCTTTGCTGCTTTGAGTGAAGAAATCTTGAAAGTCTTTTTCTTGATTGACTTTGTGATTGTGTTACCGCAGAGTGGGCAAGTGCTAATCTTTTTACCCTTTGCAAATACTGTTGCAGGTACTGTTGTTACAACATAAGCGTGTGGGCATCCTTTTGTCATATCATAGTATGCAATACCGTTGATAGCAGCATAATTTGCAGCTTCAACAGATTTACCGCCCATTACAAAACCGTCAGCAAGAACGTTTGTTGTATCATAAGGGTCAGCTGTGTTAGTATCAAAGCTTTCAACATAGCCGAATGCATAATTTCCGATGCTTACTACTGAAGCAGGAAGAACAGCAGCCTTGAGTGCTGTGTTGTAGAATGCATAACGGCCTATTTTTTTAACGCCTTCATTAAATGTTACGCTTGAAAGTGCAGAGCAACCGCTGAATGCACTTTCGCCGATAGTCTTAACAGATGCAGGAATAACTACATTGTTAAGAGCTGAACAGCCGCTGAATGCACCTGATTCAATTTTTTCAACATTTGCAAGGTTAACTGATGCAAGTGTTTTAATATCACTTAAACCGTCAACTGATTTAACATTTGGTGAAAGTGTAAGTGATGTGATTTTCTCATTGTTTGAGCCTTCAAATTTTTCAACAGGGATAGTGTTGTTTACAAAATTAGGAACAACAACATCTTTAGCTGCACCTACATAGCTTACATAAGCAACAGGTGTAGTAATGTTTTTGTCTTCACTATTATTAAATGATTTTTTGCTTACTGTTTTTTCTTGAATGTCTACATAAAAATCAGATGGTGTGATTTTGAGTGTAGCACTGCCGATAATATGATTTTCGCTACCGCTAACCAAATTAGATTCAGAACTTGTGTAAGCACTAATATAATATGTATGACCGCCTGTAAGTTGTACTGTTTCTAAAGCGTCATAATATCCTTTTGTTTCTACCGGTGCGCTGCTTGCTGATGCTTGTGTCCAATCTATGCTGTAAGATTGAGGTGCACTTACATAAGCGACATTTTCACTAAACTCGTTAGTAGTAGCATTATAGCTTTTGCTTATGCTGACATTTGCTTGGTCTACTCTTTCAGCGCCCGTAGTATAATTTGCACTGTAAGTACCATCTGTGCTTTTATAAATCGGTTTGCTTGCTAATGTAACAGCATAGTAACCTGTTGTTGCAGGTGTGAATGAATAGTAGCTGTTACCATTCACTTGGTTGTCTTTAACAGTGGCAACAATAGCTTGTGATGTGCCGGTCATCGGTGTGATGACTTTTTTCTCAGCAGCTAAAGCAGATGTTCCGGTTAATAAACTGGAAGCAACCATTACTGATGCTAATGCAAAAGACATTGTCTTTTTTGCAAAATTCATTTGCAATTCCTCCTTCAATTGCCTTTCGGCATATAAAAATTTTTGATAGTATTATTACTTAATCTATCAAAATAAATATAGCATCATATGGCTTATTTGTCAATAAATTCTATAAATAATGGATATTATTGTTAACTTTGACGAATTTGACAAATAAAAATAAAAGACTTTGAAGCAAGAACTGCCTCAAAGCCTTTTTTTGTCAGCTGTTAGCAACCGCATCCGCAGTCATTGCCGCCGCATCCGCAGCCACCGCATCCGCCACAGAGGAGTAAGATGATAATGAGAATGATGATCCAAGATGAACCGCCACAACCAAAGTTATTGCATCCGCAACCCATTAGGTTAACCCCCTTTCACATTTTCTAAACTATCCTATGTTGAAAATGTAAAAGTGTTCATCTTGATTTTACATCAAAAAATGTTACCCAAAGTTATTGATTGATTTTCTTTTAAAATCTGTATTTCATTTTTTGCGTCAATGAGTTTTTCGCTTAATTCGTCTTCATCGTCTTTTCTTATATCTTTAGTTGCTTTAATCGCAAGGTTTGCACTGTCAAGCTGTGCGTGGTCAATCATAGCAGAAAGATACGGATATTTGCCCTGCCATACCGTTCTTAATTTTTTGCATTCTTCTTTTGATTCTTCAAACTTTTTTCTCTCGTTTAATTCAAGCGCAGTATTTATTATTTCGCTTGTTTTGGTGTATACATTGTTTATTGTCACCTGTTCAAACACGCAAACGCCTGTGCAAATAATCAAAAATACTACTGCAATATATATTTTTTTCATTTTGTACTGCCTTTCCTAACGGTGTAAACATTTCCGTTATCATCAACTGTCATCAAAAGTAATTTTTTGGCTTCTTTTCCGTTTGCGCTTAACAGCAATTCGATTTCGCTTAATTTGATACTTTTATCTTTAAAATTCCCGTCTATTACTATTGCGGTGTGAAGTCCCTTGTCGTCAACGCTTATTTTCACATTGTCGGCAGTAAGAGGCTTGTATTTTTCCCAATTTTCCGCACTTATACTTCCGTTTGTTTCTATCACGGCATTTTGAACTTCTGCAATGTCCCAATAGCCTTGTTGCCTTAAAGCGTCGCATAAATCATCAACAGTAAATCTTAATTGCCTTAATTTTTTTTCGTCTATTTTTCCTTTGTCTATAATAACAATCGGTCTTCCTTGAATTAAATTTCTGAATTTAACGCTTTTTACACTTAAAACGGCAACTATAATTTCCAAACTTACAAACAGCAGTACAGGCACTATGCAGTTTAAAAGCGGCATATTGTTATCCTGAAGCGGAATTGTGGCTGTGGAACTTATTAAAAAAGTGATTACAAGCTCGTGCGGTTTTAATTCGCCGACTTGCCTTTTACCCATTATTCTTACTGCCACAATTACAAACACATATATAATAAAAGCGCGAATTATTACTAAACTCATATTATCACCTATAATATTTTGCTCACAGTTTGTCATAATAATACAGGTGATTATATGAATCTTTCAAAAAGTCTTGAAGAAAACTACAATCATATCAAAACCGATTTTGTAGATTGCTCCGATTTCCTGATTAGAAAGGCAAAAACGGGAAGCAGAGAATTTCTTATTATGGTTTGTGACGGACTTATTGATTCTTTACAGCTTTCACAAATGGTGGTATCTCCGATTCTTCGCTGTGATGAAATAGATATTGATACCATAAAAAAATCAATAACTAATTCAGTAGAACTAAACGAGGCCAAAACCTTTGCTGATTGCTACTATTATGTTATGTCCGGCTTTGCTGTTGTTTTGGTTGACGGGGAAGATAAAGCACTTGCATTCGGTGTTCAATCTCCTCCGGCACGAAGTGTTGATGTACCGTCTAATGAACAGTCAACCAAAGCACCGAAAGAAGCTTTTGTTGAAGTGCTTAACACTAATAAAGCACTTTTGCGAAAAAGGCTTAAAACTCCGCATTTGAAACTTAAACAAATCAAGCTTGCTTCTTCTGCACCCATGCCCTGTGTAATTGCTTATATGGATGACAGGGCGGATAAGGAACTTGTTTCCCAAATAACGCTGGCACTTCAAAGCTCTAATCTTAACACTCTGACTGATTTCGGCACACTTGTCCCGTTTATTGATACTAATATGAATTCAATGTTTTCCGATGTTTCATCAACCGAGCGCCCGGATATTATTATTTCAAAGCTGATTGAGGGCAGGGTAGCAGTTTTGGTTGAGGGTTCACCGATAGCACTTTATACCCCGTCTCTTTTCAGTGATAATTTTCAGTCACCGGATGATTATGATACGCCGCCGTTTTATTCCGGCTTTATCAGATTACTTCGTTATTTTTCATTTGTTTTGTCAATATTTTTACCGGGGGTATATGTTGCAATAGGTACATTTCATCAGGAACTCATTCCCACATCTATGCTTTATACAATAGCAAGGGAAGAAATAACAACCCCATATTCGCTTATGACGGAGGCCCTAATGCTTTTGATACTGTATGAAATTATGCGTGAAGCGGGATTGCGCCTGCCAAAAGCAGTCGGCCACGCAGTTTCTATTATCGGCGGTATTGTAATCGGTGAAACAACGGTATCGGCAGGGCTTATCGGCGCACCTATGCTTGTTGTAATTGCACTTACCGCAATTTCGTCATATGTTGTGTCTTCACTTTATGAAAGCGTGTCTGTTTTGCGATTCTTTTTTATTCTGATTGGGGGACTTACAGGAATGTACGGTATTATTTTAGCCGCGGCTGTTTTGTGTATGAATATATGTGCTATTAACCCATACGGCGTGCCTTATTGCGCTCCGATTTCTCCATTTGATAAAAAATCACTTGCAGATTTGTTTTATAGGCAATCTTGGTTAAAGCTTTATAAAAGAAAAGTTAGAATAAATAACTTGAGAGGGGCAGAAATAGATGTCAAAATCGGCAACAAGA
>OBZQ01001124.1_pt1 | contig 10389 bp, 6 predicted proteins | sample 1495531 | NCBI WGS metagenome assembly OBZQ01 (sample SAMEA2580237, study PRJEB22360) | human gut metagenome | biome: human gut; feature: human-associated habitat; material: faeces | place: Denmark | collected 2008/2010
AAGGTCAATTATTCGTGGTGGGTTGTTCCACTAGCGAAGTTATGGGTAAGAAAATTGGCACTGATTCCCACATTGATGTGGCTCAGATCCTATTTGATGAAATATATAAAGCTGTTAAAGCTAAAGGTCTTAATTTGGCCGTTCAATGCTGTGAGCATATTAATCGAGCTCTTGTTATGGAACGTAGTGCAGTAACATGGGAGGAAGAGGTTAATGTAGTACCTCAACGTCATGCAGGTGGAGCCATGGCTGTTACTGCCTATGAACGTTTTGACGATCCAGTGATGGTTGAATTTATTAAAGCTGATGCAGGTATCGACATCGGGGACACTTTCATAGGTATGCATATGAAACATGTTACTGTACCAGTGCGCCTCAGTATTAAAGAAATTGGTGAGGCTCATGTAACTGCTTGTCGTGTTCGACCTAAGAGCATTGGTGGTGAACGTGCTGCATATAATGAAGCGTTGATGTAGGGGGATAGTATGTCAAACGTAATACCATATTTTGTATTAGCTGTTGTAGCGCTTGGATTTTTTGCCATTTGTTACGCCGTTTTTAATCGTAATGATAGTGAAAGCCAAGCTAAAGATGAGCACCATGATAGATCTGTTACTAAATTTGATGGTGAACATCATAGAGAAAAGTCCGTTAATGAATCTAGGGTAGGCGATGTAACTGTTACACATGAAGGTGGAACCAATGTGTATACGGCCTCTGTGCTAGAGGGTAATGAAGAGTATAATGCTTCTGAATCTATGGTAACTCATGAAGATACATCTTATAACCGACGAGATGGTAATCAATTACATGTGGAAGACTCCGGAACAGGATATTCCTTGGCCTTAGGTCATCATGCAGGCGAGCCTGAGACTAAATCAAGTCAAGCTGACTTAAAAGGACAAGAACCTGTTCAAGATACATCTGTTTCTGCTGATTCTATTCCGCATGAATCTGTTTCACATGAATCTATTCAAGTAAATTCTGGTTCTCTAGAGAAGACAGAATCTGCTCCAACAGAACATAGTAATGATGAAACTATTATAATGCCTGCAGTTTCTGATGGTAAACGCTCTAATAGTGAGCATCATTCCACTCCATTGATGGATAAGACTATTGTTCTTGATGCTGTTACAGATGAACTTCGCAATCGAGCTAATTCTGTAGAGGATACGATTGCTATGGGCGAATCTGTAGAGGCTCTTGAAGCTGATGAAGCAGAACATATTGAGGCTACACAAATGATCGGTGGTGTCGATGAGATTAAAACAGCAGAAGGCCCATCTGTATTGGATGAAACACGCTTGTTTGATGCTTCCGAAATAGAGGCTCAATTGGCAGCCGCTAGTATGGTTGAAGAAGAGGTACCAACAGGGCAATGGGCTAAAGCGGCACATGAAGATAAATGTATTGAATTGGCAATCGCACCATTTATTCATGCCTTCGGCGTGTTGCATGGAGATACACAACATTATGTGGAATCTATTACAAGAGATGCATTAGCAGCTCTTAATATTACAAAGTTAGCTGAAGTCAACGCACTTCTTGATAATATTGTTATTCAAGAAGCATTGATGAGTATGCAAAAGGCTTATGCTGCGACGAATACAGAGTGGATGAAATCCGCCGCCTTAGGTGCGTTCTTAGATGTAGTACAATCACCTAAGTCTAGTACTCCGTACCTTGTAGCCTTTGATGCGTTACGTGTATTGCCACACTTGACATTAGGTCATTTCCAAGTCATGGCATTGACACTATTGCTACAATATTCTAGAAACTCTAATAATTATGGATTAATTCATTTCCAACATTATGTAGAGAAATATATTGAGCCATTTATTTCTGATTTACCTCAAAATAATTCTTTCTACCGTCAGCTAGACTATTTACGCTGTACACAAGAGGAACGTGAACCGATTACATTAGCTCAAGTATTATCCAATTCTTATCCATTCGTGTTCAACTATCGTGGTTTCTCCAAGGAGGAACTCTTCCGTGCTACCGATGGTCATGGTGTGGATCCGCGCTATGTAGTACGTAGCTTGAACTCCAATCTATATAAATTGGCATTGGTTGATGAGTCTTTAGCACCACGATTCTTTAGACAAACTCGCATTTCCGATTCTATGGTACAACGAGATCTCATCGCTCTTATGAAGAGTAAACCGACTGCTTTCAGAGGTCAAGAAGCACGTGATATTATGGATGATATTTCTCCAGTTCTCTTAGATTTGGCAGATGTATTTGATCATACGCCTATGTCTAAAATCAGTTTAACATTACTTGGCCTATATTTAGGTCGTGCTCATGTGAAAGCTACGATTGGTGAAGAATTCGATTTATCTCATTGGTTCTAATGTGTAAAATTAATTGTAAAGAATTAATACTAAAGAACTAATACTAAAGAAATAATAACTGTATACTAAAAGGTCTCCCTAGATTATATAGGGAGACCTTTTTACGTTTATTGTATATTATTAGTTTTATTATAGGTTAAAAGATATGCTAGAAGCTGTTAAAACCGAATTCTTCGATTCCTTCCACGTCTTTTAGTGTTACTGTACGGCCTGTAATATCGATAATGCCTTCATCTCTTAGGCGACCGAGTTCGCGGCTAAGTGCTGTGCGAGATACATTGAGTACCTCTGCCATTTGCTCACGGTTATGTGGCAAATGGATTGTTGTAGACTGCTGACGTTTATAAATGTCTGTTAAGTACGCGAAAATCTTCTCGCGCATACCTTTCAAGGTAAGATAATGAACCTTTCTTGTAAGGAGAATAGCTTTTTCAGATAAGTCCTCTAATAGGTTAGATAAGATTTTAGTTTGGCATTGTTGGCAATCAGGCAATGTATCAATAAATGTTTCGAGCGGAATGAACATAATTTTTGTAGCCTTCGTAGCCTTAATAGTAGCAGGCCATAGAGGTTGCTTACTAAATAGTAATGCTTCACCAAAAATATCAGATTGTTCAAGATTCGCCATAATAACGCGTTGGCCCATTACATTTTCTCGAGTCAGTAAAGCGCTACCTTCGAGAATAACACCGATGCCTTCCATAGGATCCCCAGAGAGGGCGATGAAGTCATTTTTCTTATAGCTATGAACAATAACCTTTGCATTATGTAAATAGCCTTTTAATTCAGGCTCACCTAATTTATTGAATAGAGGACAGTGTATAAGAGTGGGCAGATATTGGTTGATAATATCGTTTGAAAGTATTTGCTTCATGAGCACCTCCGGTGTGACGAAGTCTATAGTAAATTTAAATGATTATTGTATAATAATAGTATAAGGTCAAATGACCTACCTGTTCCACAAGGGGAGTCAGGTAAAAATTTTGAAAAAGTTTTTTATTTGTTGCTCAAGCTACAGAAATTGTATCATCTTTACGTTATACTTTCAAATGTAATCAATCAGACACCTGATAATTCATCAGTGTAATGTATAGGTTTTATATTATCTAGCTTGAATGCGAGGAAGTCTCGCAAAGGAGGATTTTTAAATGAGCATGTTCTGTTATCAATGCGAACAATCTGCAGCACCAGGCGGCTGTACTGTACAAGGTGTATGTGGTAAAACTGCACCAGTTGCTAACTTACAAGACGAATTAACTGCTGCTTTAGTTGGTTTAGCACGCGCTTTAGACGTAAAAGGCCAAACTAAAGAAGGCGTTGACTATTTAATGCGTGGTTTGTTCATGTGTGTAACAAACGTAAACTTCTCTGAAGACCGCGTTCAAGAATTCATCGACGAAGTAAACGCTTATCATGCAAAAATCGATAGCGCAGCTCAAAACTTCGATTGGGAACAATTGTGGAAAGGTGAAGAAGATATCGTATCCCTTCGCTCCACATTATTGTTAGGTATGCGTGGTATGGCTGCTTATGCATGGCATGCTGCACGCCTTGGTTTCCATGATCCTGAAGTTGATGCTTGGTTCATCAAAGGCATGGTAGAATTCGCTAAAGACCACAGTGCTGAAGAATGGTTGAACTTGTTGATGGAATTCGGTCAAATCAACTTGAAATGCATGGCTATTCTTGATAAAGCTAACACTGAAACATATGGTACTCCAGTACCAACTACAGTACCTTTGACTGTAGAACCAGGTCCTTTCATCGTTGTAACTGGTCATGACCTTCACGACTTGAATCAATTGTTGGAACAAACTGATGGTAAAGGTGTAAACATCTATACTCATGGTGAAATGTTACCTTGCCACGCTTACCCTGAATTGAAAAAACATCCTCAATTGAAAGGTAACTTCGGTACTGCATGGCAAAACCAACAAAAAGAATTCGTTGACGTTCCTGGCGCATTCTTGTTCACTACAAACTGCATTATGCCACCAAAAGAAAACTACAGAGCTAATATCTTCACTACAGATATGGTAGGTTTCGACGGCTGTGCACACGTAGAAGAAAAAGCTGATGGCACTAAAGACTTCTCCGCTGTTATTGAACGCGCAATCGAATTGGGCGGCTACAAAGAAGCTCAAGAATTCACTGGCATCAACGGTGGTCACGAAGTAACTACTGGTTTCGGTCACGGTACAGTATTGGGTATTGCTGATAAAGTAATCGACGCTGTAAAAGCTGGCGCAATCAAACACTTCTTCTTAGTTGGTGGTTGTGACGGTGCTAAAGTAGGCCGTAACTACTACACAGAATTCGTAAAACAAACTCCAGATGATACTGTAGTATTGACATTGGCTTGTGGTAAATTCCGCTTCAACGACCTTAACATCGGTGAAATCGGTGGTATCCCTCGTATCCTTGATATGGGTCAATGTAACGATGCTTACTCCGCTATTCAAGTAGCAGTAGCTTTGGCTGGTGCATTTGAATGTGACGTAAATGACTTGCCATTAACATTGGTATTGTCCTGGTACGAACAAAAAGCAGTATGTATCTTGTTAACATTGTTGGCATTGGGTATCCGCAACATCTACATCGGACCTTCCTTGCCTAAATTCTTCTCCAGCAATGTATTGAACATTTTGGTAGAAAAATTCCAATTACATCCAATTACAACTCCAGAAGCTGACATGAAAGCTATCTTGGGTTAATAGGATCCATTAACTTATTAACTACAGTCCTACTTCCCCTCTCTTTTATGATTTAGGACTGTTGTTATAAATAACGCACCTTAGGTTCGCCTAAGGTGCGTTTTTTACTATTTTGTGAAAGCTATCTATTAGATTTTGTATATTGATGGGGTCCGACATTATTACGACAACTAGATTACTAATGGGCACCACCTATCTCATGCCTCCATACGACGCGTAAGTCGGCCCTCAATAGGTGGTGCCCATTAGTAAAACGTTTGTGGAACATAAGTCCCATCAATATACAAACTCTTAGAACAACGTTTACGAGAATAGTAATGGGGTGGCAGGGAATTGAGTTGCTACTAGATGAGTTCTACTTATATAATTATTCGTAACGGTATTTATTTCTTTTTACGTAATGAGTTGTAGTTTTATAGGGGGGCGCTGTGTTTGGTATTTCACTGTTTTTAATGTTTTTATACTGCCTCTATTTTATAAAGCATCCTTATTTTGAGCTAAAGAAAGTTAATATTAAACGATCTAAAGTAATGCTTTATACGGAAGTTGGGTTTGGTATTTTTTGGTTTATTCTTTTAAATACACCATATTATCAATGGGTTGTAGCTAAAATATTAAGCATAACAGGAGCCCTGTTTTGGCTTGTAGAATTGTGGCTAAGAAGAGGGGCTATTATTCAAGATTCAGCATTGGATGAGGAAAGAAAGGATGTACTTATAAAAAAGGCAAAATGGGATTTTTATACTGTTCTCCCTATAGTAATTTGCCTTATCCTAATATTTATTTTTAATATTATTGCTGATATTAATTCTTTTGGGGATGGGACCTATTAGTTGAAAGAGAAAATATAGAAATGTATTTTGTATTTTCTTAAAAAATCGAGATGTTAAAGAAGTTTAATGTATCTTGAATAAGTTGTTTGTCCATTTAGGACAAACAAAAATGCCTCTAATGTGCATATAGACATTAATCAATATCGATTGTTATACTATAGGTAAAGTAAGATTTTCTCACATTGTTTATGTGTATATAGAGGCGTGTATGAATAGTATTTTTGATATTATAGGGCCTGTCATGATTGGCCCGTCTAGTTCGCATACAGCTGGTGCTGCGCGGCTAGGTAAGATGGCGCGGTGTATTTTCCGTTCCACACCTAAAAAGGTAGATTTAACCTTATATGGCTCTTTTGCTAAGACTTATAAAGGCCATGGTACAGACCGTGCCTTGATTGGGGGCTTATTAGGTTTTAAAGAGGATGATACGAATATTCGTGTTGCTCATAAATTAGCTGAAAAAGAGGGCATGGAGTATAACTTTATCGAGTCTCCTCTTGATGTAGGTCATCCTAATGTAGTTCGTTTTGATATGTACGATGAACATAATCGTCATATGACGGTGATTGGTCGATCTCTTGGTGGCGGTCAAATTATGATTACCGAAGTAGATGGCAATGATATGTCTATTACTGGCGATGAGTTTACTCTTGTTGTATTCCATGAAGATAGACCTGGCGCCATCTCTTTGGTGAGCCAAGCATTGAGTGAGTCCGATATTAATATTGCAACGATGCGTGTATTCCGTAAGGGTAAGCACAAGGATGCAGTGATGGTCATTACTACCGATACAGTAGTAAATCCTATTACCGTTCAGTTTATGCGCGAGTGTCCAGGCATTCAAGATGTTATGACCTTTGAAGCGTTATAGGAGGGTGAATAATGAGCTATGCATATGATACAATTGCAGATATTATTCGCCTAGCTGAGGAAAATAACATTTCCTTTGGCGAAGTAGTACTGCGTTATGAATTAGAGAATTATGACCGCAGTGAAGAGGCGGTTATTCGTGAAATAGAGCATCGTTTAGACATCTTTGAAGGTTCTATTCAAGATGGTATAGACTATGCAGAAAAAACAGCGTCTGGTATGTCCGGTGGTCAGGCGGCACAGCTTAATGGCCAAGCACCAAGATTTATGAGTGATATTGCGTATAAGGCTATGACCTATGCTATTGCTGTTAATGAAGCAAATGCAAAGATGTTCCGCATTGTTGCGTGTCCTACGGCTGGATCTTGTGGTGTTATGCCTGGCGCGGTGAAAGCAGTAGCGGACCATTACAAGCTAGATAGAGCAACTATGGTAAAGGGCTTTTTGGCTGCCTCTGGCATTGGCAATGTCGTAGCGAATCGCGCTTGTGTGGCCGGTGCCGTTGGCGGTTGCCAAGCAGAAATTGGTACGGCCGCTTGTATGGCTGCCGGTGCCATTGTAGAAATGATGGGTGGTACGCCTCGTCAAGTAGGCCATGCTATCGCATTATGTATGAAAAACTTATTGGGCCTTGCTTGTGATCCAGTAGCGGGGCTTGTAGAGGTACCGTGCGTTAAACGTAATGGTTTCTATGCAGTTCATGCCATTACTGCATCTGAATTGGCTTTGATGAATATTGAAAGTCAAATTCCACCAGATGAAGTTATTGAAGCAATGAATAATATCGGTCGCGCTATGCCAGCAGCATTACGTGAAACAAGTGATGGCGGCCTTGCGGTAACACCGACGGGTACAGCTATTGCAGAACGAGTGCAATCCTTATAGGATTGCACTTTTTTCATGCTTTCATTTGTAGTAAAATAAAGGTTAGACTAGTTCAGAAAGGAGTGTGCATGATGGAACAGGCCAATCGAATATTGACTGTATTAAAAGAAGCAGGTTATGAAGCCTATATCATTGGTGGAGCAGTGCGCGATATTTTGATGCATCAAAAGCCTCATGACTTTGATATTGTGACGTCTGCACGCCCTGATACGGTAATTGAAGTCCTACGCGGTCAAGATATTCAAACGACAGACTTAGTAGGAAAATCCTTTGGTGTAGTAGTAGCTACACTAGAAGGAAAGCAATATGAAATTGCAACGTATCGCACTGAACGATATGGAGCGGATAGTCATCGACCAGAAGAAATCACTTATGCCGATACCTTGGAGGAAGACGTGTTGCGTCGCGACTTTACGGTCAATGGCATGGCTATGAATCGTTTTGGTGAGGTCATAGACCTAGTAGGGGGACGTCGAGATATCAAGCATAAGACTTTGCGAACTATTGGGAATGCACAGCAACGCTTCGAAGAAGACGCATTGCGATTATTTAGAGCCTGCCGCTTTGTGGCAAAGCTAGATTTCTTACCTACCGAAGACTTATTAGAAGCTATGCCAAAGGCATTTCATCGTGTGCCCGGGTTATCTCTCGAGAGAGTTCGTAGTGAACTGGACCGACTCATGTTAGAGCCCGCTGTGGCTAAGGGCCTTGATGTATTAGTACAATCTCACTTAGCCGAGTGCTCTTGTCGCGTTGTAGAAAATGGCGTCACTCGTGAAGTGCCTATTTTACCAGAGCTATACCATCTTGTGAATTTACCACAAGAAAAAGACTTTCACGAATTTGATGGTTGGTATCATACATTAGCCGTTGTATCTCATACAGAACCAGATTTAATATTACGTTGGGGTGCACTGTTACACGATGTAGCAAAGGGAATGCCGGCGGTACGAGCTGTTATTAACGGACGTTTGACGGATCGTGGCCATGATACATTAGGTGCTGAAATGACAGAAACCTTGCTTACTCGTTTAGGTTACCCTAAGGCTTTTGTGCGCCGTGTAGCTTGGATTGTAAAAAATCATATGCGCTTTCACTATTTTGTACAAAATGGGGAAGCTAATGAGAAAAAGTGGATCCGTAAAGAGGCTCGCAGCGGTGAGTTTCGAGATAGTCAAATTATGCGAACTGCATGGGAGCAATTATCTAAGGTTTGTGCTGCTGATGTGTTAGGCTGTGGGAAGCCTTATGCATCGACTGATGGAACCTTAGCCTTTGGTGAATGTATGGCAGATCTGAGCCTAGAGATGCCTATCCATACAAAGGATTTAAATTATGATGAACGTGTTATTAAGCTTGCAGGGAATAAAGTGGGGGAAGGATTGCAGTATTTATTAGGTCAGGTACAAAATGGAGTGATTACCAATGAACCAGATGCGCTATATGATGCATTAGACCATAAGTTACGCCGTCCAGTGGAGAAATGATGAAGTTATTAAATAAAGCGTTATTACGCATGAGTGATTGGAGTCGCACTACGTGGTGCCTTGCCATACTCATGACCGTTGCCTTCGTCCTTATCGGACGTTTAGCACAGTTACAGGTCTTTGATACCTTTGACCTAGAGAAGAAAAACTTATTACAAGTTCAAGTAGATAGAAAATTACAATCGCCGCGCGGTACAATCTATGACCGTAATGGCAAGCCTTTGGCGATGAGTGTAGTTACAAAATCTTTATATGCGGATCCGAAGATGATTAAACAGTCTCCTCAAGAGATTGCGGATCTCATCTCACCGTATGTAACGATGTCAAAAGAGAATATTGTGAAAGCTTTGCAAGAGGATACCGCCTTTGTCTGGTTGAATCGTATGATGGATGCAGACAAATCAAAAGCGGTACAACAAGTTATTAAGGATAATAATATTGCAGGCCTCAATTTCGTTGAAGAATCTAAGCGCTATTATCCAAATGGTGTCTTAGCGGCACAAGTATTAGGCTTTGTAGGCACTGATGATAAAGGTCTCGATGGTCTAGAAATGGTTCTTGATGACGAATTAAAGGGGGGCGTACAACAAGAAATTGTAGCTACTGATAATAAAGGGAATGCCATCTTTGGTTCCGTATTATCTAAATTTTTACCAGATAAGGGTAAAAGCGTAACCTTAACCATCGATGCAACAATTCAATTTATTGCAGAACGCGCTCTTGATAAGGCGATGGTTGATACAGGAGCTAAGCATGCCAGCGTTATCGTTATGGATCCAAAGAACGGTGAAATATTAGCGATGGCCAATCGTCCAAGTTATGATCCTAATAACTACAACCAAAGTGGTGAAGAGGCTTTCAAAAATATTGCGGTTACCAATTTATATGAACCAGGTTCTACATTCAAACCTATCATTGCATCTGCAGCTCTTGCAGCAGGCAAATGGAAGTTAGACACTGTGTATAACGATAAAGGGGCCTTCGCTGCCAATGGACATATCATTAGAAACTGGAATGGTGAGGGATATGGTCCTGTTCGTTTGCTAGATATTTTGAAGTACTCTATTAATACTGGTATGGCTGAAATTGGTACATTAACAGGTGCAGATATTCTCTCGAAATATATACGTGATTATGGCTTTGGCTCTGAAACAGGTATTGAATTGCCTGGTGAAGGAGCAGGTATTTTGTATAATCCAGAGGATATGAGTAAGCTAGACGTTGCGACTATGTCCATCGGTCA
>OBZQ01001133.1_pt1 | contig 10343 bp, 7 predicted proteins | sample 1495531 | NCBI WGS metagenome assembly OBZQ01 (sample SAMEA2580237, study PRJEB22360) | human gut metagenome | biome: human gut; feature: human-associated habitat; material: faeces | place: Denmark | collected 2008/2010
CTTGACCTTGGTTTTTTTTGTAGGGAAAAGAGATAGCTGCCACAATCCGGATACTGCGTGCTTCCTGACAAGTATCTGCTGTTAATTCATATGTCCTGACGGAAGCAGTACATCCGAATAGATAATCTTATACCGGATATAGGACGTCTCCGGTGGAGCGTCAGGGTGATTCAGTCGAAATTCTATCTGCATCGCAAGGCGCTTTCCAAGAAGATTATTTTTTACATCTACGGTAGTAACCTTATTTATCACATTTGAGTACTCTTTGCTGCAGTCAAAACCGGTCAGTAGGATGCTGTTAGTGAAATGATTGGGGTTTTCCTCTAAATACATTTCTACAAAATGTGCAACATAATCACTGACACATACAATTGCATCCACATTTGGGTCAAGGTTATCTAAAAAGCCAAAAACACAGTCTTCATAATGTCCAATCCCTATCGAATGGGTAAAACACAGTTCTTCAATCAACGGCAGATTATGGCTTTTGAGGCTTTCTAAAAATCCAAGATATCTGTCTGTATTTGTCTGCGCATAATTGATGTCCCCGATGAAAGCAATACGCTTGCGGCCCTTTATAAACAAATAATCCACAATCTGCTGTTCTGTGTATTTACCTTCAATCAATAAAAGATCCCCTGTCAGTGTTCTCAGTTCAATTCCCGGTACGGTGTCTAAAAATACTTTTGGTTTATCCAGCTTATTGATCAAGGTTAAAAGATGCTTATCATATACATTCAAAACAACGATTCCCTGTACGGTGTCATCTTTTAGCAGCTCCGGAAGCTCATATTCTGATGTACACGAGGTAGGAACATAAGTATACATGAGATTGACATTAGATAAGGAAAGTTCCTGTGCCATACGGTGAATGATGTTTGTCCAAAAAATAGAAGAATCCGGGCGCGAAACGACCAAAGAAACTGTTTTTGCCTTTGAAGGCTCTGGTAAATACTGCTCAGAAGAAAATTTGTCGTATCCAAGCTCATGTGCTTTTTCGAGAATCTTTTCCTTCATTTCATCAGAAACACCCGCTCGGTGATTAAATGTTTTCCAAACGGTAACACGTGAAGTTCCGAGCGCATCTGCAATATCCTGCATCGTTATTTTTGACATAAGAAACTCCTTTCTTTTCCAATGTACTCTCGGAGTCTTCTAAATGTAGCCAGAATGCTTCGTATGAAGAAGATTCCGAGAGTACATTCCAGTATACCGGCTTATAAATAATCGCACTAATCCAATGTTGTTATTTATAAGTCGGTATATTGGTATTACTGTGATTATATCATAAATATGGTACATAAACAAAAAATATTAACAATATTAACCACGCATGTAAATCTGTGTCTGTAGTATTAGTTACACTTTGATTATATAAATATGTTAACAAAAGATAAAGCAGAAGTCAATAATATTGTTAAACATAGCCAAAAAATTATATACAGTATTATGCATAGTATAAGAAAGTAACAAGAAAGTAGAATATTTCGTTGACAATTTGTGTAAACAATGATAACTTGTAAATATAACATTTGATAACTTTAGTGAAAGGAATGATAAAATGGCTGGCAAGCAAAAGACCACTATAAAGAGAAAAAGGTGGACAAAAAATGATACGGAATTAACAATCCTTGCATTGCCAACAGCGGTATGGTATGTGGTCTTCAGTTACCTGCCTATGTTTGGAATCATTATAGCTTTTAAGAATTATAAGCTGTCACCCGGACACGGTTTTATTTATAGTCTGTTTCACAGTAAATGGTGTGGGTTTGATAACTTCAAATTCTTTATACAATCCAATGCTTTTGCAATGCTTTTGCGGAACACCATTCTATATAATATCGTATTTATTATTTTAGGGCTGGTGATTCCGGTTACACTTGCAATCATGATTAGCCTGATTTACAGCAAGTTTAAATCAAAAGTTTACCAGACACTCATGTTTTTTCCGCATTTCATGTCATGGGTAGTTGCAAGTTACTTTGTATTTGCATTTCTATCTCCAGACAAAGGAATTTTAAACCAGATCATTACACATTTTGATGGCCAACGGGTCCAGTGGTATTCCAATCCAAAATACTGGCCGATGATTTTAGTTACCATGAATCTTTGGAAAACAGTCGGCTACAGCATGGTTGTTTATCTGGCAAGCATTACAGGAATTGATGGAAGTCTGTATGAAGCGGCTGTAATTGATGGAGCGACAAAATTCCAACAGGCAAAATACATAACAATCCCATCTATCAAACCGATTGTTATCATGATGTTCATTTTAAACATCGGCAAAATATTCTACTCTGATTTTGGTTTATTCTATCAGGTAACACAGGGTATTCCGAATTCACTTTATAAGGTTGCTTCTACATTTGATACTTATATTTACAATGCACTGCAGACGAATGTTGCAATCGGAAAAACTGCAGCAGCCGGATTCTTCCAGTCAATTGCATGCTGCATCACAATTTTACTTGCAAATTATATTGTCTCAAGGATTGACAATGACAGTGCGATCATTTAGTAAGGAGTGTTGATATGGCAAAACAAAAAGAAGAATCCAATAGATTAAACCGGATAAAACCGATGACAAATATTATTTTTAACCTGATATTCCTAATCCTTGGACTTGCATGTGTTACTCCGGTAATCCTGGTATTTATTATTTCCATTACAAAAGAGAGTGAGCTTGTGGCACATGGGTATTCCTTTTTCCCGAAAGCATTATCGTTAAGTGCATATTCCTATCTTTGGAATGAACGTAAAAGTATTGGAAATGCACTTCTGATCTCTGCTCTTGTCACTGTTTTAGGAACATTGATCGGACTTGCACTGACCACAACGATGGGATATGTCTTATCAAGAAGTGAATATAAACTGAAAGGATTTTTCAGCTGGGTCGTATTTATACCTATGATTTTTAACGGTGGTATGGTTGCAAACTACGTAGTGGTTGCAAATTTTCTAAATCTCCGCAATACGATCTGGTGTTTGATATTACCGCTGTCCGTGTCCTCGTTTAATGTCATTATATCCAAGACGTTTTTTAAATCCACGATTCCGGATTCCATCGTGGAATCAGCCAAAATTGATGGAGCGTCCGAATTTACAATTTTTTCGAGGATTATTGTACCAATATCAAAACCGGTATTTGCAACCATTGGACTGTTCTTAAGCTTTGGATACTGGAACGACTGGTTTCAGTCTTCCTTATATATCAGTGAAAAGAAGCTGACATCATTGCAGGCATTACTGAATAATATGATCCAGAATATCCAGTACATTGCAAGTAATCCGACCGCAGGGCTTTCACTACAGCAGTATAAAAATTCAATGCCGACAGAATCTATCCGCATGGCGATTGCAGTACTTGTAGTTATCCCGATTGCCTGTGTATATCCGTTTTTCCAGAGATATTTCATCTCCGGACTTACAGTAGGTGCTGTCAAAGGATGATTGTGTGAACCCGGATGCAATAGCATCTGAAGATAAAAACAAAACAAATATACTTATTTCAAGCATGGAGGGTTAATATGGAGAAAAAAATTTTAAGAATGATGGCAACAGGTCTTGTTGGATGCATGCTGGCAGTAACAGCAACAGGATGTGGTAATTCAGGTACATCAAGTACACCTGCTACATCCGATACATCTGCTTCCAATACAACAAATGAGTCAGCTTCATCTGATTCAAGTACTGCAAAAGACGAAAGCAGTTCCCAAGATATCGTTTCATTAAAGTGGATTCAGATTGGTAACGGCCAGCCTGATAACTATGATGCATGGCAGGCACACATCAATGAATATCTCGCAGATAAGATTGGTGTAAACATTGATGTAGAGATCATCTCCTGGGGAGACTGGGAGAAGAGAAGAAGTACCATCATCAATACAGGAGAGGATTATGATATCATTTTCTCAAATGATGTAGTGTATGAAAGCGATGTAAGACTTGGCGCTTATTATGACATTACCAGCCTGCTCGATGCAAACTGTCCTGATGTCAAGAGCCTGATTCCTGAAGATTACTGGGATGCAGTAAGTGTAGATGGTAAAATATATGGTATCCCGACTTATAAGGACAGCTCTATAACACATTATTTTGTATGGGATAAGGATCTGTGTGACAAATTAGGACTTGATGTGACTAATCTGACAGAGCTTGATCAATTGACCGATGCATTTGATACAATCTATAAAGAAACAAACCAACCGGTAACTTACCGTGCATCCGATGCACCATGCCAGTTTGTTACTACCGTTTATGACAATCTTGCACTTGGACTTCCCGCACTCGGTGTTGCTTATGATGATCCATCCAAAAAGGTTGTAGCTACTTATGAACAGGAAAATGTAATGCATGACCTGAAGATATACCGCGAATGGTTCGAAAAAGGCTACATCAATCAGGATGCTGCAACATTAGGCGAACTTCCGACTTATCAGGTATGTAACATTGCACAGGGCTGGAGCCAGGCAGCTCAGACTACATGGGGTCCTAACATGGGTGTCAATGCAACAGCCGTTCAGTGGAGAGACACTATAGTATCCAGAGGTTCTGTACAGGGATCCATCAACTGTATCTCTGCAAACAGCAAGCATCCTGAGGAAGCATTAAGATTCTTAAACCTTGTAAACTCTGATACTTATGTAAGAGATGCATTATACTATGGACTTGAAGGCGACAACTTTAACTATACAGCCGACAAGAAGGTTGAAAGAACCGACAAGCAGTGGTTTATGGCAGGTTACAGCCAGGGAACATTTTTCAATGTAAGTCTGTTAGCTGACCAGGAGACAAATCAATGGGATGAAGTAAAAGAGCTGAACGAGAAAGCAGAAGCTTCACCGGTTATTTCAATTTCTATCGATACAACAGAGTTTGAAGATGAGCTGGCAAACTGTACAGAGATTTACAACAGATATAAGAGTGAGATTAACACAGGTGCAGTTGATCCAGAAAAAGCTGTTCCGGAAATGATGAGCGAGATGCGCTCAGCAGGCTTTGACACTATCGTTGAGAAGGTGCAGGCCCAGATTGATGCAGCTAACTAATTCACCGATTTCTAAATGACCAGACAAGGAAAATAGATACGGTACAAATGACGAAATAAAAGAATGAGATAACAAAGGGCTGATGCATAAAAACAATACAGTTGAAATTTATGTATCGGTCCTTTTATGTAAAGGAGCATATATGAGTAAAATAATAGGAAAATCACTGCCCAATATTCCTTGGCAGGAAAAACCACAAGGATACAAAATGCCGGTATGGCGTTATACAGAGAATCCAATCATCGGAAGAAATGGAAATAAAATTTCTAACAGCGTTTTTAACAGTGCGGTCGTTCCGTTTGAAGATGGATTTGCAGGTGTATTCCGCTGTGACAGCAGATCAATCAGTATGGATATTTTTGTTGGAAGAAGTAAAGATGGTATCCATTGGGATATTGAGGACATACCAATCCGGTTTGAAGGCGCAGATGAAGAAATCTTAAAAAGAGAGTACCGCTACGATCCAAGAGTATGTTTTATCGAGGACAGATATTACATCACATGGTGTAACGGATACCACGGACCGACCATCGGTGTCGCATATACCTTTGATTTCAAAAAGTTTGTGCAATTAGAAAATGCCTATGTTCCGTGTAACCGGAACGGTGTTATGTTCCCGGAAAAAATAAATGGTATGTATGCCATGTTAAACAGACCAAGTGACAATGGACATACCCCATTTGGCGATATTTTTGTAAGCTTCAGCAAGGATATGGAATTCTGGGGCAGACACAGATATGTAATGAGCCCGATCACGGGGGATGAATCTGCATGGCAGTGCACTAAGGTTGGTCCTGGTCCCATTCCAATCAAGACAGATGAGGGATGGCTTCTGATCTATCATGGTGTGATTACTACCTGCAATGGTTTCGTCTACCGCATGGGTGCAGCACTTTTAGACCTTGAACAGCCATGGAAGGTACTGGCACGCTCCAGAGAATATCTTTTAGCACCTCATGAATATTATGAGTGTGTCGGAGATGTGCCGAATGTTGTTTTCCCATGCGCAGCACTTACAGATGCTGATACGGGAAGAATCGCCATTTATTATGGATGTGCAGATACTGTGACGGGATTAGCATTTACAACAGTTGATGAGATACTGGATTATATCAGACAATAGCCAGGATTTGGAGGTGCCTAAATGGATTTCTTAGACAAAAGAATTGGTGTCATTTGTAACGAACTTAAAAAATTAAAAGTAAAGCAGATATTTCCACTGACACAGTGGGAATACAAGGAAGGAAACTTTGTCCACCCGGAGGATGCACTAAATGATGCAGCAGCCTGGGAGAACTTTGACTGCAAAACCATGCACTGGTATGGCAAGGACCGGCACTACTGGTTCCGCACGGTCTATACTGTTCCACAAGAGCTGGATGGCAAGAATATGTGGATCCGCATTTCCTCACAGATTGATGAATGGGATGACGCAAAGAACCCACAGTTCATCGTATTTATAAATGGTGAGATTTATCAGGGTATTGATATGAATCACAGGGAATGTCTGATCACACAGAGTGCAAAGGCAGGAGATACACTGACCATTGAGCTTCAGGCATATACCGGAATCTTACATGAAGAATTTGCGCTCCGCACACAGATTGAGGAGATTGATGCTGGGATTGAAAGCCTCTACTATGACCTATGGGTTCCACTTGCTGCATTTTCCCGCATGGAGGCAGACGACAAAAACCGCAAGGATATTGAATATGTTCTCAATGAAACTATCAATCTGCTGGATCTTCGGACACCATATTCTGAAAGCTTTTACCAGAGTGTAGAAGAAGCATCTTCTTATATAAGGAAAGCATTGTATGAAGATATGGCTGGCTATGGGGATGTAATCGCAACCTGTATTGGACATACACATATCGATGTGGCATGGTGGTGGACTGTAGCACAGACAAGGGAAAAAGTAGGACGCAGCTTTGCGACCGTGTTAAAGCTGATGGATGAATATCCAGGCTATAAGTTCATGTCCAGCCAGCCTCAGTTATATGCATTTTTGAAGGAGCGGTATCCTGAATTATATGAGAAAGTAAAACAACGTATCAAAGAGAAACGCTGGGAACCGGAAGGAGGTATGTGGGTCGAGGCAGACTGCAACCTGACATCCGGGGAATCTCTTGTCCGCCAGTTTATGCATGGCAAACGCTTCTTCAAAGAGGAATTCGGCGTGGACAACCGCATTCTCTGGCTGCCCGATGTGTTCGGTTATTCCGGAGCACTTCCACAGATCATGAAAAAGTGTGGAATTGATTATTTTATGACCACGAAGCTGGCATGGAACCAGTTTAATAAAGTACCCTACGATACAATGCTGTGGCGTGGTATCGATGGTACAGAGGTGCTGACACATCTGATCACGACCCTTGGTGTAAACCAGCCGATCAAAGATTACTTTACGACCTATAACGGCATACTGCATCCTGATGCCATCATGGGTGGATGGATGCGCTACCAGAACAAAGATATCAATAACGATATCTTAGTCTCCTACGGTTACGGTGATGGAGGCGGCGGTCCGACAAGGGAAATGCTTGAAACCTCAATCCGTATGGAAAAGGGCATCAAAGGTATTCCAAAAGTACGCCAGGAATTTTCACGCACTTATTTTGAAGAACTTGAGGAACGTGTAAAAGACGACAGGCGGCTGCCTGTATGGGAAGGGGAATTTTACTTTGAGTACCACCGTGGTACTTATACCTCCATGGCGAGAAATAAGCGCAGCAACCGTAAGGCAGAGCTTGGGCTGATGGATCTTGAGCTGTTGTCTGTTTTAGCACAGGCACAGATTGCATATCCGGCAGAAGAACTCGACCGCATATGGAAAAAAGTCCTGATCAACCAGTTCCATGACATACTTCCCGGTTCTTCAATCCATGAAGTATATGAGGTGACAAAGGAAGAATATGCCACACTGCAGAAAGAGATCAAAGCCCTGGAAGAAGAACGTCTCCGTGCACTCGTGGAAGATGGTGAGGGTATCACTATTTTCAATACAACCGGACACGACCGTAGTGATATCGTGGAACTTGGAGAAGTCAACGCTGACGCATTAAAGGATACAGATGGTAAGCTCTATCCGATACAGAAGACCGCAGAAGGTGCAATAGCCTATGTCAGACATCTGCCTTCAAAAGGTTATAAGACTTTTGCCGCTGTATCCACAGATGCAGGACAGACTACACCATTTATCCTTATAGATGATTATACTCTTGATACACCGTTTTATACAATCCATCTGGATACCAATGGATGCTTTGACCGGCTCTACGACAAGGATAACGACAGGGAAGTACTACAAGCTGGCAAAAAAGGCAACCTGTTCCGTATGTACGAAGATAAACCGATATACTATGATAACTGGGATGTGGATATCTTCTACACCGAAAAATACTGGGATATCAATGATATGACTTCAATGAAATGGACAGAATGTGGCCCGGTACGTGCAACATTGGAGATAGAACGTAAGGAGAGTCAGTCTGTTATCCGGCAGAAAATCCATTTCTATGCTGACAGCAGGAGAATTGAATTCGAGACCTATGTAGACTGGAAAGAACATCAGACATTATTAAAGGTACATTTTCCTGTCAACATACATACTGATGAAGCAACCTTTGATGTACAGTTTGGTAATCTGACACGCAAGGTACATACCAATACAAGCTGGGATAAAGCACGTTTTGAAAGCTGTGGGCAGAAATGGATTGACCTCTCAGAAGGCCATTATGGTGTCAGTATGTTAAATGACTGCAAATACGGACATTCCGTGAAAGATTCCAATATGGCACTGACACTGATCAAATCCGGTATCGAACCAAACCCGGTAGCAGACCAGGAAGAGCACTATTTTACATATGCGCTCTACCCTCATGCCGGAAAATGGCAGGAAGCCAAGACCGTAGAGCAGGCATATGACCTGAACCAGCCTGCCATTGTTGTCGCAGGTGGTAAACCGGGCAGCCACTTGTCAAAAGCATCTGTAGACAAGTCCAACGTTGTATTGGAGACGATAAAATGTGCAGAGTGCAGTGAAGGCACAATCATCCGTATGTATGAAAGTGAAAATGCTCTGACAAAAACAAATCTGATGGTTTCGGGAAACTATAAAAAAGCGTTTATCTGTAATCTTCTTGAGGAGGAAGAAGCAGAGCTGGAGCTGAAAGGCGGAATAATCTGTGTACAATTGAAGCCATATGAAGTTGTTACCGTAAAACTCATTTAAAATTATATAGGGGAGGATTCAATTCCGGAAAGTTATCCGATGAATACCTTCCCTTTTTAATAGGAAGATTTACGTTATGACCAATAGATTAAAACATATTTTTGAGTGCTCCGATCATATTACAGAAAAGCAGTATCGGAACAGTCGGACACTTTTTATCCTTGATGGATGCGCATCAACGCAGATTTTTACAGTTACTTCCGGTGCATTTTTATCAGGACTTGCATATCTTGTGGGCGCAGGGACTGCGCTTACCGGAGTTATAGCTGCTCTGCCAACGTTAATGAACACTGTCCAGATTTTTTCCTCCGTCATCTATGAGAACCGTACTGGCAGCAAACGTATCACGGTGGAATTCGCGCTTATCCAACGCCTGTGCCTGATCATGATGCTGTTTGTTCCGACATTTATGTTAGGAACGAAAATCTCAGTGGCAATGATCGCTGTTTTATATTCCTCTGCGCATTTCTGTGGTGCATTTATCAATACCGGAGCCAATAACTGGCTGATCAGTCTTGTGAAAAACGAACAGCTGGGAAGATATCTCGGACTAAAAGATTCTCTGACTTTAATTGCATCCACAGGCGGCTCTCTGATCTTGAGTAAGATATTGGATGCCTATCGTTTCACAGACAGGGAAATCATGGGATTTAGAGTTATCGGTACATTATGCGTCTGTATCTGTGTGGTTGACATTATCTGTCTCACACTGATACGGGAACCGAAAAATGTGAAGCATATAGAGCCTCTGAACATTCGCAAAGCTATACAAATGCCTCTCATGGATCAAAATTACCATAATGTACTTATTTTTTTAGCTTCTAACTTTGCGAGCCCATTTTTTTCTATTTATATGTTGGAGAATCTGGAACTTTCTTATTTTTATATTACCTCCATGAATATGGTTGCATCGGTGGTACGTATAGCTGCGTCAAATCTATGGGGAAGATTCGCAGACAGTTGTTCCTGGAAGCTGGTTACGCTTGGATCAATATATATGCTGGGACTTGCATATATTGGCTGGGGGCTGCTGACAAAAGAAAACTGAAGCTACTGGCTGG
>OBZQ01001135.1_pt1 | contig 10330 bp, 8 predicted proteins | sample 1495531 | NCBI WGS metagenome assembly OBZQ01 (sample SAMEA2580237, study PRJEB22360) | human gut metagenome | biome: human gut; feature: human-associated habitat; material: faeces | place: Denmark | collected 2008/2010
CTTTCAGATAAACAGTTTTATTTTTTTAACTGTCTACCTAAAAGGGAGCATACCAGATCTTCATAATTTTGTTCCTTTAGTTTGTCACATATATCCTTCTGTTCTCTTATCCATTCTGCAAATGTCATTCTCATGTACCCCCATTACTTTTCTTTATTAAATCACATAATCCTAATCATGTCTAATTTTTTTTGCAACATGGGAGAATCGCCCATATTCCGAACAAAATAAAAAAATTCTTTTTGCATTTTAATAAAAACAAATTATTCTCCAAACACCTTCCTAATTAATTTAAAGGAAGGAGTTTTTATTTATGGATATTAAAATATCTTTCGATAAAACAGCATTTCAATGTAAACCAACCAATAGGCAAACCGCTTTTATGAAAAAAAGGTTGCCCAAAGAAGAAGATTATTACGATATTAAAACCATTGCTGAACGCATAGGGAATCATGGACACTCATTTCTCCCTGCAACATTTGAAGGACTAGCAAGTAAACAAGAAAATTTTGAACAATGTCAATTATTCGGAATAGATTTTGACGACGAACCAGATTATGAAAAAATTAAAAAGAAATTAATGGAATATCATCTTCCTATCGTTTTCTCTTATCATACATTCAGTTCTACTCCAGAACATCCAAAGTATAGGATTATCTTATGTCATATCGTTCCAATTACAGAAAAATGGTTAGCCGATATGATTTTAAAAATGTTGAAAAAGATGTTTCCGGAAGCAGATAAACACTGTTTTGAAACTGCTAGATTATTTTACGGTGGAAAAGGATTAATAGAATTTCACGAAGTCATAGAAGAAACTGGAGAAAATACATTCAATGTGTATAATTTAATACAAGAATTTGAAAAGTTCCTTTATATACATGATTCAAGGAATTTTTCCAGAAACTTAAAATTATTTGCTCGTAATTATAAACTTAATATACATAACAATCATTTTGATATTTACGAATACAATACTCAAAGAGGGTGTATTTCAACAGACCCTAATACAAATGAAGAAAAAATAGGAAGCAATATTAAATATGAATTATACATTCCAAATACTTCTTCAAAAATCATATTTTATGAATTACAAGAAGAAGCAGTAAAAAAAGAGTCTTCTTCACAGCGTATACGCAAAAAATCAGCCATTACTATAATGAAAAAAGTATCCAATGATAAAATTTGTAATTGCTGTAGACTATGGAGAGATTTTATTAATGGGGAACCACTGGACCACAATACACGATTTTCATTAGCTACAAATATTCGCTTTTTAACTGGATACCAAAAGAAATTCTTTGATACGTTGAACAAGTATTATCCTGATACCGATATATCCAAATGGAAAGGCTATTTTAATTATATGAAAAGACAAAATTATAATCCCACTGGATGTAACGATTGTAAATATAAGGATACCTGTAATCATAAAACAAATTTATTAGAAACATTGTGTGGAAGAAAACAAATTACATATTTCAATAAACAAAGCTTTATTTCTGTAGATGAAAGCGTAGCACAGGTATCTTCTGAACTAAATGCTGCACTCAAAAAAATACCACAAATATACATTTAATTCCGGGGCAAACCGGAATAGGCAAAACGACAATCTATGTTAAGTTAATAAAATCAAGACCCCGCAAAAAGCCATTTTTGATTGCAGTACCTACAAACAATCTAAAGAGCGAACTCGTACAAAAAATTGGTCGAGATAAAGTACTTGAAATTCCCTCTTTTGAGGATTTACCTTTACCACCAGAACTTCGTCAAACTATTGAAAAGAACTATAGTATGGGATTCATTAATGATGCCTTAGAAAGCATAAAAACATATGCTCATAATTCAAAAGATAATTCCATATTTATGAATTATCTCCATCCAGAGACAGCATTAGCTCATTCTTCAAAATACGTTATTATGACCCATGCCCGTTTTTTAACACTCCCTAATCGAGTATTAAAAAATTTTGAAGTATTAATAGATGAAGATATTTTATATACTATGCTTACTCGTACTGGCTCTGTTCAAATTTCTTCTCTCAAAAAAGCTTTAAAAGCAAACGTATTTTCTCCAGAAAAACAAATAGAGATTGAAGAACTATTAAAATTAAAAGATAATAAATGCTGCCGTAACAGAAATCGCTATTCACTAAAACTTGATATGGGAACACTCAAGAATTGTAAAACCACAGATAACCTCATTGATTTTGCAAAAGCTGACTGCTATATAAAACAGAAAGATTGTATTAAATATCTTGCTCCGGTTCAACTTCCTAAATGTAAGATGATTATTCTATCCGCAACATTAGATGAAACAATCTATAACTTGTTTTTTCCTGAAAGAAAAATAGTTTATCATGAAATTGAACAAGCTGCCTATAAAGGAAACTTAATTCAATATCCTTGTTATTCTATGAGCAGAAAAACGATAAACGACTTTATAGAAAAAAACACGCTACATTGTCCTACTGTTTCTGCGTTATTCAAAAAAATAATAACCAACACAGACAATGTATATTATGGTATCACTTTCAAGAAATATGAAAATGATATTCCTCTGGAACACACCTTACATTTTGGAAACCTTACTGGTACAGATTATTATTCTGGAAAAAATGGAGTAATTATTGGAACTCCACATTTTCCTTCCTATCTATATCAGTTGATTGCCTTTTCTATCGGTATATCAGAACACGGTTCCCTAAAAAATCGAAAAGTTAGTTATAAAGGATACCAATTTTTAATGATGGCATGCTCATCTTTATTTGTTACTTTTACAACTTTATACTGATCAAATTCGTCTTCCTTAACATCCAGAAGTTCCAACACTTTTCTCTTTTGAGTAGCCGTTAAATCTGCTCCAAGTGACAGATATGGCTTCTCCTCTATAGCATCTGCTGATACATTGGCCTGAAATACCAGTAAACCCGCTATCAGCATAGCGGATAAAGCAATCAATTTCTTTCTAAACATCATCATTTCCTCCTTTTCTTTTTCCAGAGTGTGTTTGAAAAATCATTCCTGCAATCTACACACTCGTGGGAAATTTTGCAGAAAGCATTTTTCAAACATGTTCTAGTTTACTATATCTTTAGGTGAAAAATATTTCCAAAATCTATCTTTATTCTTTCTTTTTTATATCAGATTTATATCGAGATTTTACAAAACAGCTACCCAAAAAGATTACTATTGCTAAAGAACTGATCTTCCATCCTGCAGAGGCTCCTGGTGACGTATAACTTAACGAAACGGTATGTTCGCCGGCAGAAACATCTATTCCAAGAAAAGCATTTCCTACCGCCCACATATCTGCTGGTTTTCCATCTACCTCTACGTACCATCCCTCATCATATGGGATTGAGAAAAATAAAGTTTGGTCTGTTTTAGCATTTACATTACCTTCTATATAATTGCTTGAATAATCTCTGACTATAAATGCTCTGTCTGCTGTTTCTTCTTTAAGGTTATTGTATTCCTTCTGGTCAAAATCTGCTGCTGAAAGACGCACATATCCTGTCTCTGTCTCTCCCTTTAGCTGGAAAGTTACTTTTACTTCAGATCCAGCAGATACTTTTCCTATTGGTAGCATATATCCATCTAAGTCTCCAGACTTTACGTTTGTTCCATCTATTGTAATCTGTGCATTTTCTACCTGTGTTCCATCATAAAAAAGATACAAATCATCTATTGTTTTTGTGACAGGAATCGTAAAGACCATATTATCTGCCTGTGTGCTTTTGTATTCAAAATAATATTCTCCATCATTCGTTTTCGATGCCGTACAGCCATTCGTTGCCGGATCAGCAATCTCAACATTATGAAATAGCTCCGAAACACCAAATGCCTGCTTTCCAAGACTGTTCTGTACACGGAATGGATAAGCACTTTCAGAATCCCAGTCTTCTACAGAAAGATTCATAAGATATCCCATTGACATTTCTCTTGCCGGGTTCTTATAAATATTAAACGCGCCTTCCCTCTTTACATATTCAAAGTCCGTATTCAGAGTATCTTCCTGATGGTAATAAAGATATTTTACATTTAAAAGAAGATTCGTTACCGGAGTCGCGCCTTTATAGAGATATTCATTACAACCTGTATAAAATCCCAGATTGTCCATCAGATTAACCATGCTGTCTGAAGCGGTAGAACCAAATAACCCTACACCATTGATTGGATATAATGCATTTTCATCAACAATCAGAGAGCTGGCAAGTTCACTTCTATAAAATGTTTTATCTCCTAGTGAAGCTACCGCCTTTTCCATATCATTTACACCATAGAAAAACTTCGGAACAGCAATCTGTCCATTTTCATTAAATCCCATAAATGCTGTCGCTACAATTTCAATAAGTGCTACTATGCAAAAAGCATTTTTATACCAGCCTTTTCTCTTACGAGACAATGTATACAAGAATAATAACATTCCATATAAGATAAAAAGCATTCCTGCCACACCATAGACTTCATCATCAAGTGGATTCGTTCCTTTCGCTCTGGCATATACTAAAAGTCCGACTCCTGCCATACAGGCTAAGGCGATATGCCATCCTTTTGTCCCCTCTAAGTTTTCAAAGACTTCCCAAAGCATATACAGCAGCACAAATCCAAATAAAAATGAAAAACGATTTGGTATTCCATACTGATCATGGAATCCGTGCCAGATAAAATTCAAAATCATCTCACTGAAGCTTAAATAGAAAAATCCAATCAACAATACTTTTTTTATTTTTTCACTAATTTTAATCTTACTATTTAGTAGATACAGCACCACTGCTAAAACTGTAAAAATACCAATATAAAGATTCACATTTCCATCGAAGTTATCATGAGTGATTGGTGTCCACATTGCAAACTGCCGATTAAGTAAATCTGCTGCGTTCGTTAAAAAGCTATGCTCTGGCAAACTCATGGATTCCCCGGATGCTGTTTGCTTAATTCCAAGATATGCCGGAATAAGCATAATCGCCGCCATTCCTGCTGCCAGAAATGAATAGAATGTAAATGCTATTCCCCGGAAGAAGAACTGCTTTACACTTTTAAATGAGTATAAAATATACCAGATTACTACAAAAATACAAATCATAAAAGCAATATAGTAATTGCAATATAAAGCGTAGAATAAGGCAAAGCAGTATAATCTCCCATCTTTCCTATCTATCAGATCTTCTAAGCCCATCATGACAATCGGAAAAATCATAATCGCATCAAGCCACATAACATTCCAACAGTAACCAACCATATAACTCGATAAAGCATATGCCATAGAAATCATTAAAACAGGGAGCCCTGGTTTCTTGCTCTTTGACGAAAAGTAAATTCCTGCTGTCAGTCCGCTGATTGCAACCTTTAACACAATAATCAAACTAACTGCCATATTTAACTGACTCTTTTTAAAAAATAAAATTAAAAGGTTCAAAGGGCTGGATAAATAGTACGCATATAATGATAAAAAATTAATTCCAAGTCCAGCACGGAAACTATAGAAAAGACTTCCTCCACTTTTTAATTTATCATATAAAATAGAATAAAATGGCATATACTGATGCAACCCATCAATAATTAAAAGTGAATTATCTCCAAATGGCTGTACTCCAAATGCAATACAGCAGCCAATCATAACGATTAATGGCATGAAAAAAGAAAGAATAATAATATGTTTTCTATTTATTTTCTTTCTTATCTGCCATATCTTCTTTCCCTCTTCTTTTATGTTCATATATTTATTTACCTGCCTTTTCTCCTTGCTTTTTACTGTTTTTATCTCTAATATTTATTATCCTATTTCCCTTACACGCTTTTTCAATAAACCAAGGCAACGTATAATATCAATCCTCTTTTTTACCATAAAGTCAATACTTCCATGTGTCATCTGTGTCACATTAGAAGAATGCCTACGATATCCAATGAGCTTGTCTTTTAAAAAGCAAACCTGTCCCATATAATCTGCCGCTGTTCCAATCCAGTAGTCATGCATATACATTTCTTTAGGAATCGGGCAAATAACTGGAATAAGCTCTTTTCGAAATGCCATACAACACCCAACGTAACTGTTTTTGATAAGATTTTTTAAAATACCTGGCTTACTTTTCCTTAAAGCAAAAAGACTTTCTGCTCCTGTTGCCTTTCCATTCTCATCTGTAATCTCTGCATCATGAAGAATTGCTTTTACTTCTAAATTATCAAAGGCTGCATTCACCTTTTTCACCTTATCGGGCTTCCATATATCATCCTGATCGGATAAATAAATAATATCCCCTGTACAATGCCGAATCGCATTTTCAAAATTCTTCACTACTCCTTTACCTGGACCCTTTATAACTTGAATTCGGCAATCCTTTTTTTCCATATTCAATAGAATGGGCTCTGAACCATCACTCGCCCCATCTACAGATACAATCACCTCATCCTGATTTCCAAGCTGTGATAAGATAGAGTCCATCTGTTCTTCTATATATGTACCGCCATTATAATATGCCATTGCTACTGAAATCTTCATAAAATGATATCCTCTTCCTGTTTTTTCTTCTCTGCTGCTAGAATACGCTGTTTTTCCTCTTCTGACAAGCTCTCATCTTTCAAGATTTTAGCATAATTTTTTGTACTTCTTGTTAAATTGTTACCCAAAAATATCTTTTCAACCTGCCCGTCCATTCTTCCGATTACAACACCCATGGCTGTCTCCTCCTCTTATTTTATTCCATTTTCCAGAAAAATTTTCTTAAAGATTTCCTTAAAATCTCTTTTTTAGGCTATATGTATCTATATTTTTCAATGTGTTTCACTTTTTGTTCAATTTTTTTCTTTCTCTTCTGCTTCTGTATTATCTTCTTCATCGTCTTCTTTGAATAGTTCTGGAAAAAACCATTTTCTCTCGTTATCCCTATTAATTTGAAATATTCGTTCGTAACTTCTTTTAGGTGACAAATTTTTGAGAGGTATATCACGTGTGTTTAAAATACATCTAATTCTATCATTAAAAAATTTACGAATGTCATTCTTTTCTTCGTATCCTTGCTCTCTTAGTTTACTACATATATCCTCTTGTGTATTTATCCATTCTGTAAATGTCATTTTTATGCCTCCCCTTTTATTAAATCACATAAAATTTATTCTGTCTAATTTTTTTCTACAATATGGGAAAATCGCCCATACTCCAAAGAAAATATAAAAATAAAAATTAGAATCCGCAAATTACAATTCCCATTACATCCATAAATTCTATTAATTGTTGTGATGTAGATGGTTATACAAGAGCCCCGTATAACCATCTACATCCTTTTCCCATGTTGAAAAAATACATAAAACAAGCCTTTTCTCCCATTTCTAATAAAAAATAATTAAATCTATAACACTTTTTAAATATTAAAAAGAAAGAAGGCAAGAAAAATGAAAATTAAAGCAACAGTTGATAAGTACTGCTATACAAGCAAGCCAACAGACAGTGATGCAAAAAAAATGAGAATGCGTTTACCACAAGAAGAAAATTATTATGATATAAAAACTATCGCAGATTGCGTAGGCGAACAAGGTCAAGCTTTTCTCCCTGCAACCTTTAAAGGAATGGCAAGTAAACAAGAAAATTTTGAGCAATGCCAATTATTTGGTATAGATTTTGATGAAGAACCAGACTATGAAAAAATTAAAAGAAAATTTGCAGACTATCATTTGCCGATTGTATTTTCTTATCATACGTTTAGTTCTACTCCAGAACACCCAAAATATAGAATTATCTTATGTCATATCGTTCCAATTACAGAAAGATGGTTAGCTGATATGATTTTAAAAATGTTAAAAAAAATGTTTCCAGAGGCAGATAGTCACTGTTTTGAAACTGCTAGATTATTTTACGGTGGAAAAGGATTAATCGACTTCAATGATGTTGTAGCGGAGACAGGGGAAAATACATTTAATGTATATAATCTAGTAATGCAATTTGAAAAATTTTTATATACAAATGATAAAAAAAATTTTTCAAGAAATATAAGAGTATTTGCTCACAAATATCAAATTGGATTGAGTAATAATCGTTTTAATATTTTTTTATATAAAAATCCCGCACACCCCCACAAGGAGGGTGTTCCTATCCACCCCCCAATCAAAAATGAAGAAATTATTGGAAGTAATATTAAATATAAATTAGATATTCCAATCATATCTTCAAAAATTATTTTTTATGAACCCAATGAAGAGGAAGAAAAGTCTGAAAAGTATGTATGCAAAAAGAGTAGACCTAAGAGACTTGAAAAAGTCTCTTACGAAAAAATGTGCTCTTGCAGATTATGGAAAGAGTTTGTATCTGGTGATGGTAATATTTTATCTCATCGGGATAAATTTTTATTAGCCACAAACATCCTATACATAGTTGGCTTTGAAAAAGATTTTTTAGATGCATTAAAAAGAAATTATCCTGACTCAGACAGAAATAAATGGCGTTATAATCTTAACTGGATGAGAGACCGAGAATATAAACCAGCAAGCTGCTCTAATTGTAAATATTGTAATTCATGTAATCATAGAAGTAATATTGTCGAAACACTAAAAGGGAAAAAACTAATCACATTCAATGGAAATCATGATTTTGTTTCTGTAGATGAAAGTTTTAAGCAAATATCTTATGAATTAAAAGAAGCATTAAAATCAAAAAAAGATCAAATTCATCTAATTTCCGGTCAAACAGGAATTGGGAAAACCTCACTATATATTGATGCAATCAATTCAAGAAAATATAAAAAGCCATTATTAATCGCCGTTCCTACAAGTGATTTAAAATCAGAACTTATACAAAGAATAGGAAAAGAAAATATATTTGATATTCCATCTTTTGATGATTTACCATTGATAGGAAGGAGATTTGATATTCAGCAATATTATAATCAGGGAGATTTTGAAAAAGCTAGACAATGTATCATTGAATGTGCACGCGATGTTTGTGAACCAGAAGAACTCAACAAATTCAGAGTATACTTAAATCCCCAGATTTATTTGGAACAAACATCCTCTTGTGTTATCATGACTCATGCTCGACTTCTTTCACTTCCAGATAAGATTTTAAAAAGATTTGAAATAATAATAGATGAAGATATTTTATATAATAGTATTCTTGTACGGGTTGGGTCAATTAAAATTTCTACTCTCAAAAAAATTCTGGAAAAAAATTATCTATCATACGCAAAAAGAGAAATGATTCAAGACTTATTGGCATTAAAAGAAAAGAAATGTTGTATTAATCGTGATTATATTCCTAACGAAATTGATACTCGTATAATAAAAAGATGTAAAACAAATGATAATATTGCTGAATTTCTAAAAGCCGGATGTTATATGAAGTTGGATGATTGTATTAAATATCTTCCTCCTATCAAACTTCCCAAATGCAAGATGATTATATTATCTGCGACATTAGACCAAACAATTTATGAGATTTTCTTTCCTACAAGAAATATTATTTATCATGAAGTTAAGCAAGCTGCTTATACTGGAAATTTAATTCAATATCCTGCATACTCTATGAGTAGAACTGCAATTAAAAACATTGTATTGGATGAGAACTCCGATTATCCAACACTTTCTATGCTATTTGAGAAAATTATATCTCACACAAATAACGTAGTTTATGGCATTACTTTTAAAAGATATGAAGAAGCACTTCCCTTAGGGTATACACTCCATTTTGGAAATCTTACGGGTACTGATTATTTATCTGGGAAAAATGGGATAATTATTGGAACACCCCATTTTCCTACATATCTTTATGAATTGATTGCTTATTCTGTTGGCATATCGGAAAAAAGCAAAAATTCATATAAAAATAGACAAGTTAGCTATAAGGGATATGATTTTATAATGATGTCTTACAAAAATAAGATTTTACAAAAAATTCAACTATATCTAATTTCGTCTGAATTAGAACAGGCTGTTGGTCGCTCACGATTATTGCGTACAAACAGTACTGTCTATGTGTTTTCTAACTTCCCTTGCAATCAAGCTACATTTTGTAATATTGATTATTTAAAAGATGCCGATGACCCAGAAGGGAACATCGACAATTACTTGATTAATACTATGTTCTTTTAAATAAAAGGAATACCGTCAGATTTTTATGTTATGATGGTATTCCTTTTATAAAATATCTTAATAACATTTACTGCAAGGTGTATACCCTCTGCTAATGGCTTCCGATTTCTTCACCTTGCTCGGACTTCTCATATTACTGCATGAAGAACGAGAATGATATTTACTTCCTGTGCGTGGAATCCACACATAAGAAGATGAAGATGTCTGTTTACTGCTATTCTTCTTTGTATTAGAAACTTTTTTTGTTGTAG
>OBZQ01001144.1_pt1 | contig 10223 bp, 7 predicted proteins | sample 1495531 | NCBI WGS metagenome assembly OBZQ01 (sample SAMEA2580237, study PRJEB22360) | human gut metagenome | biome: human gut; feature: human-associated habitat; material: faeces | place: Denmark | collected 2008/2010
ATACTCCCACGCATCTTCACACATGCACCGGCTCCCAGACGATTTCTCTCCACTCCCTGGATCTGTACTGCTGCTGCCTTTGCCGCCGCATCCAGTGCCACAAAACATGCGCACTCACTGTCCAGTTCAAATATTCCAATTGCCATACCATGATATTGTTCGGCCATACTTACCTCCTTCACTCAAAAACCTCTCTTCTTTGTTTTTCAGCATTTTTATTATACTTGGCTTTTTTAGGAATTTCAACCTGCTTTCTTTCCTGTTCACACCAATCCCCCGCCTATCCATACGCAATCGTAACAAGAATTGCTTTTTTTGCCGGATTCCGATAAAATAGTACTGATTCCAATAAATGATAAAAAACAAAAAGGAGAGACTATGATCCGAATTGCAATTGTTGAAGATGAAGATTCTTATGTACAGGTACTCACCGGGTATCTGAAACAATATGAAACCGAACATTCCCTTTCCTTCCAGATTTCCGTCTTTCACGATGGTCTGGACATTGTAAGTGAATATAAAGCAGACTACGATATCATTCTTCTCGATATCCAGATGAAACATCTGGACGGCATGAAGACTGCTGAAAAAATCCGGGAACTGGATGAAGATGTATCTTTTATCTTTATTACCTCTACGATCCAGTTCGCAGTTCAGGGATATCTGGTAGACGCCCTGGGATATGTTGTAAAACCGGTCGCCTATCTTGCATTTTCTCAGATTCTCGGAAAAGCTGTCAAAAAGGTGAAGCAAAAACAGCAAAAAGATTATATGACGATCGAAGTGGAAGGCGGACAGATGCGCCTGGATATCAGTCAGATTTATTACATCGAAAGCCAGCGCCACAACATTCTGTTCCATACCGAAAAAGGGGATTTTCTCACTGCCGGTCCAATGAAAAAGGTGGAAGCGCTTCTAAAAGACAAAGGATTTTCCAAATGCCATAACGCATATCTTATCCACCTGATGCATGTGACCGGTATTGTACAAAACAATGTCCTGTTATCTGATTCCACGACACTTCCTGTCAGCCGTGCAAAAAAGAAAGTGTTTCTGGAAGCTTTGACTGATTATATAGGAGGTGTACACCGATGAATTTAGACGCACTGATGGACACTCCCCGGATTTATACCGCCCTTGCTGAATGGGGTGCCTGCATCCTGTACGTCCTTCTCTTACGGCGAAAGGTAACCGGGTGGAAACTGCCGGTTTCCCTTGCCGGAAGCTTGCTCGTATTTATCGCTTATCAGGAATTTGCAGGAACTCTTCCTATTTATTTTTGGATTCCCTGCATGATCGGAGCCGCATTTCTGATGTGCCTCCTTCTGCATCTGCTCTGCGATACTACCTGGCTGGATGCCGGATTCTGCTGCGCACAGGCACTGGTTCTGGCAGAATTTACCGCGTCCTTTCACTGGCAGCTTTATGTCTGGTGGGCGTTGAATTACGCCAAAAACAGTCGGTTATTCTCGACTTTGACCATGCTGCTCTTATACACAGGCATTTATATCGGATATTACTTTCTGGAAAGAGGACATTTTCCGACTGACGAGCGCCTGCTGGTCAATGGAAAAGAACTCCTAAGCGCAATTCTCATTGCACTTGGAGCATTTTCCATCAGCAACATCAGCTTCGTCATGCCAAATACGCCGTTTTCCAGTGCCACAAGTTCCATCCTGTATGTGCGGACACTGGTAGATTTCGGGGGACTTGTCATGCTTTTTTCCATGCAGGAAAAACGGGAAGAACTTCGTATGAGAAGTGAAAATCAGGCCATGAATATTGTTCTCCAGCGCCAGTATGACCAGTATCGGCTTTCCATCGATAATATTGAACTTTTACGAAGAGAATTTCATGATCTGAAACATTATATGATCGCGATCCGTTCTGAACAGAATCCCAAGAAAAAAGAACAGTATCTTCTGGAAATGGAGGAGGCGATCCACACACAGGAAGCGCTCACAAATACAGGAAACAGCGTACTGGACGTCGTTCTGACTACCAAAAGCACTTACTGTATGCAGAAGCATATTACATTCACCTGCATGGCTGACGGAAAACTGATTTCTTTTATGCATGTCAAAGATATTTGCTCTATCTTTGGAAATGCACTGGACAATGCAATTGAATGTGTTTCCCAGTTTGATGACCCTGAAAAGCGTCTGATCACACTGTCTATGTATCAGAAAAATCAATTATTGATGATTCAATGTGAAAACTATACGGAAACTTCGCTTTCTTTAAAACCGGATCAACTTCCGACTACAACAAAGCAAAACGCAGGTTATCACGGATACGGACTGAAAAGCATTCAGCAGGCAGCCCGCAAATATGGCGGCTCTATGACACTTCACGCAGAAGACAACTGGTTTACCCTGCAGGTGCTGATTCCTGTAGAATCTTAAACACAAAAGGAGAAAGTCCTGATTTGGCTTTCTCCTTTTGCTTATTCGCAGGTTCCTTATTTTCCGGTTCCCAGCTTTTTCTCATATTCTTTATTTGCTTTTCGGTTCTCAAAGAAACCGCCGAGTACTTTTTTCATACCTTTCATGAAATGTCCGTTGACCACTTCCGCCATACCCTCTGCCATTTTCATGCTGACCGCCCCATGCGTCATCTTTGCAATCCCTCGGAACGGCATATTATAAATAAACAGGATATTCAGATCCGGTTTTCCCTTATCCTCACTTTTCTTTTTCAGGTTTGTGAGAATCTTGTAGATCATTCTTGCCAGTCTGCTCTTTGCATAATACATCTGGCAGATCGCGTCATTCATTCCCAGTTCACCGCTCCACTTTCCATCCGGGATCGGTTGCTTCAGAAGTGCTTCAAATTCTGCATCCGGTACATCTCTGATAATTCCCGAAAAATATGACGGCATCTTTTCAGCGTCATATGGCATTGTGTCAGTTGTTCCTTCTATTTCCAGTGTCTCTCTCAATCGGATATCCAATGCACATGCGCCAATACAGATTTCATATCTTCCTGCTTCCTTTTCCCAGCTGTCTGTCTCTACATTCCAGTAACGGAATGTCTTATCATCAAACAAAATCTGTACTTTTCTGCTTTCTCCTGCTTTCAGGAATACTTTTGCGAATCCTTTTAATTCTTTATCCGGACGGAAGATCTTTCCTTTCGGTGCACATACGTACATCTGAGCTACTTCCGCACCATCCATCTTTCCGGTATTGGTCAGTACAAATTCAACTCCATCCGCCGTTACTCTCAAGTCTGAGTATTCAAACGATGTATACGACAGACCATATCCAAACGGATACTGCACTCTCACTTTACTTGTATCATAGTAACGATATCCAACAAACAGACTCTCCCGATATTCCGAATTACGCTCTGTACTTGGAAAATATTTAAATGCCGGAGTATCTTCATAGCGAACCGGATATGTCTCACTGAGTCTTCCGGACGGATTGGCTTTTCCGGTCAGCACATCCAGCATGGCTCCTGCAGAAGCCTGTCCGCCAAGGTATCCGTGCAGCAATGCCTTACAGCAGGAATGCCACGGCATCTCAACTGCAGATCCCGCACTTAATACACCTACAATATTGGAGTTTACTTTTGCCATTGCTTCCAGAAGCTCCACCTGATTCTGCGGAATCCGCATATGCGTACGATCCAGACCTTCTGATTCGCTCAATTCATCCAGACCGAAGCAGTAAATAACCACATCTGCCATCTTTGCAAGATTCACTGCTTCCTTTTTCAGTACTTCATCTGCTTCTCCTGTTCTCTGATATCCTTTCGCTGTACCGATACACTGAATCGGATAGCTGCTGATCATCTGCTCCATTGTTTCTACTTTCGTTGGATTCACCAGAGAAGAACCTGCTCCCTGGTAACGAGGAACAGATGCAAAGTCTCCGATCAGTGCCACTCTTGTATTTTCTTTGAGAGGAAGCAGCTGGAACGGTTTTTCTTCATTCTTGAGCATCACAATACTCTCTCTTGCAGCTTTTTTCGCAAGCGTATGGTGAGCTTCTCTGTCAAATTCACGCACACGCTTTTCTCTGTTCTTTGCCAGTGTCAGTACTGCATCCAGAAGATCGTCCGTACACTGATCCAGTTCTTCCATGGAAAGGCTTCCCTCTTCTAACGCTGCCAGAACTTCTCGTGCCGCATCCAGTCCCGGCGCCGGCATCTCAAGATTAGATCGACAGGCAACTCCTTTTACATGGTCGTTCGAAGCCCCCCAGTCAGTGACTACAAGTCCGTCAAATCCCCACTCTTCTCTTAAAATTTCTTTTAACAAATGCTCATTTTCATTTGCATAGACTCCATTGACCTCGTTATAACTGGTCATGATGGATTTTGCTTTTCCTTCTTTAATCGCAATTTCAAACCCAGTCAGATAAATCTCCCTCAGTGTCCGTTCATCCAATACCGAATTCATTGCCATCCTGCGAAGCTCCTGGCTGTTAACCGCAAAATGCTTCGGACATGCATAGATTCCCTGACTCTGGATTCCTCTTACATAAGATGCAGCCATCTTTCCCGCCAGATAAGGATCTTCAGAAAAATACTCAAAATTCCTTCCACACAGAGGGCTGCGCTTAATGTTCAGTCCCGGTCCCAAAAGTACATCTACGCCTAATGCTGATGCTTCTTCTCCAAGAGCCTTTCCAATCTCTTCACCCAACGATTCGTCCCAACTGTTTGCAATCGTAGCTGCCGTCGGAAAACAGGTAGCCGGAACAGATGCATTCAATCCGAGATGGTCGCCTTCTCCTTCCTGTTTCCTCACTCCATGAGGACCATCTGAAAAAAACGCCGCCGGAATTCCAAGTCGTTTGATCTCTCTTGACTCCCACTCGGACGCTCCACTCAATATCGCTGCTTTCTCTTCAACTGTCATTTTCGCAATGATTTCTGCGTGTTTCATATTTCTCACCTTTCACTTCTTTATCTCTTCATTTTTCTGAAGACTACTCTATCACAAATCCGTAGAAACGGGGAGATTTCTGCACAACTGGTTGTTCTATCATCATAAATGGACCAACAACTACGTATCTTTCTCTTCAATCTGAGCCAGAAGTCTGGCAATCTGTGCATCCTTTTGTGCTAACTGCTCCTGACTCTTCTGTAACTCTTCTTCATTTTGTTTCAGCTGCTCCTGATTCTTCTGCAACTCTTCTTCACTCTGCTTCAGCTGCTCCTGACTCCTCTGCAACTCTTCTTCATTCTTCTTCAGCTGCTCCTGACTCTTCTGCAACTCTTCTTCACTCTGCCTTAGCTGCTCCTTCTGCGCCTTAATTTCTCTCTCCTGCTCTTCAATCATAAACTTCACCGTATTACGGTCCAGTTCCTGCAATTCTTTTGAAAACATACGTACCACCTCTTCTACATTCTCACAAATGTCATAAATTTCCTGATACATGTCTCTAAATTCGGGATACTTTTCGACCAGCTCTTTTACTTTTTCCGGAGTATCATTACTTAAAAAGGTAAGCCATGCATCAAGCTTGTTTTCGATAATTTTATTGTGCGTGGTTTTCCGGAAAATGTCAAGCGGCACCAAAACGTATTCCTGCAGCAGATTCACAGAAAGTCCGGTATCAAACCGCTGCTTTGCCCGATGGATACAGGTATTCGGAAATTCCTGAAATTCTTTTGTACTTTTTTCGATAAATACGATTGTATATACATTTTTCACATCACGATATGTAAAATTTCTCTTTTTTCTGCTCTTGACACTCTTATACTGCCGAAGAAGCAGATCGGCGGAATAGCACGCACACCGCTCTCCCGGAAAAAGATATCCGATACGCTGAATCTCTACATTCGCCAGACTTCCATCCATGAGCTCTACCACAATATCCATAATAACAAGACTCTGCTCATCTGCAATTCTCGTTCCGTCACTTGGTATAACCTGACGGATCTTCACTTCTGTCTCCAGGATACAGGACAACAGCTCCTCCAGTCGCTCCGGATGATAGATCGGGCTTAATATCTCCTTTCCAAACCCGTCATACAACACCTTGACTCCCCGCATCCCTGAACAGAACTTCAGAAAATCTCTCTGCTGTAGTTCTGTCCAGCTTTCATATTCTGCGAGCAGATTCTCATCACTCTTGATCTCTCCTATAATTGCTTCTTCGGTCCGAATATTCGGAAATAATTGTTTTAATGTTTCTGACATACACATACTTCTCCTTTTGTTGATTGATTGATTTTTTTTGAAACTGCTCCTGAATCAGAATACTGATTTGAATCTGGATGCTTAAGATAAGGCAATACGCCTGAAAGATTTTTCGACTGCTGTGATATCAGCGTGTTTGGCATCCGATATAGCTATAGTCTAACATAGAATTTCTGGTGAATCTATAAATAAAATAAAAATTTTTTCTAAAAAAAGAGTTATTGCCCGATTGCAATAACTCTCTGTTTTTATGCTTCTTTCTCTTTAAATATGATCTTCATAATCGGGAAGAATACCCAGAACGAAATCACACAGTTGATCAGCATTGTGATAATATCAGCTACTGTCATTCCCGCACCTTCTCCCATCATTCCCATAAAGAAATCATAGATTGGTGTTTTATACAGTCCCTGCAGTGCCGCTGCGCCTACAGAGATCAATACCCAGGCAATGAAATACCATACTGCCGCTTTGACTACACTTGCATTGGATTTGAAAGTCACGTTCCGCTGCAGGAAAAAATTGATAACCTGCGCCAGAAAAAGTGTGATCTCCACTGCAAGGAAATATGCAAGTCCTCCGCCGCCTCCGGAGCTGATTGCTCCGGAAGCATAATCAAATACATAGTAGACGCTGCCGTCCAGATTATGTCCGATTGGCAGAATCTGAAAATTCGTATTGACAAGGGATGTAAAACCAAACGCATATTTAATTGCCGGCATCATGATCATCTGAAGTACTGTCACTCCATTGCTGATAATAAAGAATACGATAAACTGTGCAACTGCCGGGTGTTTTTCTTTAAAAGTCCCCCAGAAGCCTTTCTTTGCCGTGTTTTCCATTTCTATCTCCTCGCTATTGCTTAGTTCTCAACTGCTACAGCTGCCTTCTCTTCTGCAAGGCGTTTGCGGAAGCGTTTGATTGCCACGATTTCAAGTGCAAGAATTCCCACACCCAGTACAACATCTGCTGCAATTGCTGCAATCTGCCATGTCATCAGACCTGTTTCCAGATTTTCCGCATCATATGCACGACTGTTTACTACAGTGTACATAATATTTTTACAAGCCTGACGCATTGCTTCAACACCAGTTGCGCTCTTCTGATCTTTTACATGGTTTGTTTCTGTATCATATGCAACAAGCATTGCATCTGTACCATTTCTGATACCCTGGTCAGAGTTCATGTATCCATATACACCAAAGTAATCTGTCAGAACAAATCCCTGGAATCCCCATTCGTCACGGAGTACGGTATTGCACAGTTCTTCTGAGCCTCCTGCCCATCTTGTACCGATATAGTTGAAAGAAGACATCACTGCTTTTGCTTTTCCTTCTTTCACGCAGATTTCAAATGGTTTCAGATAAATCTCACGGATTGCCTGCTCATTTGACCATGTACAGAGCATACTTGTACGGTTTGTCTCCTGATCGTTCAGGGCAAAGTGTTTCAAATATGCATACACGCCGTATTTTTCTGCACCTACTACTGCATTTGCAGCAATTTTTCCGGATAACAGTCCATCTTCTGAATAGTATTCAAAGTTACGGCCTGCAAATGCAGAACGGTGAATATTCATTGCCGGAGCATACCATCCGGATACCCCCATTTCATCTGCCATTTTACCGATGCTTTCTCCGAATTCCATTGCAATCTCATCATTCCATGTACATGCGATCATAACCGCTGACGGGAATCCGATGGAACCTGTTCCTGTAAAGTTGTTATTGATAGATGCCGGTCCGTCACAGTCAATCGTCTGTATTTTTCCTACGCTGGAAGCTGCTGCTGTCTGATATCCGCCCAGAGCGATCACAGTATCCATATCACTGATTGTCATATTGTCAAGCAGTTCATCCCATTTTGCGTCATCATAGTCGACACCTCTTAAATCTGCCAGTTCAATATCATTTTTTGCACCTGTTTCCGGCATTTTATCTTCTTCATTGTTATAATCTTCCGGATTATAGTTGCTGTTGTTGATAAATTCTTTCTTTGCCTCTTTTGACATGGAAAGACTCTCTGGTGCTGCTGTTGCTTCTTTATAATTTGCAAATCCGTTTGCACGGGATAAGTATGTAACATCTCCTGCCGCATAGTCAAACTGATTTTCCACAGTTGTCTGGTCAGTCGAACGTTTATTGTCTCCTGTATACTTCACTGTTTCATCCACTGTATAAGTTTCAGATTCAATGATGTGATGTGAATCCGTGTTGATGCTGATCTCATAATCACCGGCTTCCAGAACGTATCCTTTTTCTTTCTGATAGTCATATGATGCCATATCTTCTGCTTTAAAGGAAATTGTCAGTGTCTGGGATTCACCCGGCTCTAAGCTTTTTGTTTTGTCATAAGCGATCAGATTCGCAGATGCTTTTTCAATTCCTCCGTTTGTGTACGGCGGGTTATAGTATACTTCTACAACATCTTTTCCTGCTGTGTCGCCTGTGTTTGTAACTGTAACATCAAAGGAAATTGTTCCGTCATTTTCTGTAATCTTGCCCATTTCCTGTGTAAATGTTGTGTAAGATAATCCATATCCAAACGGATACAGTACTGTTTTATCATAATCGATGAGCCCTTCACTGGCAGCTGTCTCGTAGAAACGATATCCGACATAAATTCCTTCTACATAATTTATGAAAGAAGGAGTTGTTGTCTCTTCTTTTCCTGTAAAGCCTGTCTGTGTTACTTTATACTCATCCATATTGTCATATGTAAAGTTTCCAAAGTTCTGTGCTGTCGGTGTTGCAGTCAGATCTCTTACAAATGTATTACTTGTTTTTGCCGACGGATTCACTTCTCCGCTTAAAATCGCGCCAAGACCATTGAATCCTGCCTGTCCTGTTCCCGGACACCATACTGCACCTTTGATTTGCTCATAATCATTTAAGAATCCAAGCTCCATTGCATTTGCACCATTGTATACAACTACAACATTGTCAAAATCAGAGCATACCATATCCAGCATATTTTTCTCTGTCTGGCTCAGCTGCAGATAATGCTCTCCCGGCTCAAAGTCTTTGTAGTCTTTTGAGTTATCTGTATAAGTCACTTTGCTTACATCTGTCGGAAGATCTGCACCTTCTCCACCTACACGTGTAATCACAACCAGTGCTGTATCAGAAAAATCCTGTGCATTCTTGATCAAATCTTCACTGTAAGAATCTACTGTAGGTTCTGGAAGTGTCCAGTCCTGCTCCCACATTCCGACTTCCGGACGCTCTGCACGGTAGTCTTTGTAGAAATCAGAAAGCTCTGAGTTCAGTTCAAATCCTGCATTTTCCAGTCCCTGAAGTAAAGATACTGTCTCATATGCATCAGATAAAGAACCGGAACCTGTTCCACCATAACATGGATTTGTCGATGCCCATCCAAATACATTTAACTTTTTATTATTTTCCATCGGAAGCATATTGTCTTCATTCTTTAAAAGCACAATTCCTTCTTCCGCAATCTTCTCTACCAGTTTGGTTGCCTCATTTGATGTCTCTTCTGAAATTGTTCCGTTTCCGGTTGCAAGAGAGATCATGCTTGACATCGGTCCCCAGCAAATCATATTTACTACGATCACCAATGCTAACAGAATTGCAATTCCAGCCTGTGAACGTACCAGTTTTCTTTTTGTCTTTTTCAGTTTAAATGCCGCAATCAGAACAATCAGTGCAATTGCAAGCACAATACCAAATCCAATCAGATAAGGTTTACATGTATTCAATACATTTACCACATCCGCCATGTTAATCGCTAACATTTTTCTTCCTCCCGTATTCTCATATTCTCTATAGTGCCGGCCGGCTTTCTATGTTCACACTTTACCACATGTCCTTCTCTTTTTGAGTTTTTTTGCACAACTTGCACATTTCACAACACAACTGACAAAAAAGAGACAACAGATGAATGTTCTCCACCTGTTGTCTCCTCTCTTATGCACTATCCCTCCAGCTGTTTCTGCTTTTCATATTTTTTCATCACATAAATGTAATACGGAATCAATGGAATCAATGCCGAAATCCATGCCGCCGGATCTGCAAGGCAAACACCGAAAAAGCTCGTCTTTCCTGCC
>OBZQ01001145.1_pt1 | contig 10204 bp, 10 predicted proteins | sample 1495531 | NCBI WGS metagenome assembly OBZQ01 (sample SAMEA2580237, study PRJEB22360) | human gut metagenome | biome: human gut; feature: human-associated habitat; material: faeces | place: Denmark | collected 2008/2010
TAATAATTAGTTTTATTTCTTTAAATTTGCGGTGCAAAGGAATGAATATTTATCGCTTTGCGCAAATATTTGACTAAATAAATGCAATGTTTTGCACATTTTTCACTGTTTCGTGCATTGAAATCGAGAGTTATGAAGAAAAACATCGCTATTTTCGCTTCCGGTTCCGGCTCTAATGCCGAGAATATTATCCGGTATTTCCAAAAGAATGACTCTGCTCAGGTGTCATTGGTGCTTTCCAACAAAAGTGATGCCTATGTTTTGGAGCGTGCACACCGTCTAGGAGTGCCCTGTAACGTGTTTACAAAGGAAGATTGGATAGCCGGAGATGAAATTCTGGCTGTTTTGCAAGAGTATCGAATTGATTTTATTGTGTTGGCAGGATTCCTTGTCCGCGTGCCGGATTTACTTTTGCATGCTTATCCCGATAAAATCATAAATATACATCCTGCACTTCTTCCGAAGTTCGGCGGGAAGGGGATGTATGGAGATCGTGTTCACCAGGCTGTGGTTGCTGCCGGTGAAAAAGAAAGCGGTATTACTATACATTATATTAATGAACACTATGATGAAGGAGATACGATCTTTCGGGCGACCTGTCCCGTTCTTCCGACAGATTCTCCTGGGGATGTCGCTGAGAAGGTACACGCTTTAGAGTACGAACATTTCCCACGAGTAATAGAACAGATTATAACGACGTTATAATCCCCACACTAAATTAGCCTTCTAAACTGTTATGTTGTTCAATTCAATAGAATATGTAATATTCTTGCCATTGTTTTTTATCGGATACTGGTTTATTTTTAAACGTTTGAAATTACAAAATATATTTGTTGTAATCAGTAGTTATATCTTTTATGGTTGGTGGGACTGGCGTTTTCTAATTTTAATAGCATTTACTACTTTGTGTAGTTATGCTAGCGGAATCCTGATAGAGCGGCAAGAACGTCGTTTGATTCAACGATGGATATGTGCGGCTAATATTACATTGAATTTGTTGGTGTTATGCATATTTAAGTACTTTAATTTCTTTTCTGAGAACTTTGTGTCCTTATTTGAGACTTTCGGGATTAAGTTGGATTGGGTAACATTAGATATTCTGCTTCCTGTTGGAATCAGCTTTTACACTTTTCAGGCTCTCAGCTATACTATTGATATATATCAGCATAAAATGAAACCGACACATGATATGGTGGCATTTTTTGCTTTTATCAGTTTCTTTCCTCAATTAGTGGCAGGTCCTATCGAAAGGGCTACTAACTTGTTGCCGCAGTTCTTGAAAGTTCGCACGTTCGATTATGGACAGGCAGTAGACGGAATGCAGCAGATACTGTACGGGTTATTTAAGAAAATGGTGATAGCCGATAATTGTAGCCGATTGGTCGATATCGTTTTTAGCAATTACCAACAGTTGGGAAGCATACAACTATTTTTAGGAGCTGTCTTCTTCACCTTTCAAATCTACTGTGATTTTTCCGGTTATTCGGATATAGCTATCGGTACAGCCAAGTTGCTCGGGATTAAATTAATGAAGAATTTCGATTATCCGTATATCTCGCGTAATATAGCGGAGTTTTGGAGAAGATGGCATATTTCGCTAACGACATGGTTTAGAGATTACATTTATATTCCTTTAGGCGGAAGCCGGGTAGGGAAGTGGAAAAGTGTGCGGAATACTTTTATTATATTTCTCGTAAGCGGCTTCTGGCATGGAGCTAACTGGACATTTATTTGCTGGGGACTTTTCCATGCTTTATTATTCCTGCCTTTATTACTGACTTCTTCCAATAGAAAATATCGTGGCATTGTGGCAGAAGGAAAACTTCTTCCTTCCTGGAAGGAGGCTATTCAGATAGGAACAACATTTTTTCTGGTAGTAATCGGCTGGATACTGTTCCGGGCAGAAAATATGGAACAAGCTATCGGCTATATCGGACGACTTTTTTCTATGCAACAGTCTACCGGCAATATGCCTTCCCACTCTTTGGAGGTAGGATTGTATATTCTGCTTTTCTGGATTCTGGAATGGTTTCAGCGAGATAAGCCATATGCGTTGCAGATTCAGTTTCTAAAAAGTAAATCATTGCGCGTTGCTATCCTGACGTTTGTAATCTTATTCATAGAGATAACCATGGGTAAGTCCTCGGAGTTCATTTATTTTCAATTCTAAATAAGGAATATGAGAAAGTTCTTAAGAAATCTTCTTTTAGCATTAATTCCCGTAGCTGTTATTAATGCATTGTGTTGGGGAACGTTGGTCTTTTTAGCATGGCAAGATGATTTGACATATGTGAATTATGCGTCTGCACTGGATAAAGAAAAGCGTTTGGAAGAATTGGGAAATCAGTCCCGCTTGCTAATAATAGGTGGTTCTAACGCCCGCTTTGGCTTTGATTCTTCCATTCTGAGAGATACATTACATCTGGAACCTGTGAATATGGGAATACATATCGGGTTGGGATTGAATTATATGTTTGAGGAGGTTTACGACCATTTACGAAAAGGAGATGTGTTGCTCGTTTCTGCAGAATATAATCATTTTCTTAAGGAGGGCAGTTATTATGGGGATGAAGGTCTGACTGATATGTATCTGATAAAGCATGAATGGGGAAAGGCCTTATATAATATGGTAAATACACATAATTTTTTTTCGATGTATCGCTTGATTCGTAAACGTGTAAAACGGATAGGTATGGATATAGAAGATATACCGGAGAATATGGAAGTTCGTACTAAATATAATGAATATGGTGATTATACCGGACATTATAATCTATCTTCTGCCGGACATTGGGACAGTGCCCCATTACCTATGGTATCACCCGATGAAAAAGTTTTTATAGATTTGAAAGAGAAAATATCTACTTTAAGTGAGCGGGGGGTGACTATTTTCTTCTTGCCTCCTCCATATTGTCGTTCTTCTTTTCAAAATGATTCTTTGGCCATTAACCGTATCTCGGAGAGTTTGAAGGCTATAGGCTTTCCTTATTATTTGGAACCTTCCGGTTGTGTTTATCCTGATAGTATGTTCTATGACTCGCGTTATCATCTGATTAGGGAAGGTGTGGTGATGCATTCTCGGAAGATAGCAGGTGAGTTGAAAAGAACTTTATAAATATATGTGAGAAATTGTTTTATTCAATTTTTATTATGTAGGCTTTTTCTTCTCTTCGTAACGGATAGTTTCCCCGTAATTCTTCAAACAGTTCCGGTTGAGCTTTCAGCCAGTCGCTGTCTTCGACAGGGTTATATATTTGGAGCAATGCTTCTTCCTGACTTTGTGCATGAATGATAGGAGAGGTGGGTGCGGGAGCGTTAATTTCATACTTTCCCTCTATATGGAAGAACTTACAGATTGCATCCAGCGACATTCGCGTTGCGTTAGCCTTGCCGTCAGCGGAATATCCGGCAATGTGTGGAGTGCCGATAATCACTTTCTCTAATAATTCACGATTGATTTCCGGTTCGTGTTCCCATACATCAATAATAGCGTCTGAGATAGAACCATTGTTCAATGCCTTCAAGAGAGTGCCCGTGTCGATAACTTCTCCTCGTGAAGTATTAATGATAACAGGTTTGCGTTTTAGCGAATTGAAGAAATCTTCATCTGCCAGGTGGAATGTTTTGTATTTGCCTTCTTTATATAAAGGTACATGAAAAGTGATGATGTCACATTCTTCCGCTATCTTATTTAAAGAGGTAAAGGATTCTTTTCCTTCTTTTTCTTCCCGTGGCAGATCGTTCAGTAGAACGCGTATGCCGAAGTCTTCGGCGACTTTGGCAACTTTACTCCCCACATTTCCTACTCCTACGATTCCAATAGTCAGTTCGTCCAGTTTCTTATTTCTGAGAGACTTCCATATCAGGAGTGAAGATTGAATATATTGGGCAACAGAAGCTGAGTTGCAACCGGGTGCATTTGTCCATTCGATACCTGCCCGCTTACAATATTCAGTATCGATATGGTCGAACCCTATGGTTGCCGTAGCTATAAACTTTACCCGGCTGCCTTCCAGTAATTCCTGATTGCAGTGAGTACGGGTCCGGATAATCAGCGCATCTGCGTCTTGTACCAGTTTCGGAGTAAAATCCTTTCCGGGGGCGTAGATTATTTCGTCGGCTATTGTCTGGACAGCCTCTTTTATATAAGGTATCTTATCATCTATAATAATTTTCATATACAATCTGTATTTAGTTCCCACAAAGGTAGGAAATAAAAAAGTAAGAAAGGGTTGCTTGTCTGAAAAATATTACATAGATTTGCCCTATTATATATCTATAAGCTAGTTAAGATTATGACATTTAGTAACCTTTGCAACGAGATTTTTTGGAAATCGACGACTGATTACCACGTAACGGACAGTGTAGATGCACCGATGAACAATCCTTACGAGTTGAAGACGATTGAGTATTATTTATACTTGAAAAATTGGATCGATGCCGTTCAATGGCATTTCGAAGATATTATCCGTGACCCTCAAATTGATCCTGTAGAAGCACTGGCTTTGAAAAGAAGAATTGATAAGTCCAATCAAGACCGTACTGATCTGGTTGAACTGATTGATAGTTATTTTTTGGACAAATACAAAGCTGTTAAACCGCTTTCTGATGCAACTATCAATACAGAGAGTCCTGCATGGGCAATTGACCGGCTTTCTATTCTTGCGTTGAAAATTTACCACATGAAGCAGGAGGTGGAACGTACGGATACTACCGAAGAACATCGTGAGCAATGCCGGACCAAGCTGAATATTCTGTTGGAACAGCAGAAAGACCTTTCTTCTGCTATCGAACAGTTGTTGGCAGACATTGAGGCCGGAAGAAAATATATGAAAGTATATAAACAGATGAAGATGTATAACGACCCGGCGTTGAATCCGGTGCTTTATGCAAAAAAATAACGAATGGCGCGTATTCTCATTATCCGTTTTTCAGCTCTTGGCGATGTAGCCATGACAATACCTGTGATACATTCGCTTGCTGTGCAATATCCACAGCACGAAATCACTGTATTAAGTCGTGCCGTATGGCAACCTCTTTTTCAAAGTTTGCCTGAAAATGTGAATTTTGTCGGAGCTGATCTGACAGGTAAGCATAAAGGGCTATGGGGATTGAACAGCCTTTATTCGGAACTGAAAAGAATGCATTTCGATTACGTGGCGGACTTTCATCACGTACTTCGTTCGAAATATCTGTGTCTGCGGTTTCGCCTTGCCAATATACCGGTTGCTTTCATTTGTAAAGGGAGAGCCGGAAAAAAGAAACTGGTTCGCCGCCGTCATAAAGTGCTGGAGAACCAGAAAAGTTCTTTCCGTCGTTATGCTGATGTGTTAGAAAAGTTGGGACTGCCGGTTTTATTGAACTTTTCTTCTATTTATGGAGAAGGAAAGGGTGATTTCGCAGAGATTGAACCGATGACAGGACCGAAAGGAAAACAAAAATGGATCGGTATTGCTCCTTTTGCCAAGCATAAGGGCAAGATTTATCCGTTAGAATTGCAGGAACAGGTTGTTGCTCATTTTGCTGCTAATCCTGCGGTGAAAGTTTTTCTGTTTGGCGGTGGGAAAAGCGAACAGGAAGTCTTTGACTCCTGGATTGCCAAATATCCTTCGGTGGTTTCCATGATCGGTAAATTGAATATGCGTACGGAACTGAATCTGATGAGTCATCTGGATGTGATGTTGTCTATGGACTCTGCTAATATGCATTTGGCATCTCTGGTGAATATACCTGTGGTTTCCGTTTGGGGAGCTACTCATCCTTATGCCGGGTTTATGGGGTGGAAACAATTACCGGTCAATACAGTACAACTCGATTTATCCTGTCGTCCTTGTTCGGTTTATGGACAGAAGCCTTGCTGGCGGGGCGACTATGCTTGCTTGAGGGATATAACTCCCGAACAGGTGATTGCAAAGATTGAGGGAATCATTGATTAATCATAAATAGCTTTTGAATGTATATGAAAGAATATGACTATCTGGTAGTTGGAGCAGGGTTGTTTGCGGCTGTGTTTGTTCGTCAAGCCATTGATGCGGGCAAGCGCTGTCTTGTTATAGATAAACGTAGTCATATCGGCGGAAATATCTATTGTGAGAATGTAGATGGCATTCATGTACATCTTTACGGAGCGCACATCTTTCATACAGACAATAAAGAAGTCTGGGATTATGTGAACCGTTTCGTAACATTTAATCGCTACACTAATTCTCCATTAGCTAACTATGAAGGCATATTATATAATCTGCCTTTTAACATGAATACTTTTAATAAGTTATGGGGAGTTAACACTCCTAAAGAGGCTAAGGATAAGATTGAAGAACAACGTAGCGAATATGCACATATCCAGGCTCCTGCCAATCTGGAAGAACAGGCTTTGACGCTTTGTGGAAAAGATATTTATCAGAAACTAATCAAGGGATATACGGAAAAACAGTGGGGACGTCCTGCAACGGAGCTTCCGGCCTTTATTATAAAACGACTTCCTTTCCGTTTCGTTTATGATAATAATTATTTTAATGACGAGTATCAAGGCATTCCTAAAGGCGGATACAATAAGCTGATTGAAAGTTTGTTTGAAGGAGCTGATGTGCGTTTGGGGACGAATTATTTTTCTGCTCGTGAAGAACTGGATTCGCTGGTGGATAAAGTATTGTTTACCGGATGTATTGACGAGTATTACGATTTTCGTTTCGGGCATTTGGAATACCGTAGTCTTCGTTTTGAACACGAACGTCTGGAAATGGAAAATTATCAGGGGAATGCGGTCGTTAATTATTGTGAAAGAGAGATTCCTTATACCCGTGTTATCGAACATAAACATTTCGAATTTGGTAAGCAGCCGCATACGGTGATCACCCGCGAATATCCTTCTGCATTCACTCCCGGGGACGAACCTTATTATCCGGTGAATGACGAGAGAAATATGCGGTTGTACGAGAAATACAAGGAGTTGGCTATACATACTCCCGGAGTCTTGTTTGGCGGACGTTTAGCTCAATACGCTTATTTTGATATGGACGATACAGTGGCTGGCGGCATTGGTTTTGGCGCAAAATGAACTATAAAATATCATTCCTATGATTTGTTATCTATCAAGAAATTACCGAGGTGTCGATAATGCCGGAAATAAAGCAAAAACAGACATTGAACAGATAATGGAGTCGCATGGCTTCCGGAATGTCGGGCTGAAACAAACCCGGTATAGAAATGTCGTTGTAGCTTTTTGTCGTACCTTATTCAGTGTGCTGAAGAGTATTCTCTGTTTGCGTAAAGGCGATGTGCTGGTACTGCAATATCCTTTGAAGAAATATTATGCATTTGTCTGCAATATGGCTCATCTACGTGGCTGCAAGGTGGTGACGTTGATTCATGATTTGGGTAGTTTTCGTCGTAAGAAGCTGACTATCCCCCAAGAAATAGCGCGCTTGGATCACTCGGACTGTGTGATTGTACATAGTGAACGTATGAGGGACTGGCTGCTTGAACATGGAATTAAGGCCAAGCTGCAGATATTGGAGATATTTGATTATTTATCCGATAGCCAACCTGTTGCCGGCAATGATGTGCCGAAATCACCGAACCGCATCCTGTTTGTCGGTGCTTTGTCTTCTTATCATAATGATTTCTTATATAAACAGGCAAATTCTCCCCGTTCTTATGATATAGTGCTCTATGGAAGTGGTCTTGAAACCGAAAAACTGGAAGGAAAAGTTGATTATAAAGGCTTTGTCTCTTCGGACGAGCTGATAGCGACGGCAGAAGGCGAATATGGACTTGCCTGGTATGGATCTTCTTTAGAGGGAGGAAGTGGTGCTTTGGGAGAATATCTTCAATATAACGCTCCTCATAAAATGTCTCTCTACATACGTTGCGGTCTTCCGATTATCGTTTGGGAGAAAGCCGGGCTGGCGCCTTTTGTGAAGAAGAACAATGTGGGTATATGTATCTCTTCTTTGACGGAACTTGAAGATATTTTACCTAAAATAAGTGCAGGACAATACATGGAAATGAAGAAAAATGTATTGCAAATAGCCGATAAACTTTCGCATGGATATTATTGCTTTAAGGCAATAAAGCAAGCCTGCGCAGACTTGGGAGGCGAAATAAAGGGCTAAATTGTCCCCTTTTATCTTAGTTTTGCGATAAAAGAAAAAAATATAGTCGGAATATGCCCTAATTTCTTTATCTTTGCACAATCTTTGTAAGTAGGATTTATAGAAGAGTGTAATGAGAGTGATTGTAAATCCCAAGTACACACATTTGCAAAAACAGATAGAGGAGATTCCCAAGTTCTTTGCGGATGAAGGAAAGGTGGTGTATGATGGGCGTAATATTCTAAAACGGATTAGTCTGGATAACGTTGATGTTGTTGTGAAAAGCTTTAAAAAGCCTCACATCATTAATCGTGTTGTCTATTCATATTTCCGCCAATCCAAAGCTGCCCGCTCCTATATCTATTCCATGGAACTTCAGAAGCATGGTTTCAATACTCCGGAACCGATTGCCATGATCGAACAATTTCAGAAAGGTCTTCTTACAAACAGCTACTATGTTTGTTGCTATGACAATGGTGAAACCGTTCGTTATTTGATGGACGGTAAGGTTGAGGGAAATGAAGACAAGTTACTGGCGTTCGCGCGTTACACTTTTGCATTACATCAGGCGGGTATTTTACATTTGGACTATTCTCCCGGCAATATTCTGATTCATCAGAATGGAGCAAATGAATATAGCTTCTCTTTGGTTGATGTGAACCGTATGCAGTTATTACCGGAAATAGATTGTGATAAAGTTTGCCGTAATATGTGCCGTCTGTGCATATCCCGGGAAGTGCTGGCATATATAATGACCGAATATGCTTCTTTGCGGGGTTGGGATGTAGCGGCTACTGTCAAGCTCGCTCTTTATTACAGTGATCAGTTCTTTACCCACTACATTTACCGTCGTGCAGCCCGAAAAGAGAAGTCAAAACATATCGTTTCGCATATTTTATTGTTCCGCTTATGTCGCTCTACGCGTAAGTTCCTTTCCTGGGAGCCTCACTTCTCGCATTATTTATTAGCGAAGGAAAAACATATTTATGATACCTACTTGTGTAAGTATGATTATTGCGATTTGCTATCTTCTGACTATCGGTAGTTAATTTACTTTCTTGTTGCCTCGAAGAACAACACTCCTGATCTTGTGTCTGAAAAATCCTTTTTGATTTCTGTATGTGCAGTTGTGTTTATCAAGAAACGCAGAAATAACCTCCTCGTCATCATGTAGGTGATAAGTACAGATGGCGAAATCTATTTTCTTGCAATCCCGGAAAAGCTGTTCACATCCGGCCAGCGCACGGCGCTCAGCCCCTTCTATATCCATTTTTATAAATAGATGCTCGTCCGGTTTGTCTCTGAAGAAATCGTCCAGTTTCTGTTCTTTGGGAGAATTACGGTTGCTCACATACTTCTGAACAATGGTTACCTTGTCTTTCCATGGCTCAAAAGTGGCCCTGATAGCTTCCAGCCACGATTCGTTCTGCTCAAATAAATAAACATGTTTGGCTTCTTCGATAATCTCCAGCGAAGAATATCCTTCGGCACATCCCACGTCAACAAAAACCTTTCCCGTTACGTCCTTATTATTATTGAAATAATGGTGTGCGGAGCGTTGGTCTTGCTCTATCATCAACGCCCTGTAATACTTCTGGATTTTATGGGGAGGTGTTGTTCTTTGGAAGTACAGGCGTTTACCATCCTCCTTTAGTACATAATACAAATTCCTATTTTCGTCTTTCCGTACATCAACAGGCATACTCAAATACTCATCTTTGAATTCGTATAAGTGTCTTGAATATCCATGTTTTCTGATGTATTTATAATACTTCAGATAAGGAGAATCCGGCTTATACCCTTTCATAAAATAATATGGAAGCGTACCATATATAAATTTCTTTATTGAGTGTTTAAGTATGTTCATCGTATTAGTTTCTTGTAGATGTTAATAATTTCTTCCGATTGTTGTTTCTCAGAGAACCGTTTCGCGAATTCCCGTCCTTTCTCCACCATGTTCTTCCTTTTATCGGAATTTGAATATATTTGTTTAAATGCATCAGCCAGTCCGGTGATATCATCCGGGTTTACGTAGATAGAGTCGGGCCCTCCGGCTTCTTCCAGACATGAGCCTGTGGCGGGGAGCCCCCGGAAAACCCCAAAGAACGAAA
>OBZQ01001147.1_pt1 | contig 10185 bp, 7 predicted proteins | sample 1495531 | NCBI WGS metagenome assembly OBZQ01 (sample SAMEA2580237, study PRJEB22360) | human gut metagenome | biome: human gut; feature: human-associated habitat; material: faeces | place: Denmark | collected 2008/2010
GCATTCGGAGAGATGGCAATGGCGGGCTATGGGGCCTACACAAAGGTGGAAGGGTTCGGTTTTCTGCCCATCAACAGCTTTACTATGGCACTGACGACATTTGTAGGACAGAATCTGGGTGCAAAGCAGGAGGAGCGCACGAGAAAAGGGGCGCGATTTGGAATTCTCGCAGCAGTTATATTGGCAGAACTGATTGGTGTCGTGGTATTTCTTCTGGCACCACAGCTGATCGCGGCATTTGACTCTTCTCCTGAGATCATTCGGTTTGGTGTGGAAAAAGCCAGAACAGCAGCGTTATTTTACTGTCTGCTTGCATTTTCACATTCCATTGCAGCAATTCTGCGCGGTGCGGGGAAGACGATGGTGTCCATGATCATTATGATGATGTGCTGGTGCGTGATCCGGGTGTCTTTCCTTTCCGTGATGATTCCGCTCACTCACAGCATTCAGGCGGTGTACTGGGTATATCCGCTGACATGGAGTTTAAGTTCTCTGGCATTTTTCTGGTATTATAAGAAAGCGAAGTGGATATAATAAATAGTAACAGACCAGATCAGGGAATGGAGAATCGAAATGAAACGTGTTCTCGCAGTGTTACTAAGTGCAGTACTGAGTCTCTCTGTGGCTGTTGTGCCCGGGATTCAGACTCTGGCAGAAGAGCCGGATGCAGCTCAGAAAACAGAAGGGCAGCAAGAGGCAGAGGTGGAAGTACAGGCACCAAGTGCCGTTTTGATGGAAGCGTCTACAGGCGCTGTGTTGTATGAAAAAGATGCAGATACAAGACGCGCGCCGGCCAGTGTCACGAAGATCATGACTATGCTTTTGATCTTTGATGCACTGGAGGATGGAAAAATTGCGTTGGAAGATGAGGTGTCAACCTCGGAATATGCAGCGTCCATGGGCGGTTCTCAGGTGTTTTTAGAACCCGGAGAAACGCAGAGTGTGGATACGATGTTAAAATGTATTTCCGTAGCCAGTGCCAATGATGCCTGTACCGCCATGGCAGAGTACATAGCGGGCAGTGAAGAGGCTTTTGTAAAGATGATGAATGAACGGGCGGCAGGGCTCGGCATGAAAAATACAACGTTTCAAAACTGTAACGGACTGGATACCGAGGGACATTTGACGACGGCAAGAGATATTGCTCTGATGTCCAGAGAATTGATCGAAAAATATCCGAAGATTCATGATTACTGCATGATCTGGATGGATACGATCACCCATACCACAAAAAAGGGGACTTCTGAATTTGGATTGTCCAACACGAACAAACTGGTACGGCAGTATCCGTATGCCACAGGTTTAAAGACAGGTTCCACCGATGAAGCAAAATTCTGCGTGTCTGCCACAGCTGAAAAAGACGGGATGGAACTGATCGCAGTGATCCTGGGCGGAGAAAATTCGAAACAGCGGTTTCAGGATGCGACGAAGCTTCTGAATTATGGATTCGGAAAATGCCAGGTATACGAAGACAATGATCCGCCGAAGTTAAAGCCGGTCGAAGTGCAGGGTGGTGTCAAAGAGCAGATTCTCTGTGAGTATGCGGATACGTTCCGCTATCTGGACACAAGCGGAGCAAATCTGGCAGGGGTGACAAAGAAGACACAGATGAAGCAGTCTGTAAAAGCTCCGGTGAAAAAAGGACAGAAAGTAGGCGAACTTGTCTATAAGCTGGGAGAAAAAGAAATCGGAAGAGTGGAGATTCTGGCAAAAGAAAGCTGTAAAAAAGCAGAATTTCTGGATTATCTGAAAAAAGTGATGCAAAAAATCAGGGTGTAGCGAAGTGCTGCACCTTTCCTTATGTTGAACTGCATCCAAAAAAATGATAGGATAAGAAGAAAAAATGACAAAAAGGAGAATGCCATGAAAGCAGTGATCTTAGTGGTCTTTGTTCTGACAGTGGCGGCAGTTCTTTGTCTGCTGGAAGCGTACCGGGAGCAGCAGTATTTCAAGGTGACAGAGGACGGTGTTGTATCCCGCAGGCTGAACGGGCTGAAAAAGGAAAAGAAGATCGTGTTTTTAAGCGATCTGCACAATAAAGAATATGGAGTCGGAAATGAACGTTTGCTGGATGCGATCTGCAAAGCGAGGCCGGATCTGATTCTGATCGGCGGGGATATGCTGGTCGGAAAGAAAGGGTGTTCCTTTGCTCCGGCTCTGAAATTTGTTTCAAAACTGCCTGCGATCGCTCCGGTTTATTATGCCTGCGGAAATCACGAGCAGCGGATGAAGAGAAAACCGGAAGTCTATGGGGAGGTTTATCAGGCGTATCAAAAGCAATTAGAAGAATGCGGCGTGCATTTTCTGGAAAATAGCAGTGTCCTGCTTAAGGAGGATGACTGCAGGATCCGGATTTCGGCTCTGGAACTGCCCCTTGCAACTTATACAAAATTCAAAAAATACCGGGTCACAGAGCAGGATGTAACAGCATGTATTGAAAAAGAAGCTGCGGATTATGAGATTCTTCTGGCGCACAATCCGGTTTATTTTGACGCATATAAAAAATGGGGAGCAGATCTGGTGCTTTCCGGGCATCTTCACGGCGGGATTATCCGTCTGCCGGGAATCGGAGGTCTGATCACGCCTCAGGCGATTCCGTTTCCGAAATATTCCGGGGAGATGACAACAGAAGGAGAGCAGACGATCATTGTAAGCCGTGGGCTTGGCACTCATACGATCAATCTTCGTTTTTTGAATGAGGCAGAGATGATCGTGATTCATCTGCGGGGCGAAAAAGACAGTTGAGAATTTGAAGGATTTCCCGTATAATGAAACACAGTGTGAAATAACAGACGGTAGATGGGAGAAATAAAACAGATGGGGATACCGGTAAAATTGCAGGTTTTTGAAGGTCCGTTGGATCTGCTGTTACATTTGATCGAGAAAAATAAGATTGATATCTATGACATTCCGATCGTAGAGATCACCAGCCAGTATATGGAATATATCCGGCAGATGGAGCGGGAAGATTTAAACGTCATGAGTGAATTTCTCGTGATGGCGGCAACACTTCTGGATATCAAATGCCGGATGCTGCTCCCGAAAGAGATCAATGAAGAGGGTGAAGAGGAAGATCCGAGAGCAGAGCTGGTAGAACAGCTTTTACAGTATAAAATGTACAAATATATGTCCTATGAGCTGCGGGATCGTCAGGTAGATGCAGACCAGTATTTTTACCGGGAGGCAGATATTCCCAAAGAGGTGAAAAGTTATGTTCCTGCGGTAGATCTGGATCAGCTTTTAGGGGATGTGACGCTGGTACAGCTGAGGAAGATTTTCCGGGAAGTGATGCGCAGGCAGGAAGAGAAGATCGATCCGGTGCGGAGTAAGTTCGGTAAGATCGAGAAAGAAGAAGTACCGCTTCCGGACAAGCTTTTGTATGTGGAGACTTATGCAAGGACACATAAAAAATTCAGTTTTCGTATGCTTCTTGAAAAACAGAGGAGCAAGATGCATATTGTGGTGACATTTCTGGCAGTGCTGGAGTTGATGAAGACGGGCATGATCCGTGTTTATCAGGAAGAAATCTGCGGGGAGATCCTGATCGATTCCCAGATATAACAGAGCATAAGAGCATGTCAGGAGAAACAGGAAGGAAAGAGAAAGAATGGAGCAAAAAAAACTGCAGGCAGCCATAGAAGCAATTTTGTTTGCAATGGGAGGCTCTGTGGAGCTGAAAAAACTTGCACAGGCGATCGGACATGACGAAGAAACGACAAAAAAAATAATCCGCCAGATGATGGACCGGTATGAGAAAGAAGATCGGGGAATCCGGATCATCGAACTGGAAGCTTCGTTTCAGATGTGCACGAAAAAAGAGATGTATGAATATTTGATCCGGGTAGCAAAGCAGCCGAAAAAACAGGTTCTTACGGATGTACTTTTGGAAACGCTTTCGATCATCGCCTACAAGCAGCCGGTTACAAAACTGGAAATCGAAAAAATCCGTGGCGTCAAATCGGATCATGCAGTCAGCAAGCTGGTAGAATATGATCTGGTTGAGGAAGTGGGGCGTATGGATGCGCCGGGAAAACCGCTTTTATTTGGAACCACAGAAGAGTTTCTGCGCAGATTCAGTGTACATTCTCTGGATGAACTTCCTGCGCCGAATCCGGAGCAGGTAGCATATTTTAAAGAAGAAGCAGAGGATGAGGTACAGTTAAAGTTAAACCTGTAGTTCTGATTAAAAATCTTCGGACATAGGATATAGCAAAGAATGTCTGGAGAATAAAAAAGCAATGCATGAGAAAAGAAGGGAAAGAGGACGAACATATCGGGTCGGGCTGATCCTGGGCTTTTGTCTTCTGATTGCAGTAAATGGTCTGTTTCCGGTTTCGTGTGTATATGCGGAGGAAGAACAGACAAAAATCGCATACGGGGAGAATACTCCAGGACAGTTATACGCCCGGTCGGCAGTTTTGATGGATGCAGACAGCGGGCGTATTTTGGTTGCAAAAAATGCCGAAACAGAGCGTCCTATGGCGAGTACAACCAAGATCATGACCTGCATTCTTGCATTGGAACGTGCAGACCCGGATGAGAGTGTGTCAGTCAGTGCCAATGCGGCAGCCCAGCCCAGAGTCCGACTGGGGACAGTGGAAGGACAGAAATTTAAGCTTAAGGATCTTTTATATTCTCTGATGCTGGAATCACATAACGATACAGCGGTGATGCTGGCAGAACATCTGGCTGGAAGCGTGGAGCAGTTTGCGGATGAGATGAACCAGAAAGCAAGAGAACTGGGACTTAGCCATACCCATTTTGTCACACCCAATGGTCTGGACGGGGCAGATGACGGCGGGAGCCATCGGACCACGGCAGAAGAACTGGCAAGGATTATGCGCTATTGTGTGATGGAGTCTCCAAAGCGGAAGGAATTTCTGGAAATTACAGGCGTGTCTTCCTATCAGTTTTCGGATCTGGAGCAGACGCAGACGTATTCCTGCATCAATCACAACGCGTTTCTTACGATGATGGAAGGCGCTGTATCCGGAAAAACCGGATTTACCGGGGAGGCAGGATATTGCTACGTGGGGGCATTAAAAAGAGAAAAGCGAACCTTTATCGTAGCACTTCTGGCGTGCGGCTGGCCGAACAATCGGAGCTATAAATGGGAGGATACAAAAAAACTGATGGAGTACGGTCTGGAACATTTTGAATATCAGAGTATGAGAGGCGCCGGGGAAAAATTTAAAATCCGGGTGACGGATGGGATTCCGGATTCCAATCAGAAAGAGGCGTATACATATGCAGAAGCACTGTCAGAGCAGTCAAATCTTTCGTTTCTGCTGGCAGACTGGGAATCTGTTCAGGTAAGAAGGAACATTCCGGCAGTATTACCGGCTCCTGTCCGGGAAGGGACAGAAGTGGGAACGATAGAATATCGGGTCAACGGAGAAACTCTTGCCAGACTTCCGGTAGTAATCCAAAGGTCTGTGGGAAAAATTGATTTTTCATGGTGCTGGAAGAAAATAGCAGCAAAATATTTCTTAAAAGAGAAAATATATTAAAATAAATCAAGGCAAGTGATTAAAAATGTCACTGGTATCGAATGGAAGAGTATGATAGTATAAACGAAATAAAAAAAGACAAGTAAATTGATGTAATATAAGGAGTGCTTGCGATGAAGAATTTTGAAAAATATGAAAGAAGCTATTTTATGCCGCCGGTGCCGTGCTATGACTGGGTGAAGAAAGACCATATTGAAAAACCGCCCGTCTGGTGCAGCGTGGATCTGCGGGATGGGAATCAGGCATTGATCGAGCCTATGAGTCTGGAGGAAAAAATAGAATTCTTCCAGATGCTTCTGGATGTCGGCTTCAAGCAGATCGAAGTGGGATTTCCGGCAGCGTCTGAGACAGAATATCAATTTCTGCGTACATTGATCGAGCAGAATATGATCCCTGAGGATGTAACGATCCAGGTTCTGACACAGGCGAGAGAGCATATTATCAAACGGACCTTTGAAGCGGTCAAAGGAGCGCCGCATGCGGTCATTCATCTGTATAATTCAACTTCTGTCGCACAGAGAGAACAAGTGTTTAAAAAGAATAAAGAAGAAATCAAAAAAATTGCGGTAGACGGAGCCATTCTTCTGAATGAGCTGGCAAAGGAGACAGAAGGGAATTTCACGTTTGAGTACAGCCCGGAAAGTTTCCAGGGAACCGAGGTGGATTATGCGCTGGAAGTGTGCAATGCAGTTCTCAGAGTGTGGGAGCCGTCCAGGGAGCGAAAAGTGATCATCAATCTTCCGACAACCGTGGAAAACGCGATGCCGCATGTGTTCGCAAGTCAGGTGGAATATATGAGCAAGCACTTATATAACAGAGAACATGTATTGTTATCGCTTCATCCGCATAACGACAGAGGATCCGGCGTCAGTGACGCAGAGCTTGGAATTCTGGCAGGAGCGGACCGGATCGAGGGAACGCTGTTTGGAAACGGCGAACGGACCGGAAATGTGGATATTATCACGGTTGCTATGAATATGTATTCACAGGGAGTGGATCCGGGCTTGGATTTTTCCAACATGAGTGAGATCAGTGAGACCTATGAGAGACTTACCAGAATGCAGGTTTCTCCGAGACAGCCATATGCCGGAGAACTGGTATTTACCGCGTTTTCCGGTTCTCACCAGGATGCGATCGCAAAAGGAATGGCATGGAGAGAAGAGAAGCAGTGCCAGACATGGTCGGTTCCTTACCTTCCTCTGGATCCAAAAGATGTGGGACGCCGCTACGAGACCGATGTGATCCGTATCAACAGTCAGTCCGGAAAAGGCGGAGTCAACTATATTTTAAAACAGAGCTTTGGAATCAGCCTTCCGCAGAAAATGAGAGAAGAGGTCGGCTATCTTGTAAAGGATGTGTCGGATAAAGCGCATAAAGAACTGACGCCAGACTGGGTATACCATATATTTGAAGATCATTATATTCACGTAAAAACAATCTTTACAGTAGATGAATGTCACTTTAAACAGGAAGACGGAATCCTTGCGGAGGCGACGATCCATCATGCGGGAAGCGACCGTGTGATCAACGGAATGGGAAATGGACGTCTGGATGCGGTGAGCAATGCTATTAAGCACTATTTTGACATCGATTATGAGCTGGCATTTTATGAAGAACATTCCATGACAAAAGGGTCTTCATCCAAAGCGGTCGCTTATGTGGGCGTGATCTGCAATAAAAAGCGCTACTGGGGAGTCGGCATTGATGCCGATATCATCAAAGCTTCTGTAGAAGCCCTGGTGGTGGCAGTCAATAAGATCGAAGAACTCCGAAATCAGCAGGAATGCAAGGATGCAAGACTCTTGGAGATCACGAATTATATCTATGCAAACTATAAGCATGTGACACTGGATGAGCTGTCCGAAAAGTTTTTCCTGTCGAAACCATACCTTTCCAAATATATCAAGGAAAAATCAGGAATGACATTCGGAGACATCCTGAAAAATGTCCGGATGAAAAAAGCCTGCACGATGCTCAGGGAAGGCAATGCAACTGTAGAGAGTATCGCAGAGACTGTGGGATATCAGAACGTAGAACATTTCAACCGGATCTTTAAAAAGATGTATCAGGTCACTCCGGTGCAATTCCGTAATCAGAAGTAAAAAACAAAGACATATTTCCAAAGTCAGGAAATATGTCTTTTTTTATAAAAATTCGGAAAAAATAAAAGAAAATGGCAAAGAAATAACAAAAAACAGAAATTCAATTGAATTTTTTCGCTAAGTAATATATACTAGAATAGGCAAAAATTTTGGTTTATATTTAAACACATTTTATAATATGGAGGGCTAGAATATGAGCAACAATGCAACAGAAAACTCAGCAAGCAGAAGAATTGCCACAGTGCTTGATGAGGGCAGCTTTGTTGAAATCGGTGGTGCAGTTACAGCAAGAAATACAGATTTCAACCTGCAGGAAAAAGAAACTCCGGCTGACGGGGTCATTACCGGCTATGGAGTGATTGACGGAAATCTTGTCTATGTCTACAGCCAGGATGCATCTGTTTTAAAAGGTGCGATCGGCGAGATGCATGCAAAGAAGATTGCAAACATCTATGACATGGCAATGAAGATGGGAGCGCCGGTCATCGGTCTGATCGACTGTGCAGGTCTTCGTCTTCAGGAAGCGACAGACGCGCTGGAGGCATTTGGAAGCCTGTACTTTAAACAGGCAATGGCATCCGGTGTGATCCCTCAGATCACAGCTGTTTTTGGTATGTGTGGCGGTGGTCTTGCAGTCGTGCCGGGACTGACGGATTTCACATTCATGGAAAATAAAGAAGGAAAATTGTTCGTTAATTCACCAAATGCTCTGGAAGGAAACATTGATTCCAAATGTGACACAGCGAGTGCTGAATATCAGAGCAAGACAGCAGGGCTTGTCGATGTGACAGGAACAGAAGAAGAGATCTTAGGACAGATCCGTTCTCTGATCTGCATGCTCCCTGCAAACTTTGAGGATGATGCATCCTATGACGAATGTACAGACGACCTGAACCGTGTCTGCGCAGATCTTGCCAATGCTGCGGAAGATACAGGAATTGCACTTGCCACAATTTCTGACAACAATATTTTCTTTGAAACCAAGAGAGAATATGCAAAAGAAATGGTAACAGGATTTATCCGTCTGAACGGAATGACAGTGGGAGCTGTTGCAAACCGTTCCAAAGTATATGATGCAGAAGGAAATGCAGAGTCCTATGAACAGGTTCTGACAGTTGACGGATGTAAAAAAGCAGCAGATTTTATCAATTTCTGTGATGCTTTCTCGATTCCGGTATTATCCCTGACAAACGTGACAGGATTTGAAGCAACTCTGGAAGCTGAGAAGGATATGGCACGTGCAGTTGCAAAACTGACTTACGCATTCGCGAATGCATCTGTACCAAAGGTTAATGTGATCGTAGGAAAAGCTTACGGAAGCGCATATATTGCGATGAACAGCAAATCTATCGGGGCAGATCTGGTATACGCATGGCCGACAGCTGAGATCGGAATGATGGATGCTTCTATGGCAGCAAAGATCATGTATGCAGATGCAAACGCAGAGACATTGAAAGAAAAGGCAGCAGAATACAAAGAGCTGCAGTCCAGCCCGGTTTCCGCGGCAAGAAGAGGATATGTGGATGCAATCATTGATGCAGCCGATACAAGAAAATATGTGATCGGAGCATTTGAGATGCTGTTCACAAAGAGAGAGGATCGTCCGGCAAAAAAACACGGTACGGTTTAGTGAGGTGAGGCAAAGTGAAGAAAAAATTAAGTTTAATCGTACTTGCCTGTGCTCTTACCTTAGGTGTTTCAGGATGCGGCAGCGAGGCAGATACGACAACAAGTAATGAAAAAGAGTCCATGGTGGCTTATTCAGAGGCGATTGTCAGCAGCTTCAGTCAGACACCGGATGAAGTTTTTGACCAGTATGAAGAGATGTCCGAACTGCAGCTGGATCTGATGCTTCTGAATACAGGACTTCCTGTAGATTCTGAGAATTTCCTTTCCATGATTGAAGCCTGGAAAGCGGGAGAGGCAGAATGCGGAGCATTCAAAAGCTATGGAGAATTCGAGACAGAGATGACAAGCTCCGGAATCGTAGTTTCTACAGAAGCAGAGTATGAGAATAAGACTGCAGACATTGAATTTACATTCGATGAAGAACAGCAGATGGACAGCTTGACGATCAATGCACATTATTCTACTGCGGAGATTCTGAAAAAAGCGGGACTGAACACCATTCTTGGAATGGGAACTGTATTCGTTGTTTTGATCTTTATTTCATTCATTATTTCTCTGTTCAGATTTATTCCGGAACTTGAGAAGAAATTTAAGAACAAAAAAACTGCAGAACCGGCAAAAGCACCGGCTCCGGCTCCTGTACCAGTTGCAGAACCGGCAGCAGAAGAAGCTTCAGATGATGCAGAGCTTGTAGCAGTGATCTCAGCAGCGATCGCAGCGGCAGAAGGAACTTCTGCAGACGGATTTGTAGTTCGCTCGATCAAGAGAAGAAAATCGAATAAATGGAACAAATGGAATTAATCAGGAGGATTTTAAAATGAAAAATTATACAATTACTGTAAATGGAAATGTATATGATGTGACAGTAGAAGAAAAGGGAGCAGGTACTGCACCGGTTGCAGCGGCAGGCCCCCGTGCAGCCTCCAAGGGAGGCAAAACCTCCT
>OBZQ01001166.1_pt1 | contig 9977 bp, 8 predicted proteins | sample 1495531 | NCBI WGS metagenome assembly OBZQ01 (sample SAMEA2580237, study PRJEB22360) | human gut metagenome | biome: human gut; feature: human-associated habitat; material: faeces | place: Denmark | collected 2008/2010
CATGTCCTGCGCCAGACGGCCCATATTTTTCTGAGACATAGTTTCTCCTCTGAAAAGCCCGTTATCACCGCCCGGGGGCGGTGATAACAGCAGCTTCAACTCTTAGTCGCGGTATTCTTCCATCTTGAAGGCCTCGTAGACGTCGCCTTCCTTGACGTCGGCAAACTTTGCCAGAGTGACGCCGCACTCGTAGCCCTCGGCCACTTCCTTGGCGTCGTCCTTGAAGCGCTTCAGAGATGCGATCTCGTCCTCCGTGATGACGATGCCGTCACGGACGACACGCACCTTGCTGTCGCGGGTGATCTTGCCGCTGGTGACACGGCAGCCTGCGACGGTGCCGACGTTGGAGATCTTGTAGACCTGACGGACCTGCAGCTCGCCCAGAGACACCTCGCGGAACTTGGGAGCCAGCATACCCTTCATAGCGTCGGTGACGTCGTTGATGGCGTCATAGATGACGCGGTACATACGCATCTCGACCTTGGTGGCAGCGGCCTCTTCCTTCGCCACGTTGTCGGGGCGGACGTTGAAGCCGATGATGATGGCGTTGGATGCGTCGGCCAGGTCAACGTCGGACTTGCTGATGGCACCGACACCGGCGTGGATGACGCGGACGCGGACCTCGTCGTTGGAGATCTTCTCGAGGCTCTGCTTGACGGCCTCGGCGGAGCCCTGCACGTCAGCCTTGACGACGATGGCCAGCTCCTTCATATCGTTCTGAGCCATCTGGCTGAACAGGTTATCCAGCGTGACCTTCTGGAAGGCGGAGAACTGCTTCTCCTTGGCGGCAGCGATGCGCTGCTCGGCCAGCTCACGGGCCAGACGCTCGTCCTCGACGGCCTCGAACAGGTCGCCGGCCTCAGGCACAGCGGTCAGACCGGTGATCTCCACAGGGGTGGAGGGGCCGGCGTCGTTCAGCAGAATGCCCTTGTCGCTGCGCATGGTACGCACACGGCCCACGGCGGTACCGGCGATGATGACGTCGCCGGAGTGGAGGGTGCCGTTCTGCACCAGAATGGTGGCGATGGGGCCCTGGCCCTTGTCCAGACGAGCCTCGACGACAGCGCCCTTGGCACGGCGGTTGGGGTTGGCCTTCAGCTCCATGACCTCAGCTTCCAGCGCGATGCGCTCCAGCAGGTCGTTGATGCCCATGCCGGTCAGAGCAGAGACGGGGATGCAGGCGACGTCGCCGCCCCAGTCCTCGGTGATGATGCCGTACTTGGTCAGGCCCTCCATCACGCGCTCGGGGTTTGCGGTGGGCTTATCCATCTTGTTCATGGCCACGATGAGCTTGACGTTGGCGGCCTTGGCGTGGTTGATGGACTCGACCGTCTGGGGCATGATGCCGTCATCGGCGGCGACGACCAGAACTGCAATATCGGTCATGTTGGCACCGCGGGCGCGCATGGAGGTGAACGCCTCGTGGCCCGGGGTATCCAGGAAGGTGATGAGGCTGTCGTTGACCTTGACCTGATATGCACCGATGGCCTGAGTGATGCCGCCGGCCTCGCCTGCGGTGACGTTGGTCTTGCGGATAGCGTCCAGGATACTGGTCTTGCCGTGGTCAACGTGGCCCATGACGCAGACGACCGGGGGACGGGTGACGAGATCGTCCTGAGAATCCTCCTCCTGGGTGAACAGGCGCTCCTCGATGGTGACGTGGACTTCCTTCTCGACCTTGGCGTGGAACTCCTCGGCCACCAGAGCGGCGGTATCGAAATCGATGACGTCGTTGATGGCATGCATCTCGCCCATCTGCATGAACTTGGCGATGACCTTGCCGGCCTGCTGCTTCAGGCGGGCAGCCAGCTCACCGACGGTGATCTCATCGGGGATGAGGACCTTCAGCTGCGCATTGCGGGCCTTTTCCAGCTGGATGCGCTGCAGACGCTCGAACTCGGTCTCACGCTTGCCCTTCTGGAACTGCTGGCGCTGGCGCTGGCCGCGCTGGGTGAACTTCTGCTTGTTGCCCTGGGGGGTGGGCTTGCGGCGGTTCTCGGTGTTCTTGGTGGAGGCCAGATCGTCGTAACGGGCGTCGAAGCGGTCCACGTTCATATCGACGGTGCGGGTATCGACGGTGACCTGATTGTCCTCGCGGCGGACAGAGACGGACTGAGCGGAAGCTGCAGTAGCCTTTGCGCCGGTCTCACGGGCCAGCTCGCTCAGGGAGACGGTCTTCTCCTCGCGCTTCCTGTGCTGCTCGTTCTTCTTGTTGCTTTGCTTGGCAGCGGGCTTTGCCTCGGCCATTGCGGGCTCAGCCTTGGGAGCCTCGGGCTTCTTTTCGGCCTTGGGCTCCGCCTTCTTCTCGGCGGGCTTCGGCTCAGCCTTGGGAGCCTTGGCGCTGTTCAAAAACTCTTCCAAGCTCTTGACGCTGTTGTCCTTGCTGAACTTCTCCAGCAGGTAGTTCAGCTCGTTCTCCTCCAGAGTGGAGCTGTTCTTCTTGCCGGTGCTGCCCATGGCGTTCAGCTCGTCGAGGACCTTCTTGGCAGAGATGCTCAGGTCCTTTGCAAAATCGCTCACTTTATATTTTACGGTCATTCGCTCATATCCTCCTCAGTTTGAATCGCTCCGCACGCCGTCAGCCGGTCAAAGCAGAGCTTGGCGAGGTTGCGGTCGGTGACGGCATAAATGGCCACCGGTTTGCGGCTGATGTCAGCCAGCTTATCCTGTGTCAGCGGCATGGGGATGACGTCCACCATATCGCCCACAGCGTAGTTGAGCCGCTGCACGGTCTTGGGGCTGGCGTCGGACGCAGTCATCACGAGCCATGCCTTGCCCTTGACGACGGCGTCTTCCACCGCGTCAAAGCCCATGGTCAGAGCGCCCGCCTTGCGGCAGAGGCTCACGGCCTGGAACAGGGCCTCATTCGGCTCAAGGGCCGGTTTTGCGGGGGCGTTATGCTTCTTTGCCATCGCGGTCGGCCTCCTTTTCTGCTTCCACACCGGCCAGCTGCTGGGCCAGTGCATCGTATACCTCGGCGGGGACCGGCTGCTCAAAGCAGCGCTCCAGCGCCTTCTTCTTTTTTGCCTTTGCAAGGCAGGCGGCATCCGGGCAGAGGTAAGCACCGCGGCCGGGCTTCTTGCCCACGGGGTCGATGCTGATCTCTCCGCTGGGTGCGCGCACCACACGCACCAGTTCCTTCTTGGGGCGGCTGGTCAGGCAGCCGATGCACTGGCGGGCAGGGATCTTCTTTTGTGCCATCCGGTTTTCCCTCCTTCGGCAGGTGTTCCGCGCTTATTCTGCGGCGGTGTCTTCGGTCTTCTCAGCCTCGGCAGCCTTCGGCTCTTCCTCGCCGTAGTAGCCGCTCTCGGGGCGGATGTCGATATTGTAACCGGTCAGGCGGGCGCACAGACGGGCGTTCTGGCCCTTGTTGCCGATGGCAAGGCTCAGCTGCTGGTCCGGCACGGTCACGCGGCAGGAGCGGGTCTCGCCGGGCAGCAGCTCGACCTTGACCACCTTTGCGGGGCTGAGAGCTGCGGAGATGAACTCGGAGATGTCCTCGCTCCACTTCACGATGTCGATCTTCTCGCCGCCCAGCTTCTCGACCACAGCGGCCACACGGTCGCCGTGGGGGCCGATGCAGGCAGAGACGGGGTTGACGTTGGCGTCCTTGGACCAGACAGCCATCTTGGTGCGGGCGCCGGCCTCGCGGCTGATGGCCTTGACCTCGACGGTGCCGTCGTAGATCTCAGGCACTTCCAGCTCGAACAGGCGCTTGACGAGGCCGGGGTGGGTGCGGCTGATCATGACGCGGGGGCCGCGCTCGCTTGCCACGACATCCACGATGTAGACCTGCAGCATCTGGCCCTCGGTGTAGACCTCGCCGGGGACCTGCTCGTTGCGGGGCAGGATGGCCTCGCCGCCCTTGCCCAGGTCGAGGGCAACGATGCCCTTCTCGGGGTCAACGCGGGTGACGGTAGCCTGCACGATGTCGTGGGCGCGGGACTGGATCTCGCTCAGCTGCTGGCTGCGCTCAGCCTCACGGATGCCCTGACGGATGACGTGCTTTGCGGTCTGGGCGGCGATGCGGCCAAAGTCCTTGGTCTTGAGGGGGGTCACGACGCGGTCGCCCACCTGATAGCTCTTGCGGATGTGCTGCGCCTCGGTGATGCCGATCTCGCTGTGCTCGTCGTACCAGTCCTCATCGGCCACGACGTCCTGGATGAGGGCGACGTTGAACTTGCCGGTGTCGGGGTCGATCTCGACCATGACGTGGTCGTCCTCGACCTCGTAGTTCTTCTTCACGGCGATGACGATCGCAGCCTTGATCTTTTCGATCAGGTACTCCGCGGTGATGCCGCGCTCGTGCTCCAGCATGGAGAGAGCTTCAAAAAATTCGTTGTTCGCTGCTGCCATTTTTCGGGTTCCTCCTAGTTTATAATGGTATCTTTTCTCAATTCATCTTTGGCTCTCCCTCCGGGAGAGCTGGCGCGGAACGCGCCTGAGAGGGTTATTCTCAGTCAAACAGATGTTCGTCGTCACAGAGATGGACGCCGGATGCGGCGTTCACCTCGAAGCTCACCGGGCCGTTCTCCGTCTCCACCGTGACGGTGCTGCCCTCGCGGCCTTTCAGGATGCCGGCAAACTCGCGCACGCCGTCGGCGGTGGGGCGGATGAGCTTGACGCCGATCTTCTCGCCCTTGAGCGCCTCGTAGTGCTCCGGGCGGGTCAGCTTGCGGCCAAGGCCGGGGCTGCCCACCTCGAGATAATAGCTCTGGTCGATGGGGTCTGCCTCATCGAGGATGGGGTCCAGCGCGTGGGACACTTCGGCACAGGTGTCGGTGTCCATGGTGCCGTCCCTGTCGATGAGCACACGGAGATACCAGTCCGGCCCTTCCTTCTCAAAGACCACATCCCACAGGCGCAGGCCCATGCCCTCCACGACGGGGCGGACAAGCGCTTCGACTCTCTGGGCGGTGTTGCCGCCAGACTGCTTCGCCATAAAAAACCTCCAAACAAACAAGAAAAGCGGACCTTGCGGCCCACTTTCCAATAAAACTATAGCGTACTACTAGAATATAGCATACTCTTGCGGATTATGCAAGCTTTTTCGTGAAAAATCCTCTTCTCACAGCACCCAGACGCCGTCGCGGAACAGCTCCACGGTGCGGCCGTCGCGGCACTTGCCGGTGATATGGCTGTCCTCGGCGCCCACCATGACGTCCTCGTGGATAGCAGACTGGTTCATGCCCCGGGCCAGCAGCTCGTCCTTGCTCAGGCGGGTGCCGTTCTCGGTGGTGCCGGGATAGCTGGCGCCAAAGGCGATGTGGCAGGCGGCGTTCTCGTCGAAGAGGGTGCTGTAGAACAGCGCGCCGCTGCGGTTGATGGGGCTGGACGCCGGAACCAGCGCCACTTCGCCGATGCTCCGTGCGCCCTCGTCGGTGTCCAGAAGCCGGCCCAGAAGCTCCGCGCCCTCGTCTGCACCGTGCTCCACGACCCGGCCATCCTTGAAGGTGACGTGGAAGCCCTTGATGAGCTGGCCGTTGAAGACGTAGGGTTTCGTGCCGTAGACGATGCCGTTCACCTTGTCCTTGTGGGGGGCGGTGAAGACCTCTTCGGTGGGGATGTTGGGCAGGAAGACCACGCCCTTTTCGCTGACGCTGGCGGCACTCTCCCAGACGGCCTTGTCGGCGATGCCGACGGTCAGGTCGGTGCCGTTGCCGCTCTCGAAGTGGACGCTCTCGAGGTCGAGGGCGTTCATCTTGTCCTTCAGGCCGGTGAGACGGTCGAGGTGGGCCTTCCACTCGCTGACGGGGTCGCCGCCCGTCACCCGGCAGACGTCGAAGATGAGCTGCCAGAGCTTCTCGATGGCCGCAGCCTCGTCCAGCTCCGGGAAGATCTTCTTCGCCCACGGGGCGCTGGGCATGGCGGCGATGGACCACTGGACGCGGTCGTTCATGGTGTACTCCCGCCACGGGGCCATGAACTTGCGCTGCGCGGCGTTCACCCGGCTGATCTTCGCGCCGTCCAGACCGGCGTAGACCTCGGGGTCGTCGGCAAGGAGGTGCAGCACGCAGACGCCGCCCTCGCTCTCGGCGTAGTCCAGATAGCGGCGGAGCTGATAAGATTTGAAGTCGGTCAGGGCTTCCTCGCTGCCCAGCTCCATCCGGCTGCGGGAGACGTCGTTGTCGCTCCAGTTCACCAGCACGTCACGGGCGCCGGCCTCGTAGGCACTGCGCACACACAGACGGGCCAGCGGGGCGGCCTCGAGGCAGCAGTTGATGATGAGGGTCTGGCCCGGCTGGGGGTTGACGCCCACACGGACGATGAAATCGGCGTATTTTTTCAGAAGAAGAGTAAAGTTTTCCACGGAATATCCTTTCTGCCGTGCAGACCACGGCGGTGCATTTTCTATCTGACAGTATAACCGCTCCGGCCGGAATTGTCCACCCGATAAAAACAAAACAGATGCTTCTGCCGGTTGAAAAATCGGGAAACATCTGTTATACTAGTGTATGAGAGTGCTGTCTACATAACGGCAGGCGGTCTAAACCTTTCCGGCCTTACGTCGGGAAGGCGAGCATTTTTGTTATGCCCCCGACGCTCCACAGCGAAAGGGGTGATGGTCTATGACGCTTTTGGAAACTTTAGCTTTACTTACGTTGCTTGCAACGGTAGGTTTTGGCGCGTTTGACATTGCGTACAAGATCTTTCATAACAAAAAATGACCGCCCTCAGTGTCTCAAGCCTGAGCGGTCATTTTTTGTGACTAATCTGCTGGAAAGGTGCTGACCGTTTGCCAGACAGCACTTTCTTTAGTTGTATTATACCACAGCCCCGCCGAAATTGCAACGGCGGGGCTGTGATATTTTCGATGTCGCATGGAAAATTTTCAACAACAAAAAATGATTGCCCCAGTGTCCTAAGCTGAACGGTCATTTTTTGTTATGACTATCCGGAAAGGTGCTGACCGTTTGCCAGACAGCGCTTTCTTTAGTTATATTATACCACAGCCCCGCCGAGATTGCAACGGCGGGGCTGTTTTTTCACTCACAAAAGCGAGTTTTTATCAGAACTCGATCTTGCTCTCGATATAAGCCTTCAGCTCGGAGATGGGCATACGCACCTGCTCCATGGTGTCGCGGTCGCGGACGGTGACGCAGTTGTCGGCGGCGATGCCCTTGGCCTCGTCGCCCACGGTGTCGAAGTCCACGGTGATGCAGTAGGGGGTGCCGATCTCGTCCTCACGGCGGTAGCGCTTGCCGATGGAGCCGGTATCGTCGTAGTCCACCATGAAGTACTTGCTCAGCTCGTTGCGGATCTCCATGGCCTTGTCGCCCAGCTTCTTGCTCAGGGGCAGGACGGCGCACTTGTAGGGAGCCAGAGCCGGGTGCAGATGCAGGACGGTGCGGACGTCCTCCTTGCCCTTGCTGTCGGTCAGATGCTCCTCGTCGTAGGCCTCGCACAGGAAAGCCAGCGCCACGCGGTCGCAGCCCAGAGAGGGCTCGATGACGTAGGGGATGTAGTGCTCGTTGGTCTCGCTGTCGAAATACTCGAGGCTCTTGCCGGAGGCCTCCTGATGGCGGCTCAGGTCGTAGTTGGTGCGGTCGGCGATGCCCCACAGCTCGCCCCAGTCGGTGAAGGGGAAGGCGTACTCGATGTCGGTGGTGGCGCGGCTGTAGAAGGCCAGCTCGGCAGGCTCGTGGTCGCGCAGGCGCAGATGCTCCTTTTTGATGCCGAGGCTCAGCAGCCAGTTCTCGCAGTAGTCCTTCCAGTAGCTGAACCACTCGAGGTCGGTGCCGGGCTTGCAGAAGAACTCGCACTCCATCTGCTCGAACTCGCGGGTGCGGAAGGTGAAGTTGCCCGGGGTGATCTCGTTGCGGAAGGCCTTGCCCACCTGGCAGACGCCGAAGGGCAGCTTGCGGCGGGTGGTGCGCTGGATGTTGGCAAAGTTGACGAAGATGCCCTGCGCCGTCTCGGGGCGGAGGTAGCAGGTGGAAGAGCTGTCCTCGGTGACGCCGATGGCGGTCTTGAACATCAGGTTGAACTTACGGATGGGGGTGAAGTCGTGCTTGCCGCAGACGGGGCAGACCACGTCCTCGTGTTCGGCGATGAAAGCGTCCATCTCGTCAAAGCTCATGGCGTCCACGTTCACCTCGGGGTGCTCGTCGCCGATGAGCTTGTCGGCGCGGTGGCGGGCCTTGCAGGCGCGGCAGTCCAGCAACGGGTCCGAGAAGCCGGCCACGTGGCCGGTGGTGACCCAGGTCTGGGGGTTCATGATGATGGCGGCATCGAGGCCCACGTTGTAGGGGCTCTCCTGCACGAACTTTTTCAGCCATGCCTTTTTGACGTTGTTCTTGAACTCGACGCCCAGAGGGCCGTAGTCCCAGCTGTTGGCCAGACCGCCGTAGATCTCAGAGCCGGGGAAGACATAGCCCCGGTTCTTGCAGAGATTGACGATCATATCAAGGGTCTTTTCGCTCTGTTCCATTGTAAGTACATCCTTTCCGTCCGCGGCTGGTTTGCCGTGTCGTGTTGCGTCGTTGTCCCGGCGGCTTTCCCCGCGGCCGGGCCTGCTTTTCGTGTTGAAAGCAGAGTACCTTTACTTTATCATGTTTTGCGGGGATTGTAAAGCCCGCCCCCTCGCTCCGCCCTGCCCCAACTCCAAAAAAACCAAGGCCCGGAGCGTTCCCGCTCCGGGCCTTGGAGTCATTTCTCAATGTGTATCACAGACAGGGTCTGTAATGATTTGAGCTGATGGGGTGATTAGGCGTTCTTGGTCAGCTCAACAACAACAACAGCGTAGTAGCTCTTGCTATCTTTGCCGTCATTAACCAGCTTCACGCCGAAGTTGACCTTTGCCTTGGTAGCGCTGGTGTTCTTCTCAGCGTTCTTCACGGTGTAAGTAGAGCCATTGTCGGTGACAGTCTTCAGAGCAGTATCATAAATAACGCCATTGGTGCCGTGCAGCTTGGAAACAGTCCAGTTCTCAGCGTGAGAATCATCAGAGGTCTTAGGAGCTTTGATAACAATGTAAGCGTAATCCTTCTGGCTAACCTTGATGTAGGTCAGGGCAGTCTTGTTGGCTGCAGTGGCCAGCTGGTTCTTACAAGCAGCATCATCATTACCCAGAGAATCAAAAGCCTTCTCTGCCTTCTTGTCCAGATCGTTGTCATAGTTGTAGACAACCTTCTGAGTCGGCTGAGTGTTGGTGCTGTTCAGAGCCTTCTCCAGAGCATTAGCAGCAGCGCGGTCGGACAGAGCGCAGCCAGTCAGCATGGACACTGCCATAACGCCGGTCAGGACGAGGGCCAGAAGTTTCTTTGCCATTTTCATGATTTTTGCCTCCATAAATAAAAATGAATTATACAGGCAGGCCATCCATTTCCGGCTGTCGGCCTGTGTTATCATTATACCCCACCCATCATTTTTGTCAATATCTTCTTCGCATTTTTATCACCTTTACAAATTCTTCTCTTTTCTGTCGTGCATTTTCCACAAATTCACGGAGCCCTCTCAGTCTCGCTTCGCTCGACAAGGCCCCCAAAGGCTCCCCCTTTGGGGGAGCTGGCGGGCGCAAGCCCGACTGAGAGGGCAAGGCCGCTGCCAAACAGCTCTGACACAGCGATAGTATCGCTCTGACAAAGAGCCTGCCCATCGCTGCGCAGCGGCTCTTTCGCGCCGGGCTTGCCCTCTCCGTCACCTTCGGTGACACCTCTCCCAAAGGGAGAGGCTTTGGCAGGCCGGATAACTTTCCACTGGACGCCTGAAGCCCGACAGGACGCAAGAGGGCGGGCCTTGCTTACGGGGGCAGCGGCTTCTGGACAACGCTCCTTGTCAAGCTGTCGCTGGCCTAGACAGCGGAGCACTGCTGCTTCCGAGATATTGTGCTTCGCTCGTCCAGACGAAAGCTGACCGACATGCCAAGGGCTCCCCCTTTGGGGGAGCTGGCGGGCGCAAGCCCGACTGAGAGGGCAAGGATGCTGCCAAACAGCTCTGCACTGCGATAGTATCGCTCCGACAAAGAGCCTGCCTAT
>OBZQ01001169.1_pt1 | contig 9957 bp, 10 predicted proteins | sample 1495531 | NCBI WGS metagenome assembly OBZQ01 (sample SAMEA2580237, study PRJEB22360) | human gut metagenome | biome: human gut; feature: human-associated habitat; material: faeces | place: Denmark | collected 2008/2010
CTACCATACCTGTTCCTGCATCTCCTTCCGGAGGACAAAGTGGAATTCCTGCTTCCAGATTGCCTGTAGGGTCAAGTTTCTTTGCTCCTTCTTCTGTCAGGATACCGGCTGCGTCTCCTGCTACCAGAACTTTAGGAAGGATCTCTTTTACTTTCCATGGATAGTTCTCACCTTCGATGAGTTTATCGAACTTTTGGATCATCTCTTCATCGTAATCTTTTGTATTCATATCAATTGGGAACATTCCGGATGCATCACCTACACCAAGGACCTTCTCACCTGTCATCTGCCAGTGGATATATCCCGCAAGCGTTGTCATAAATGCAATATCTTTTACATGCTCTTCTTTATCCAGGATACACTGATACAGATGCGCAATACTCCATCTCAGTGGTATGTTGTACCGGAACAAATCTACCAGCACTTCAGAAGCCTTTCCTGTATTGCTGTTTCTCCATGTCTGGAATGGTGCAAGAAGCTTTCCTTCTTTGTCAAATGCCATATATCCGTGCATCATGGCACTGAATCCGATCGCTCCGAGTTTTTTAATTGTTACTCCGTACTCTTTCTGTACATTTTCTGCCATGTCACGGTAACTGTCCTGAAGACCTGTCCAGATATCATCCAGAGAGTAAGTCCACAGTCCGTTCTCATAACGGTTCTCCCATGTGTGGCTTCCGGATGCAATTGGATTGTGCTCCTCATCGATCAGTACCGCTTTAATTCTTGTAGAACCGAATTCGATTCCCAGAAACGCTTTTCCGCTCTCAATGATTTCTTTTATGTTACTCATTGTACGCTTCCTCCTAATATTATTTTTATAAGTTTTCTTTTTATATACTACCCATTATACTATTTTTGCAGGGAAATATCTATTTGATATCCCCTGCAAAATGAAATGTTACTGCTTATGTGATAATTTCAATTATTTCCGGAATGCAACACTGTTCCACAGGAGTTCGTTCTTGAACTGTCTGATTGTTGTATCCTTATCAATGTATACAGCTTCGATTCCCATGCTTGCTGCCCAGTCACCCATCTGCTCTGCTGTTAAGTCATAAGAGAATGCTGTATGATGAGCTCCTCCTGCCAGAATCCATGCTTCTGTTCCAACCTTTAAGTTCGGCTGTGGTGTCCAGAATGCTGTTGCTACAGGAAGTTTTGGCATTGGTTTCTCTGTCTTCTTGCAGTCTACATCGTTGATGATCAGACGGAATCTGTCTCCGAGGTCAATCAGAGATGTTGCGACAGCCGGTCCGGTCTTAGATGTGAATACAAGTCTTGCCGGATCTTCTCTGTCACCCATGCTGAGTGGCTGCTCTTTAATGCTGATCTTTCCATCTGCGATTGTCGGGCAAACCTCAAGCATATGAGCTTCCAGAACGCCTTCTTTTCCTGGTACAAGGTTGTATGTATAGTCTTCCATGAATGAAGTTCCCTTAGCATCCTTCATTCCCTGAGTCATGATCTTCATAACACGTACCATAGCAGCTGTCTTCCAGTCACCTTCTGCTCCAAATCCATAACCTTTTTCCATCAGTCTCTGGATTGCAAGTCCCGGAAGCTGTTTCAGTCCACCAAGATCTCCGAAGTGTGTTACGATTGCCTGATAGTTCTTCTCGTCCAAAAATCTTTCAAATCCAAGTTCGATTCCAGCCTGCACTGCTACATGCTCACGGAATTCTTTCTCATCTCTTCCTTCCAGAAGGATATCATATTTGTCATAATACTCTTCTACTAATGTATCAATATCTGCCTGAGATACAGCATTTACAGCTTCAACGATCTCATTTACAGGATAAGCATCTACTTCCCATCCGAATTTAATCTGAGCTTCTACTTTGTCACCTTCTGTAACAGCAACGTTTCTCATATTGTCAGCTACACGCATAACTCTGATATGGCTGCTTTCTACAACACCAACTGCTGTACGCATCCATGATCCGATCTGTTTCTGAACGTCTTCATCTTCCCAATATCCTGCAACAACTTTACGCTCCATATTCAAGCGGCTGAAAATGTGTCCATATTCTCTGTCACCATGTGCTGCCTGGTTCTCATTCATGAAGTCCATGTCGATAGTGTCATATGGAATTTCACGGTTGAACTGTGTATGTAAGTGAAGTAATGGTTTTCTGTACTCCTGTAATCCTAAGATCCATGATTTTGCAGGAGAGAATGTATGCATCCATGTGATAACACCGGCACAGTTCTCATCTGTATTCGCTTCGTTGAATGTCTTTCTGATTACTTCATTTGTGATCATGGTTGGTTTCCATACGACTTCATATGGAAGGTTTCCTGATTTATTTAACGCATCTACGATAATCTTTGAATGCTCTGCTACGTGTGCAAGACACTCATCTCCATAAAGATCCTGTGATCCTGTACAGAACCAAAACTGATAATTTTTTGTTTTTAACATATTTTTTACTCCTTTCCATTCAAATTTTCTGTTTCGTCTACAGCTTTATTATGTCTCTATTATAAAAATACAAACTTACTTTCTCAATCTCTAAACTCTGCACTTTTGGAAAAATTGTTACCTATTCCGACCTCTGTTATGGTATAATCATACTAGATGTCAAGGAGGTATTTGTATGAATTTATCCGATTTTTGCCGCCGGATCACAGGACCTGATGCCCGGCTTCTTCCGGAAAACCATAAATTAGGCGCAAGACTTATCTGTCCGGAATATTCCAAGTCCGTCCAGGAAGTTAAGACTTATCCGTTACTCAGTCAGGACCGCAGTTTCCTGTTATGCTGGAACTTTGATTCTCCTGGTAATCTGTATGCAACAATGATGCCCTCCCCGGAGAATTTCTGTTACCATTATTCTTATTCGGATGGAGAATATACGCAGCTTCACACGCATGATTATCTGGAGCTTTCTTACGTTGTAGATGGGGAATTTCATCAGCGGATACTGAATAAAGATGTCGTATTCCAAAAAGGAGAACTCTGCCTGATCGACAAGAACTGCCTGCATCAGGACTGTCTGACGGACCAGTCGGGAGTGGTTCTTTTTCTTGGAATCGCCAATGATATGTTTACGGAGATCATGAACGAGAACAGCACCCCGCAGAAGATTCTTTCTTTCCTGCAGTCTGCCTTATTAAAGCAAAAGGATGTCCAGCAATTCCTGCATTTCCGTCCATCAGCCGGAGCAAGTGAAGCTCTGGACGACAGTCTTTTATTGCTTTTGAAAGAATCTTATTCGCCGGACAGCGGATCACGATACATCACAAAAGGTCTGTTATTCCGCATATTCAGGATCTTAAGTACGCAGTATGATTTTTCTCTTTCCAAAGAGCAGAAGCAGACGATGAACTGGATCGTATTCGAAGAGATCTCAGATTATATCCGGGCACATTTTAGAGATATCACCATTCAGGATCTGGTAAATGAATTCCACTATCAGGAAGATTACTTCAATCGCCTGATCAAGCGTAAGACCGGGCTTACCTATTCCGCTTATCTCCAGCAGATCCGTCTCGAGCGTGCAGAGCATCTGCTTATATCGACCGATAAGAGTATTGAGGAAATTGCTGATTCTGTGGGATATCATAACAAAGGATATTTTTATAAATTATTCCAGGAAAAATATGAAGAGACGCCTGCAAGCTACAGGCGGCATACAAGATAAATCACCGCAAAAAGAGCTGTCGTTTTCACGAATACATTTCGTAAAACGACAGCTCTTTTTATCATAGCTTTTATTAATTTCTCAGATCAGATATCCCCGCGTCTGTTTCTGGACGCTTTCAGTCTTGTCATTGCACGGGCCATAGAAGCCTGTGACAGATAATACTCCTGAATGCTCTGCTTCTGACGAAGCTGCTCTTCGGCTCGTTCCTTTGCTTCCTCTGCACGCTTCACATCGATGTCTTCCGGACGCTCTGCCGTATTGACCAGTACAGAAGCACGGTTATTCACGATCTCTGCAAATCCTTTGGATACAACTGCTGTTACCCACTCACCGTCCGGCTTACGGAAACGCAGTTCTCCGATCTCCACTGCAATGACCATGTTCTCATGATGAGCCAAAATACCTTTTTCCCCGTCTATAGTCGGAATCACCAGGTATTCACATTTGCCATCGTAGAAGACCTTATCCGTGGATATAATTTTCAATGAAAATGTGCTCATACTAAGCCACTCCTTCTGCCTTCGCTTTCGCGATCACGTCTTCGATCGTACCCACATTGAAGAATGCATTTTCCGGATATTCATCCATCTCTCCGTCAATGATCGCTTTGAATCCACGAACAGTCTCTTTCAGTGGAACATATTTTCCAGGAACACTGGTAAATGTCTCAGCCACTGAGAATGGCTGTGACAGGAATTTCTGGATCTTTCTTGCACGAGCTACTGTCAGCTTATCCTCCTCGGATAATTCTTCCATACCAAGGATTGCAATGATGTCCTGTAATTCTTTGTATTTCTGAAGGATCTCCTGTACCTTACGTGCTACCTGGTAATGTTCTTCACCTACAACTGCAGGCTCCAGGATACGAGATGTCGAATCCAGTGGATCTACAGCCGGGTAGATACCCTGTTCAACGATCTTTCTGGAAAGTACGGTTGTTGCATCCAAATGTGAGAATGTTGTTGCAGGAGCCGGGTCCGTCAAGTCATCGGCTGGTACATATACGGCCTGCACGGATGTTACAGATCCGTTCTTTGTAGAAGCGATACGTTCCTGAAGGGCACCCATTTCGTTTGCCAGTGTCGGCTGATCCTGGAGCCATCCGCCCGAGAGGTGCGGATCCTTCCGAACCAGCCTGTACGAAACGGAAGATATTATCGATGAAGAGAAGCACATTCTGATGCTCTACATCACGGAAATATTCTGCCATTGTAAGTCCTGTCTCAGCGACACGCATACGAGATCCAGGTGGTTCATTCATCTGTCCGAATACCAAAGCTGTCTTATCAAGTACACCTGATTCTCTCATCTCTGTCCATAAGTCATTACCTTCACGGGAACGCTCTCCGACACCGGTGAAGATGGAATATCCACCATGCTCTGTTGCGATGTTATGGATAAGCTCCTGGATCAGTACAGTCTTACCTACACCGGCACCACCGAACAGACCGATCTTACCACCTTTCGCATAAGGTGTCAGAAGGTCAATGACCTTAATCCCTGTCTCTAATACTTCGACAGCCGGGCTCTGTTCTTCAAAGCTTGGTGCTTTTCTGTGGATAACCCATTCTTCGCTGTCTTTAATTGGTTCTCCGTTATCGATCGTCTCTCCAAGTACATTGAACAGACGTCCCAGAGTCTTCTCACCTACCGGCACTTTGATACCAGCTCCGGTAGCGGTAACTTCCATTCCCTTCTGCAGACCTTCACTGGAAGCCAGCATGATACAACGTGCGATGTTGTTACCTACGTGCTGGGCTACTTCCATGACGCAACGTTTTCCGCCATTGTCTACTTCCAGGGCATCTTTGATAAATGGAAGTTCTTCTCTACTATTAAATTCTACGTCTACGACAGGTCCCATGACCTGTACGATTCTTCCTTTTGTCATATTACTGCTGCCCACTTTCTTTTTTATTATTTCGTGGTTATTATTTGTTCTGTATACAGTTCCGCCATTTGCGAACTTTGTATCTTACTTCCGTTTCTGCGCATTGGCTCCGCCGATGATCTCTGTCAATTCCTGTGTGATGTCTGCCTGGCGGACACGGTTGTAAGTAATATTTAATTCGTTCAGCATATCTGTTGCACTGTCTGTTGCATTCTGCATTGCCTGCATTCTGGCATTATGCTCACTGCAGTAGGCCTCTACCAGGCATCCATATACGATACCGTTGATGTAGTTCGGAACAATGTTCGCCATCACACTGTGTGTAGATGGCCAGAATACCATATCTTCCTGATACAGTCCGGTTCCGACAAGAGCCGGCATATCTTCCGGAAGGAAGGTCGTCTTCTTCATAGGAAGGAGCTTCTGTTCCTCAGTCTCCGCTGTCATAGCATTGATCATACGTGTGTATATGATGTGGATCTCGTCCAGATCTCCATTCCTGAACTGTTCTACCATCTCCGAAGAAATGACTCTCGATCTGTGTAATGTCGGATTCTGGACGGTATAACGGAACTGGGTATCCATCTCAATTCCTTCCCTCTTGGCAAAGTACTGTCTTCCGGCTTCTCCAAGTACGAATAATTTATGCTTTCCCGGTTTCTTTAACAGTTCTTCCGTTGCCTTGATCACGTTATGATTATATGCCCCGGCAAGTCCTTTATCAGCAGTTACAACGATATAGCCAATCTTTCTTTCCTCAGCCGGGGAACTCTCACGGCCATCAAAGAACTGGCTGTGCATATCCGGCACATGCCGCAAAATTCTGGCGATCTCTGCCTGCATGGCATAGAAGAAAGGTTCTGTGTCAGCAAGCTTTTTCTTGGCCTGTTTCATCTTCGAAGAAGAGATCAGATACATGGCATTTGTTATCTTTCTCGTTTCTTCGATGCTGGCCATTCTTTCCTTAATTGCCATACCTACACCCGCTTATCTTCTTTCCTTGAATTCCTTTGCTGTTGCAAGAATCTGCTCTTTCAGTTCATCATCCAGAACTTTCTTCTCATCGATTGCTTTACCGATTTCTTTATGTTCTCTGTCGAAGAATGCAAGCATATCCATCTGGAATTCTTTGATCTTCTTTGTGTCAATATCAAGCATCATTTTATTCGTAGCGACACAAAGTGTAATCACCTGCTCATGAAGACTTAACGGACGTCCCAGAGGCTGGTTTAACAGTTCTGTCAGACAGCTTCCGTATTTCAGCTGATTCTTTGTTGCATCGTCAAGGTCTGAACTGAACTGGGTAAATGATTCCATCTCTCTTGCCTGTGCCAGGTCGATACGGACACTACCACTGGCTTTCTTCATTGCCTTTGTCTGTGCGGCTCCACCTACACGGGATACAGAAAGACCAACGTTAACGGCCGGACGCATACCGGCATTGAACAGGTCACTCTCTAAGAAGATCTGTCCGTCTGTGATAGAAATAACGTTCGTAGGAATGTATGCAGATACATCTCCTGCCTGTGTCTCAATGATCGGAAGTGCTGTGATAGAACCACCGCCTGCTTCCTCGCTTAATCGGCTGCTTCGTTCAAGCAGTCTTGAATGTAAGTAGAATACATCACCAGGATAAGCTTCTCGTCCAGGTGAACGTCCAAGTAACAGAGAAATGGCACGGTAAGCTACCGCATGTTTGGAAAGATCATCATATACGATCAATACATCTTTTCCCTGATACATGAAATACTCCGCAAGTGCTGTTGCCGAATACGGTACAATATACTGAAGTGGTGCACACTCACTGGCTGTTGAGCAGAATACTGTGGTGTAATCCAGTGCGTCATGTGCTTTTAAGTCATTTACAAGTCTTGCTACGGTTGATGCTTTCTGTCCGATGGCTACATAGATACAGATGACATCTTTTCCTTTCTGGTTGATGATCGTATCGGTTGCAATAGATGTCTTACCGGTCTGTCTGTCACCGATGATCAACTCTCTCTGTCCACGTCCGATTGGGAACATGGAATCAATAGAAAGGATACCTGTTTCAAGCGGAACGCTTACCGACTTACGTTCAACGATTCCAGGTGCCTCATTCTCTACCGGTCGGTATCCGTCGGCTTTGATCTCACCCTTTCCGTCGATCGGTGCTCCAAGAGCATCTACGATCCTTCCGATATAACCCTCTCCTACCGGAATACCTGCCTTTTTACCTGTACGGCACACTTTTGTGCCCTGTTTGATCTCTGAATCATCTCCGAACAGGATACAGCTGATCTCGTTTTCCTTGATGTCCTGTACCATGCCCTTAAGACCTGTCTCCAATGTGACGATCTCGCCATACATTGCGTGGTCGATTCCGTATACGGAGGCGATTCCATCACCAACAGAGATAACGGTACCAACTTCCTGATCTCTGCTTATTACATCATAATTCTTTATCTCTTCTTTTAATATAGAGATAATTTCATCTGAGCTGATTGCACTCAATTCCTTCACCTCCATGTTAATTCGTTAATTTCCGCTCTAAGCGGTTCAGACGGCCCTGCACACTGTAGTCATATTCTTTTCCGTCAACCTGCAGGATGAATCCGCCGATCAGTGCCTTGTCTTCTGCCATAACCCATTTGATGTCTCCGGCACCGTATTTCTTCTTGATAAAGTCGCCCATCTGTTTCTTTTGTTCTTCACTTGGAAGTGCTGTATAACGAAGATACACTGTCTTAACTCCTGCTGCCTGATTCTGTAACTCTTCGTATGCCGCAAAGATCTGTTCTGCGATCGTCATCTTTTCATGATCGCAGACAACCTTCAGAAATGTTCTCATTTCTTCTGAAAATACTTTATCAATGATATTGTGTTTTGTCTCTTTTGTGATCACTGGATTAACCAGTGCTGCCTTTAATTCCTGTGATGTTTCGAAAATGGATCCTGCCTCCCGGACAGTTTCTTCCGAAATTCCAAGTTCACTCAGAACTTTCGCATAGCGGAGGGCTGCCACCTGGCAGAATACCGGCTCTGCTTCTTTTCTATTCTTCGCTGTCATGGGAATCACCTGCATCTTTCAAAAACTGGTCATATGCATTCACGCCGCTTATATTGTCAGCATTCTCAAGTAATATCTTCTTCGCAGCATCCATTGCCAGCCCTGCAACCTGTGCCTTCATATCATCGAAGGCCTGTTCTCTCTCCTGATTCAGGCTTTCTCTTGCTGTCTTCATAACCTTGTCTGCCTTTTCGTTAGCCTCGTTCAGGATCTGGTTGTATTCCTGTTTTGCATCCAGTTTCGCCTGTTCGATCATCTTTGTGGATTCTTCTTTTGCTCCATTCAATGCATCTTCATACTGCTTCTTCAGAGCATGCGCTTTGTCCTGCTCCTCATTCGCGTGGCCGATTCCGTCTGCAATCATCTTTTCCCGCTTTTCCATAATGTCCATGACCGGGCGAAACAGGAACTTTCTGAGAATCAGATACAGAACGATCAGGTTGATGATCGTCAGCACTAGATTAAAATCTATTCTCAGCATATATCTCTACCTGCCTTTCCCTTCTTTTAATCTGTTATCGTCAGCAAACATTATTTCAAAAGAAGGACGATCAGAAGTGCGATAATGAAACCGTAGATAGCGGTTGCCTCTGCAAGTGCACAACCAAGGATCAGGGATGTTCTGATCTTTCCGTCTGCTTCCGGCTGTCTTGCGATAGCGTCTACTGCTTTGCTTGTTGCGATTCCGATACCAACACCGGCTCCGATACCTGTAAGTACTGCGATACCTGCTCCAATTGCGATAATTGTTCCACTCATAATTTGTTCTCCTTTTCTTGTCTTAAGTTTTCTTATACTAAATGTTGTAAATGTCTGATTCGTCTTATTCCATCTCTTCTGTCATAAATAATGCAGTTAAGAATACGAATACATATGCCTGTAATAATCCGTCAAATATATCAAAATAAAAACTAAACGGTATCGGCACAATTAAAGGAACGACCTGTTTGATCAGTTCCATGACTACAAACCCGCCTAACATATTACCAAACAGTCGCATACAAAGCGACAGTGGGCGGATTACGATCTCCAGTATCATGATTGGTGCTACGATCGGCACTGGCTTTGCAAAATGTTTGCACCAGTGAACCAGACCATTTCTATGGATACCGGACCACTCGATCACGAACATACTCATAACGGCAAGTGCGATTGTTACGTTCATGTCCTTTGTCGGAGGCTTAAATCCTAACAGCCCGATGACATTTGATATTGCAAGATAAAGCGCTACCGTCATCAGATATGGAATATATCCCCTGTTTTCTTTTCCTATAATACCTTCAAAGAAATCCTGTGCCCAGCCAATTACTGATTCCAGCATAAGCTGTACCTTTCCCGGTTTCTCTACGCTTAGATTCCTTACGAAT
>OBZQ01001172.1_pt1 | contig 9934 bp, 7 predicted proteins | sample 1495531 | NCBI WGS metagenome assembly OBZQ01 (sample SAMEA2580237, study PRJEB22360) | human gut metagenome | biome: human gut; feature: human-associated habitat; material: faeces | place: Denmark | collected 2008/2010
AAGACAAAAAAATTACCGGCAAAGCATTTTGCATTGCCGGTAAAATTGTAATTATTTAATTTTTTGATGATTTTTTAGCAACAGCTTGTTTAATAAGCGCGTAATCCTTCGCATTGATTATTCCGTCACCCGAAAGTTCAAATAAATAACCGTTTGTAATATCTGCCGCCTTTTTATTAACATTATTTACATTCCACGCCGCTAAAACAATAGTTGGATTGTATGATTTAACATCATTACAAATTGAGCAGGTATATGTAAGTTTTGCGGAATTTGCATCATATCCCGAATACGAATAATTATGCGCACCCGTAGCTTCAACCGTACGATTTCTTGTTGCACCGCAAAATGTGCAAGTATCTTTATAAACTGCAGATGTGGTGCAGTTACCGGCAACAATTGTTTCAGTAGTATAATTACCGTCTACCCATTCAAGATGATATTTTTCATTTTCCGATTTCAAATCTTGGCAACGGGAGCATATAACTTTTCTGTCAACATGGTCAGTATGTCCGTCAATTGCGGTGTCCAAATTTACATAATTGTGGCCGAGTGCATCAAGCACAATATCATATGCTTTGCCGCAAGTAGCGCAAGTTGCAGTAGCCGCACCGCCTTTGGTACAAGTAGGTTCAACCGTAATTACATAGCTGTCATCAGCCGGAGTATGCCCTGTTGCAGAGTTTTCAACTCTTGTTGTAGCTCCGCAAGTTGAACATCTGTAAATAATATATCCTGCGGCTGTGCAAGTAGGTTTAGCCTCGGTTTGCACAACATTATTATGCCCAGGCGCAGGTATGGTTTCGCTCTTGGTGGCATTACAATTTTGACATTTATAATAAATCGTACCGGTAGTGGTACATTTAGGCTCGGTTCGGCTTGTTTGCTGCCATACATGCTCACCGTTTGCAGGAATTGAAACAGTCCTTCTCTGCCCGCAAATTTTGCAAGTATCAATTTGAACACCGTTAATGGTACAGGTAGGCTTGGTTAATACAGATGATGTATACTGCCCCTCAACCCATTTAACATGGGTTGGTGTTGACTGCTTTTCACCGCATACTGTACATGTTTCAACAAGATAGGTATGGCCGTCTGTTGTTGTATTATCAAGCGTTTCTTTATTTTCTGAAAAAGTATGGCCCAAAGCAGGAATAGTCTGTGTAACTTCAGTATTGCATACCGAGCAAACACCCTTTTCTTCACCCGCCTGCGTACAGGTAGGTTGTTTTGTTACAGTTGATTTTTCAATAGTATGCCCCGTACTTGGAACTGCCTTGACTTCAACTTTATTGCAACCTTCAACCTTGCAGGTTTTTGTTTCTATTCCGGCTTTTGTGCAGGTAGCAGTAGTTTTATAATCATAATACCCTTCAACAAAGGCGTTATGTGTAATAACTGTTTTTTCATCATTACAAGCAGAGCATTTTTGGTAATCATAAGTATGCCCGTTATTATTTTCTGTATTTACTGTTTCATAACTGTGTCCCTTTGCCGGAAGCTGTGTTTCAGACACTACAAAGCCGCAATTATCGCACACTTGGGTGGTAGTGCCGGCAGTTGTGCAGGTGGGTTCAAGTGTAATAACCTCGTGTGTTGATGAATGGTCGCAATTATCAATACTTTGGAAAGTATATCCCTTTGCCTTGGCATAAGTTTGAGCAGTAGAACCTGAATGTCCCTTAACTATAAGGCTCTGCTGTGAACCGTTAAATGGGTCTTTACCGCCGCTTGCATCTGCCTGGCCGATACCGTCAAACACGCAATTTGCGTTATTAACAGTAACACTTTGCAAAGCGGTACAGTTTGCAAATGAACGAATACTTATTTTTTCGACGGTTTCCGGAATTTCAAGATTTACAAACATACAGCCATAAAAGCTCCACGGTGAAATTTCCGTAATGGTAGAAGAAAATTTGACTTTGCTGACACCTGAATTCCTAAATGCCATATTACCAGTCACCTTCACACCCGTACCGAAAGTTACGGTTGAAAGAGCTTTGCAATCCTCAAATGCTGAAGTACCGATAGTAGTAACACTGTCAGGTATTTTGATAGATTTAAGCGAAGTGCAGCCTTTAAAAGCGGCATGACCGATAGTTTGAAGCTTTGAAGGTAAAGTTACATTTGTCAATGCCTTGCAGTCAACAAATGTTCCGTATTCAAGAAATTTTGTATCCCCGATTGCAGTTAAAGTTGACGGTAAGCTTACACTTTCGGCAACTTCACATTTGTAAAACATATAGCGTCCCAGCGCAGTAATGCCCTCTTCAACAACAATGCTTTTAATCTTATCCCTTGAATCTTTCCAAGGGGCTTGATTTGAGCCTACATTACCGCAATCTTTAGTTGCGCCTTTACCTGAAATAGTAAGCACACCGGTTGAAGTATTTAAACTCCATTTTGCATTAGTACCGCCGAAATTTGCGCCGCAATTACCGTTTGTAGCAGCAAAAGCAGTGCTGACATCAAAGCAGGCAAGCATAGCCACGAGCATTGAAAAAACTATTATTAAAGAAGTTATTTTTTTCATATTCCACACCTGTAAAAGCAAATAGTTTTTAAATAATAGACAGTTTTAACAAAACTATACAGATAAAATATATCACATTTTTACAATATATTCAAGCAAAAACAAACACAAAATAAAAAAAGACAGCCAAGCGGTTTCCCGATTGACTGCCGTTTATGTTTATATAATTATGCCATAAAGGAGCGAATAACTGCCTCGCAATCCTTTTTATCCATAATCTTTGGTACAGGATAAAGTGGGTTACCCTCTTTAAGAGCACGCTCAATAAGAATAGGTAAATCTTCTTCCTTGATGAAATCGAACTTTTCAGGAATATTCATATTTCTGTTAAGAGTTCTGATAGCTTCAATAAATGCCTTACCCTTACCTGCGGTGTCAAGACCTTTACCGATACCGACAATATCTGCAAGCTTTGCAAGCTGCGGATAAGCAGCGTCAGCATAGTAATCCAAAACATAAGGTAAAATTACTGCATTAGCCAAACCGTGAGGTGTACCATACAAACCGCCGAGATTATGAGCAATAGCGTGAACATAACCTACATATGCGTGAGTAAAAGCACGACCTGCAAGATATGAGCCTTTAAGCATATTACCTCTTGCTTCAAGGTCCTTACCGTTATTGTATGCTTCTTCGATATTATCAAAGATAAGCTTTGTAGCTTGTTCAGCCTCTTTGATAGTTTCTTTGGTATTACTCTTTCCGATATAAGCTTCAACTGCGTGAGTAAGAGCATCCATACCGGTTGTAGAAGTAATATGAGGTGGCAAGCCTACTGTAAGCTCAGGGTCAAGTACAGCGTACTTAGGTCTAAGACAAGTATCGTTAATAGCATTCTTCTCGTGAGTTTCAGGGTCAGTTACTACTGCGGCAACAGTTGTTTCCGAGCCTGTACCTGCTGTTGTAGGAACAGCGAAGAATGGTGGAAGTGCCTTATGAACTTTAAGCTGACCTCTCATAGCACGAACAGACTGCTTAGGCTTTACAACCCTTGCACCTGCTGCTTTAGCGCAGTCCATTGAAGAACCGCCGCCAAATGCTATAATGCCCTGACAGTTGTTTTGATTATACATATCCTTGCACTCTTCGATATTAGGGATAGTAGGGTTAGGCTGAACACCATCATAAACAACATATTCAACCCCAACTTCTTCGAGTTTCTTGAATAAAGGATCAAGAAGATTTAAGCTCATAAGCCCTTTATCGGTCACGACTAAAACCTTGTTAATACCTTTGCTCTTTATGAACTCCGGCAGTTTGAGAACACTGCCTGCACCTTCAAGAAGCTGTGGCTCGGACCAGTCCATAAAACACATTGCAACCTTAAAAACCTTTTGGTAAATTCTATACCAAATCTTTTTAAGTTCCCAAAGCATATTAAAATTCCTCCTTTTCTTTAATATTTCCATTCTATTGTAACTGTTTGATAAAAGATTTTCAAGTGTTTTATAAAATACTCTTTTAAAAACTTTTTGCATATGATATTATAGTTTTATAAATTCATTGAGAGGTCATATATATGAGTGGCGAAAAAGTTATATTTTGCGGTAATAATCCTGATTTTTTAGATAAAAAATTAACCGCACTCAGCAACAAATCAAACGGCTCAAACGCATTTAGAATTCCGAGTTTAATAAGAAGCGGCAAAACGCTTATTGCCGCAATTGACGCTCAAAGCTGCGGTGCCGACTGGGGATATATAGAAATTGCAATAAGGCGAAGTGAAGACGGCGGTGAAACCTGGAGTGATATTGAAATCATTGCCGCCCCACCCGCAAGAAAAACAATGCTTAGTGATGAATGCTACGCCTCGGCATTTTATATTGACCCTTGCATGGCAATTGCGCCTAACGGGGATGTAATACTGCTTGCCGATTTTTACCCGGAGTGCAAAGGCTTACATAAAAGAAGCATACTTGATAAAAAGAAAGCACCTTACGCTCTTTACAACAAAGAGTTAAGGCCGACTTTATATGACCGTGACGGAAATTTTTATGTAATAGATAAAAGCCGAAATGTACTTGACCGCAATTTTAATACTACTGGCTTAACTGCAAAATATGAAACCGGCGAACTTTTTAAAGGTGATGAATATCTCGGCAATATCTTTTTAAACGGAAAGTCCCCATCGAATATTAACGAAGCAGGGGTAAAAACCACATTCGGTGCACCGCTGAAAGCACCGAAAAGAAATTATCTCTTTTTATTTAAAAGCAGTGACAACGGCAAAACCTGGAGCGAGCCGAAAGATATTACAGGTCAGGTTTTAATTAAAGCAGACGGAACATTTTTAGGTGTTGCACCGGGCGTAGGAATCACAACGCACAAAGGCAGAATTGTAATGCCGCTTTATGTTGACAGAAAAGAAACCGTATCAATTTACTCGATTGACAACGGCGAAACCTGGCACAGAATGGCAGGTCACCCATATGCCCAAAACATTGATGAATGGCAAATGGTGCAAGCCCCGAGCGGCGCCGTAATAGCACTTGGAAGAGCAAAAAGATACGGAAAAACACCTATGTCTATCTCTTATGACGACGGAAAAACTTGGATAAAAGCAGGCAAAACAAATCTTTATGCACCAAAATGCCAAAAGAGCATAATAAGTATCGGCGATTATGTTTTTTGCTCACATCCAAACAGCAAAAAGCGTGAAAACGGTGTAATAACAGTCGGCAAATTTTACAAATCGCGCGGTAAGGTTGCAGGAATAAATTGGTACAGCGAAACGGAAATTAACAAAGGATTTTTTGCTTATTCCTGCCTTACAAGAGTTGATGATGAACACATTGGTATTCTTTACGAATCTGAACCGAGTTCATTTATTTTATTCAAAAAATTTAAAATTAAAGATTTGATATAAATAAAAAATGATTAGGCTTAAACACCTAATCATTTTTCTATTTTGCCTATGTATAATTCCGACTTATTTGGCATTTTATAAATTCCGTTTATTTGATGTTTTTCAAAAAAAGATTTGAGTTCTTTTACATACGCTTCATAATTTTCATCATCTTTAACAAGTGCGTATGAGCTTGAAAGGCAACGCTCTACAAACTTTTCTTCATCATATTCAAGGGGATTATCAAATTCAAAATATTCGTATTTTCCATCAAAAAACTCTTTGATTTCTTCAATATCATTTCTCGTTCCGCCGTTAAAGCCAACAAAATTTTTGCAATATTTTTCAGTCAAATCGGATAGTTCTTTTACACTTTGGGCGTCATTATCCTTCGTATTCCAAACAAGTGCAACATAACCGTTGCAATTTAAAATCCTTTTACATTCAGCTTTGAATTTTTTCTTATCAAACCAGTGAAAAGACTGCGCACAGGTAATAAAATCAACGCTATCATCGTCAAGATTTGTATTTTCTGCGCAAGCATTTACGCTCACAAAATTATGAAAAACGGCAAGATTCGCCTCAGCCTTGCTTCGCATTTCAGCATTTATTTCAACACCGTAAACCTTTGCCCCGATTTCTAACAATTGGCGGGTAAATATGCCTGTACCACAACCAATATCCGCAACTGTACTTTCATTGCCGAGATTATAAGTTTTAAGCTTTTCAATGAGCGTTTTGGCATAGTTCGGCCTTGCTTTTACATAATTTTCCGCTTTGTTATTAAAAAGATTTAAATTATCCATAAGCCCACCTCTTTTTAAGTATATCATAAATATTTATCAAAAGCAAATTAAGTTTATCAAAATATATTTGTAAAAATCCATAATAGATTACTGTAAAGAAATAAGTAAACATTATAATATAAACGAAAAAATCAGAAAAGAGAGAATCAAATGAATATTTTTGAAGCGATAAAATCACTTGTTAATTATGCAATCAACAACCAAATGATTGAAAAGGAAGATGAAATTTGGGCAACAAACCAAATTTGCGAAGCTTTAAGTATTGACACTTACGAAGAATGCGAAGCAAAAGAAAGCGACCTTGAAAAAATCTTGGCTGTCATATTAGATTATGCTGTTTCAAACGGGCTTTGTGAAGATAGTGTTGTTTTCCGTGACCTTTTTGACACAAAGATTATGGGGCTTATTACCCCAAGGCCAAGCTATGTTATCAACAAATTCAATTCTCTTTATGAAAAGTCACCAAAATGTGCAACTGATTTTTACTACAAATTAAGCCAAGACAGCAATTACATAAGGCGTTACAGAATAAAAAATGATTTAAAATGGATTACTAAAACTGAATATGGCGATATTGACATTACCATAAATCTGTCAAAGCCTGAAAAGGACCCTAAAGCCATTGCCGCTGCACTTAAAATGAAAAGTGCATCATATCCAAAATGCCTTTTATGCAAGGAAAATGAGGGATATGCCGGCAGAGTAAACCACCCGGCACGCCAAAATCACAGAATTATACCTATGGTGCTTGGCGGTGATGATTTCTATCTTCAGTATTCACCGTATGTATATTATAATGAGCATTGCATTGTATTTAACAGTGAACATACACCGATGAAAATTGACAGAAGTGCATTTGAAAAGTTGCTTGATTTTATTGAGCTTTTTCCACATTATTTTATCGGCTCAAATGCAGATTTGCCTATTGTAGGCGGTTCAATACTTACACACGAGCATTTTCAGGGCGGCAATTATGAATTTGCAATGGCAAAAGCGCCTATTGAAACGCAAGTTAAATTCAGCGGTTTTGAAGATGTAGAAGCAGGAATTGTAAAATGGCCTATGAGTGTTATTCGTATTTCAAGTAAAAGCAAGGAAAGGCTTGTTGAGCTTGCAGATAAAATTCTCACCGCTTGGAGAGGATATACAGACGAGAACTCATTCATTTATGCCGAAACGGACGGTGAAAAGCACAACACCATCACCCCTATCGCAAGAATGAGAAACGGCAAATTCGAGTTTGATTTAGTTTTAAGAAATAATATTACTACTGATGAATGTCCTTTAGGTTTTTACCATCCGCATCCTGAATATCATCATATTAAAAAGGAAAACATCGGCCTTATTGAAGTTATGGGACTTGCAGTTTTGCCAAGCAGGTTAAAAAATGAAATGGCACTTTTAAAAGATGCTATGTTGCAAGGCAAAGACATCAGCAAAATTGATGCAATTGCAAGCCACAAAGACTGGGCAGATATGATTATGAATAAGTACGACATTACAGCAGACAATTGCGATGAGATTTTGCAAAAAGAAATCGGAATAGTATTTACTTCTATTCTTGAGCAGTGCGGCGTATACTCCCGTGATGAAAAAGGCAAAAAAGGCTTCATTAAATTTATCGAAAGCGTGAAATAAATGTTTAATCTTCATACTCATACATACCGTTGCCACCACGCAAGCGGAAAAGATGAGGAATATGTAATAAAAGCGATTGAAAACGGATATAGTACAATCGGTTTTTCCGACCACGCACCGTATCTTTTTCCAAACGGTTATGTCAGCAGTTTCAGAATGCTTCCAAGCGAAGCCGAAGGATATGCAAAAAGTATAAATTCATTAAAAGAAAAATACAAAGGCAAAATTGACATCAAGCTCGGCTTTGAACTTGAATATTACCCTGCGCTTTTTGAAAAGGAAATTGAGTTTTTAAAAACATTTAATTATGATTATTTAATTTTGGGCCAGCATTATGTTGACAATGAATATGAGGATTATGCGATATATTCAGATTCACCTACTAAGTCGCCTGCCGTGCTTGACAAATATATAAGTCAGGTAATTCTCGGCGCAAAAAGCGGATATTACACCTATGTGGCACATCCCGATTTAATAAACTTTAAAGGTGACAGCGAATTATATATTAAAAAAATGACATATATGATTACAGAGCTTAAAAAAATCGGCATACCGCTTGAATTTAATTTTTTGGGCTTTACAGCCAAAAGAAATTATCCTAATCTTGATTTTTGGAAAATAGTAAGCAAAGTCGGAAATGATGTTGTAATCGGGCTTGACGCACACAACCCAAGCGTTTACGATGATAAGGAAAATTTGCGAAAAGCAAAACAAATATTGCAGAATTTAAACATCACACCACTTGATAAAATAGAATTATAATAGATTAACCCTAAAACAAGAAAATGATATGCACCCCAAAAGTTAGACACTTTTGGGGTGCATATCATTTTCGCAATTAAAACAGTGCTTTGTGCAATTTTATTTTTTAGTTTTACCTTTCGCAGTCAAAATTTAAAACCATTCTTTGTTATTTTGAACATAGGTTTGATAAAATTCAGCGTCAGATTTTGTTAGGTAAAGTATGCCCTCAATAAGAGCTATTACAGCCATAACGGTTGCACCTACTCCAAATGTAAGGAGTGATACAAGAAGCATAATAATGCCGCTTTTAGTATAGCCCAGATAGAATTTATGTATTCCCAAAGTGCCAAGGAAAATCGCAAGCAAGCCTGCTACAAGTTTATCCTTAGTAGGCTCGGTATTCATCTGCTGAGGATTATAATTCACATTCTGCTGTTGATTTTGCTGACCGTTATAAAAATATTGACCGCTCTGCTGCTCATTTTGGTTGTAATATTCATTTTGACTTTGCTGATAGCCTTGTGCGTTTTGCTGACTGCCTTGTGCATCATTATGCGCACCGCAATATGGGCAGAAAGCTACATTATCGTCAATGTTTGCTGAACAATTTTTACAAATCATAAATTTACCTCTTTTCATTGTTATATTGATTACACAGTAAGTGTAACATATATAGATAATAATTGCAAGATGAATAAAAATGTAAAAGCAAACATCGGGTTACCTCATAAAACAAAGCCTTCAATTATATTATTTTCCATACTTTTAATTTTCTTGTATTTTAGTAATGTAGCTACCAAACCGTTTCTATTATATACTGAAAGCAGGTCAAAGACCTGCTTTTTTACATTTATAAAACATCATCAAATTCATCAGCCACATTTATAACATCAAGGCCCTTTTCAATTGCGTAATCAACAGTTACGGCAGTTCCGCTTTCAAAATCAGTTAAAAAGCATACGCAAATACTACTGCAATCTACCATATGGCGATTTTTCTTGTGAATGCAGCCGTCATAATATGATTTTGATACATATCGAATTTTGTCCGCTTGCTCCTTTATTTTGTTATATTCCTCAACATTTTCTGCTTTCCAATACCTTGCCTGGTCTTCGCATGGCAGCACGAGTATAAGTTTTATTTGCGGATATATCTCGCGAACAGCAAGCACCGCTTTTGCGGCAATGGTATCAAATCCTATTGCACCGCCCGTACCAAAATAGACAATACCGTTTTCAGCCAGCAAAGTAATTATATCTTTAGTTCGTTGGTAAACATAATTGTAATCATATTTACCCAAATTTCTATGCCCGCTGAAACAGCAAGTCTTATCTTTCAAGTTCATATTATCCCCGCCAAGCCAAAAAC
>OBZQ01001187.1_pt1 | contig 9758 bp, 10 predicted proteins | sample 1495531 | NCBI WGS metagenome assembly OBZQ01 (sample SAMEA2580237, study PRJEB22360) | human gut metagenome | biome: human gut; feature: human-associated habitat; material: faeces | place: Denmark | collected 2008/2010
CCCGTATGAGGTCCTTCTTATCTGTGTCAGCGGTCTTTGCCGCCGATGCAGTCAAAGATGTTTCACGTGAAACATCTTTGACAGTGACGGATGTACGATGTGCCGTCTGAGACGCAGACGACTTGCCGCCCTGCTGAGGTGCGGCGACCTTACCGGTTTGAGGTTTCTCCGTACCGAAAAACAGGTCGCTAGGATGAGTAATGGTGTCCAATGCGGGCATGGATGCGCGTTTACCGGCGGCTTTCTTGACTGCCTTGCTGGACGATATCGTCTGAGGCACGGCAGGTTTTGATTCCTGCTGGGCAGTAGCCTTCTTGGCGGGGGTTATGTCAGCAGTGGCCTCCGGAGTAGACGAATCCTCCGCAATCATTGCGGGCTGCTCCGCCACCGGCTCCTCCCCTGGCAATGTGGGGAACAAAGCGCCAAGGCCCTTACCAAGTCGTGATTTTGATGCCATTACTTGTTCCTCCTCGCATCAATGGTGTCAAGGACTTGTTGCGAACGCTGTGCGATTTCCAAAGCTGCTTCACCATACGATATGGCACCTATGCCACGAGGATCATAGGCAATCACCGATTGGGAGAAACTCGGCGCTTCGGAGATCTTGACTGAACGCGGGATGGTGGTATTCAGCACAATGCTGGGATAGTGTCCCTTAACCTCGTTATATACTTCACGGCTCAATAACGTTCGGCGATCGAACATCGTGACGAGCATGGTGGACACCAGCAGTACGGGATTGAAATGCTCTTGCACCAAACCAATCGTGTTAATCAGCTGGCCAAGACCCTCCAATGCGTAATACTCAGCCTGGATAGGAATCAGCATCTCGGTCACTGCACACATGGCGTTGATGACCAAGAGGCCCAAGCTGGGCGGGCAATCAATGAACACGTAATCATAGTGTTTATCTGATTGACGTAGGTAGAGGTCTAGGGCCTCCTTCAGCAACGTGTTTCGGTTGGGCAGATCAGCCACTTCCAACTCAGCACCGCTGAGATCGATTGATGCAGGCACAACATCAAGTGTGGGAAAATCAGGACAGACCGTGATAACATCACCCAGATCGGAACGCCCCTCGATAACGTCATAGACCGAGGGCTCTCCCGATGCATGAGATACACCCAACGCCGTAGAGGCATTGCCCTGCGGGTCCATATCGATGACCAACACCTGCGCGCCCTTGTTCGCCAGCGCCGCAGCGGTGTTTACCGTGGATGTGGTTTTACCCACTCCCCCCTTCTGGTTGGCCACGGCGATACGACGAGTCCGTTGAGGCTTTGGGAAATCGGTTTTCTTGAGTACATCGTAGCGTGAGCTTTCATCAGCCATTTGGCTACCAAGCACTGAACCGTGACCATCGAATATTCGCTGAAGCGTTTCGGAAGCCGATTCTATAGGTTCCGACTGATGATCCTTGGTGGCCATCGCTCCTCCTTGCACAGACGTAAGTTCCAGTGTTCTCATTCGTATGGACATGATGCTCGTTATCCACAATTGCGATATGCAATGTGGATAAGTGTGGATAAGTGTGAATGACGTTGAGTGTTAGATTGTGTATTCACAGACGAAAAACATTGAAAAATCAATGTTTTCATCATTATGCACATCGTCCCGTAAAAATGTGGATAACTTTTACGCACATATGGAAATGTGGATAACTCAATCAGTACTCCACTCATCGCTTATCCACAATCACCACGTGGGTAGGCTCAAGATCCGGCCCGACAGCCGCCTCAACGACACGTGGACGACGACCACCGAATTTTGCAATCTCCTTGCCAGCCTTGTCGATTTCAGCCTGAGCAGACCGTCCCTTCAGTGCGATCAACTGTCCTGACGGTTTCAGCAACGGCAACGTCCAGCCAGAGAGTTTGGTCATAGGAGCAACCGCACGACACGTGACAACAGCGAACGGATGAATTTCCCGCTTCCGTACCTGCTGGATGACGGCATCGGAGCGTCCACGAATAATCTCAACGTTCTGCAGTTGCATCAGGCCAACACATTCATGCAACCATTCGATTCGCCGCTCCATCGGTTCAATCAGCGTGAAGTCATGATCCGGCAAACACGCGGCAGCCACCAATCCAGGAAAACCACCACCACTGCCGACGTCGGCAACTGTTTTGAAGCGAATACCATTCGTCGCATTCCGAACGTACGGCACAATCGCAGCGGAATTCAGAATATGCCGTTCCCAAATGATATCGACGTCACGGGGGCCGATCAATCCACGAGGTTCACCCTCTTCGGCAATCTCGGCATGGAAACGCTCCAACTTCGGCAACGCATCACCCAAGACCTCAGCAAGTACAGGTGACCCCTGCAGCTGATCCGTCATAGCCATCTCCCTCACCATGTTTCACGTGAAACAATCAACATGGAGAATGGCGCCGCTCATTACGACGCCATTCTCCATGCGGTCACTTTAGTTTGTTCAAAGACGACATCCGTCGAACGTCCCTGTCATCTCAAAAAAACTCGCCGAGCAATTACTCCTGATCAAGCTCGTCGTCTTCGGCGGTATCCTCGACTCTATTCTTGAGATACACCGTCACGTAACGATGAGGCTCCTCACCGTGCGAGCGAGACTTCAGCCCCTCTTCCCGAACCACATCGTGAACGACTTTACGTTCGAAGGAATTCATCGGCTTCAAGTCATACGGCTCGCCGGAATCCTTCACTGCGTCAATGGCATCCAAGGCGATATCACGGAGGTGCTGACGCTTGCGCTTCAGGAAACCGTCGACATCCACAATCAGATGAGAACGCTCGCCGGTCTTCTGCTGTACAGCCAGACGAGTCAATTGCTGCAGAGCATCAACGACTTCACCATTACGGCCAATAAGATGTTTGATGTCAGTATCGTCATCAGCAACGATTTGCACGGTGGGGCGGTCATTACGCACGCCCATCTCAATGTCGCCCTCATAGTCGGCGATATCCAGTAGGCCTTCAAGGTAATCCGCGGCGATGTCAGCCTCTTCGTTGAGCTGGTCGATCGACTTCACGTCATCCTGTGCCATACGCTACTCCTTCATGTCGTGTTTGAATTCCAAGTCTAAGCCCTGCTCCCCCGAACAGAGAAAGTAATGTCGGTGCGTGTTGAATGTTTCACGTGAAACATCGAACTCGCACCGACATAGTCGTCACTTCTTTTTGCGCTTACGCACGGGCTGTTGACGCTGATAGCCCTGAGTGGCCTTACGCTCGGCCTCTTCCTTGGCCTTGGCCAATGCTTCTTCTTCCAGAGAGGGCAGGCCGGCCTTTGCGCGGCGAGCATTCTCATTACGATGATCGCGCTTCTCCTTGTCCGCCGCAGCCGGAGAGCCAGGGGTCGGGAATGCGTACACCTGCCACAATGTGCGGCAGAGGTTGCACACGTTGTTGGTCAGCCAGTAGACCAGCACGGCGAACGGCATGGCGACACCGGAGAAGATGTACATCACCGGGAAGAGCCACAGCATAGCCTTCTGCATGGTCTCGGTCTGCTTGTTCATCGAAGCAGCTGCCATGTTGCGCTTCATGCTGAAGTACTGCATAAACCACAGGCAGAAACACATCAGGAACACGAAGATACCGATGACCGCCTTGCCACTAGCGGCAGCACTGGTGAAGTTATCGGTCACGCTGACAATGCCGAACACATCGGTTTGGGTGAATTGCTTGGCGGTTGCTACGTCGAACGCGCCCAACGCATCGCGTTTACCGTTGGCAATGTATGGAATGGCGGACAGCGTGTAGAACATGGACATGAACACCGGGCCCTGAATGAGCATAGGCAAGCAGGAGCCAGCCGGATTGGCGTCATTGTCTTGATACAGTTTCATGGTTTCACGACTCATGGCCTCCCTGGAAGCCTGATCCGTCTTGCCTTTGTACTTGTTCTGAATACGCTGCATCTTCGGCGCCAATGCCTGCATCTTGCGCATCGACTTCATCTGCTTGTAGAACAGCGGGAAGATACAAGCCTGCACCACCAGCACCAGGATGATAATGGCAAGCACCCATGAGACACCAATCGGGCTCACGCCCAGCATCACGAAGAAGTCATGCACGATCTTCATGATCCAGGTCTGCAACCACTCAACGGGAGTCAGGATTTTATATAGAAATCCCCAAAACCCGCTATCAAGCAGAAATTCATTTGAGTTCATCGTTGGGCCTCTCTTTGGGTTGTGGCCAATGGTGTCAGTCGAGGCTCTTCATGAGCCTTCGACCACGAAAATCTGTAAAAAATGGAATACCGTTGTGGAACATCGTCGATTCCCCCACGACTCCACGGCCGGCAACGCAGTAATCTCAGCACGGCGAGCACTCCCCCTTTGAACGCGCCATACCGTTCCAATGCCTCAATGGCATAATTCGAGCACGTTGGATAATACTTGCAACAAGGCGGTGTGTTTGCCGAGATGTGCTGTTGATACCAGCGCACCCCACCAATCATCACCGCCTTGAAAGAAGCTGTCATGCCTCAGCCACCTTATGCGCCACCGTGGCAAAAGCCTTCGCGATCTGCTGATCTAGCGAAGCGAACGATGCGGTCGCTGCACTGGGCTTGGCGCGCAAAACGATATCGCAATGCGCGGGCAGCAGATCCTCATGGGCTCTGGCCAATACACGAAACCTACGCTTCACCGTATTACGGGTGACCGCATGTCCTACCGATTTGGAGACAGCTAATCCCAAACGGCGATGCACCGTCCGGTCGTCATCATCATGATGGTCGTCGGGCACCAAATAGTGTACGACGATATCCTTGCCACCTGCTTTGCGCCGGCGTTTCAGCACGGTGACGAAATCACGATGGCTTTGAAGCCTCTCCACCTCGACTATGCCTGTGGCACTGATCGGAATGATCAGGCGGAGAGGGACTTGCGGCCCTTGGCACGGCGACGGTTAATCACCGCACGGCCAGAACGGGTGCGCATGCGCAGGCGGAAGCCGTGCTTCATGTGGCGACGACGGTTGTTCGGCTGGAACGTCCTCTTCATAATCCATTGCTCCTAGGTCTATTCGGCAACGCTTCGCGCTGCCCTCACGTGAGTCAAGCTATACCAAAGTACTCTCACCCCTACCCTCAAGTCAAAACGGACGGAGTATTTTCACATTTCGACACGTTGCGAGACACGCCCCAAATCTCTTATAATCGGCGGAATACCAACCATTCACGGCCAAAAGTTATCCACAAATTACATGTTTGTTATTCACAATCCAGTTATTTCAACACGCGACACGGTGGATAACTTGTCTAAACCAGAGTAAATATTATCTGTTGTACGTATTTCGCCACAGCGACAGAAGGGGCCACCATGGTTAACGCTTCCGGCGACCCCGTAATCGAGGCCGCCCACATCTGGTCAGACACGCTGACGGTGCTCAAACACAGCGCTTCGCTCAGCCCACGAGAAAAAGGCTGGTTGGAAGGCGTTGTTCCTGAAGGCGTCTTCGGTTCGACCATCGTGCTGTGTGTGGACAACAACGACACGCTTCAAGCCATTCAGGGTGATTTGAACGATTCCCTGCTTCAGGCATTGCGTACGGTAACCGGCGAAAATATGTTTCCCGCGTTCAAGGTCGTGCCGAAAACCGAGCCCGAACCGCTTTCGGAGGCAAAGCCGGCGCAGCCATATCCTTCGGAAATTTCTCCGACTGTCGCCGAATTCGGTAAAGAATCCTATGGTGCAAAGCCGGCAGCCGCACCGCGGGAACCGATGCCCGCCACCGAGCCGCAGTTCCCGGTCGGTCAGCAGAAGATGAATCGCGATCCCGAGACTCATCTCAATAAGAACTTCACGTTTGATTCCTTCGTGCCCGGCGATTCCAACCGTTTTGCCCGTACGGTCGCACTGGCCGTGGCCGAAGGTTCCGGGCAGGATTTCAACCCGTTGTGTATCTATGGCGGATCGGGCCTGGGCAAAACCCACTTGCTGAACGCCATCGGCAACTATGCACTGGTCAAGGATCCCGGGCTGAAGGTTCGATACGTCACGTCTGAGGAATTCACGAACGAATTCATTGACGCGCTGCAAAACCCGAACCAAAGCCAGGGTCAGATTGCTGAATTCAACCGTCGATACCGACAGGTTGATGTGTTGCTTATTGACGATATCCAGTTCCTCGGCGGCAAGGAAGCCACCTTGGATCAGTTCTTCCATACGTTCAATGCACTGCATCAGGCAAATAAGCGTATTGTCATTGCTTCCGATGTAGCGCCCAAGAATTTGAAGGGTTTCGAGGCTCGACTCATCTCGCGCTTCGAATCCGGCCTGACCGTAGACGTCAAGCCGCCGGATCTGGAGACCCGAATCGCCATTCTTCGCATGATCGCCTCGATGAACGGCTCGAAAATCCCCAGCGATGTGTTGGACCTCATCGCCGAACGCTTCACCGAGAACATTCGTGAACTCGAAGGCGCGCTAACCCGTGTTACGGCCGTGGCCTCGCTGAGTAATCAGCCGGTGACCCGCGCCTTGGCCGAGCAGACGTTGCAGGACTTCTTCACCACCGATGTGGAAATCAAGCCCACGGACATCATCAGTCAGGTGGCGAAGTACTTCCACCTGACGTTTGAGGATCTTGTCGGTAAATCACGAACCAAAAACGTGGCTGTTCCTCGTCAGATCGCCATGTATCTGGCTCGCGAAATGACCAGTATGAGCCTGATGGATATTGGCCAGGTCTTTGGCGGACGCGATCACACCACAGTAATGCATGCCTGCACTCGAATCAGTGACCGAATGCAGCAAAAACAGGAGATCTATAACTACGTTATGGAGCTCACGGTTCGCCTCAAGCAAAGCAACACCAACTGACACAACGCTTCTGAGAGACGAAAAACGGCACTTTTTGGACTGACTTTCCGAAAAGTGCCGTTTTTGGTTGCTCAGGCGGATTCTGGTGGATACGTCGAGGCAACGGATTCGAGACATTAGATTCCTCATGGCTCCCCTTTGTGAGGGGATCTGTCGGCGCAGACGACTGAGGGGAGTTTCGAAGGGGAACACGCAAAAAAACCATGAAACGAGAGAATCGATTCTGAGGACCGATTTTGCGGGTTTGGGCGAGCGAGACGGAAAAAGTGCCGAAAACGGTCTCCAGAATCGATTCTCCTCGACGAAAAACAGTCTTCAACACGCCGTGCGAAAGTGCGAAAACCAAAAAAGTTATCCACATAGTTGTGCACAGATGTGGGTAAACTCGGCGGATAACTCGTGGATTACCCACTATTTTGTTGTGGAAAACTCGTGCATAACCGCGACCTCGATGTGGAAAACTCAAATTCGACGAACTGGCTGTGGAAAACTCGCCCACTTATCCACAAGCCATGCAGAATTTGTCCACAATTTTCAGGGACTTATGAACCGTTGCAATTGTAGGGCTCAGCCCTACTTATCCACACTATCCACCGGCCTTATTATGGCGATTACTTACTCAGTTACGTGAAAAGCATCATCGCCATAGTAACAGCCGGTCATCCAGCGTACGTAAGTTCGCCACCTAACGGCTAGAATATTCCTCAGCCAATCCGACGAAGGGAACAATCACACATGAAAGTCGAAATCGATACCGCAGCCCTGGCCGACGCCGTAGCCTGGACCTCCCGAGTCATCGACGCACGTCCCTCCAACCCGATTCTCGCTGGCGTCAAGCTGGAAGCCATTGACGGAACGCTGCAATTCTCCGCCTTCAACTACGAGATTTCCGCTCGCCACCACATCGAAGCCGGCGTTGACGAAGCCGGTTCCGTACTGGTTCAGGGCAAGCTGCTGGCCGATATCACCAAATCGCTGCGTTCGGAGAAAACGTACCTGGTCACCGACGGCTCCACGCTGACCATCACGTCCGGCAAGTCGAAGTTCACCTTGCAGCTCATGCCCGACACCGAGTACCCGGATCTGCCCGTGGTACCGGCCATGCTCGGCCAAGTCGATGCCCCGACTTTCGTTCAGGCCGTGAACCAGGCGTGCGTTGCCGTCTCCCGCGAAGAAAACCGCCCGGTACTGACCGGCGTTCGCATGCAATTCCAAGGCGACAAGGTCGTCATGACCTCCACCGATCGCTTCCGTTTGGCCCGCGCCACCTTCACTTGGACTCCGCAGAACCCGGACGTCGACACCACCACGCTGGTTCGCGGCTCCCTGCTCAAGGATGTGTCCCGTGCTCTTGACGAGCACCAGAACATCCGCCTTGATTTCGATGCCGATAGCCCGACGCTGCTCGGGTTCGAAAACGCCAGCCGCGTGCCACGGTGAGTACGTCGGTGATTCCCGGTCGGTGAACCGCCTGTTCGCCGACGAATATCCGATTCAGGCCGTAGTCAACAAGCAGGATTTGCTCGACGCCATCAGCCGTGTGGCTTTGGTCGCCGAACGCAATGCTCCGATTCGCATGACCTTCACCGGTCAGGAAGTGGCGCTGTCCGCCGGATCGGTCGACGAGGCTCAGGCCAACGAAACACTGGACATCGACATGGATGGCGACGACATCACCGTGGCATTCAACCCGTCCTACCTGAAGGAGGGTCTGTCCGCCGTAACCGAACCATTCGTGCGCATCAAAATGACGACCCCGGTCAAGCCGGTCGAGTTCAATGGCCAGCAGGAAGCTGATTCCGACGAGTCCATGGACTACCGATACCTGCTCGTGCCGATGCGCTTTAACAACTGAAATCCCTGAATTTCCAACGATTCGCTAATGCACATCTCCCGTCTCGCACTCGACCACTACCGCTCATGGAGTCAGGTAGTGGTCGATTTCGTACCAGGCGTGAATATCCTGTTCGGCAAGAACGGTCTGGGCAAAACCAATCTGGTGGAAGCCGTCGAAGTGCTGTCCACCGGATCGAGCCATCGCACGTCCAGCACGTTGCCGCTGATCGAACGCGGGCAGACCACGGCCACCATCCGCGCGAACGTCGCTGATGATGCCGGTCAAACCACTACGTATGAAGCGTCAATTCATGCGCGTGGTGCCAACCGAGCCCGCATCAACTCGGGGTCGTCGCTGTATCTGCGCGATATCATCGGCAAGATTCCCAGCGTTTCCTTCACTCCCGAAGATCAGCGGTTGGTGTCCGGCGATCCGGGAGCACGCCGCACCATGATGAATCAGGCTGCGGCTCTGCTCGAGCCCGGATACATGCAGACGTTGCAACAGTTCACGCGCATCGCCAAACAGCGTGCCACATTGTTGAAGCAATTGAATGCCAATGTCAACAATGGCCAGCCGATGGATGCGGTTCTGAGCGGTTTGGAAATCTGGACCGGCCAGTTCATCGAAGCCGGTGTGGCGTTGACCCGTATGCGCGCTCATGTGATCGGTCTGCTTGCCGAGCCATTTGCCGCGATTTACGCCGACTTGGCCGGTGCCGGCGAGCAGGTGACGCTCACTTATGCGCCTTCATTCGACGAAGTGCTGATGTTCGACGATCCGCATCCGCAGATTAGCGAGCATTTCCAACGCATCTACCCCGGTGAAGTGGCTCGCGGCGTGAACCTTATCGGTCCGCAGCGCGATGACATGAACCTTGAGTTGGGCGGTATTCCCGCCCGCGAGTTCGCTTCGAACGGCGAGATGTGGACGATGGCGTTGGCCTTGAAAATGGCATTGTTCGAAATAGTGCGTGACCGGTTGGGATTGCAGCCGATTGTGATTCTCGATGATGTGTTCGCCCAGCTTGACGACAGCCGGCGCACGCAGATTCTTGATTTCGCCAGAAAACAGGATCAGGTGCTGATTACCGTGGCCGCTGA